>RHMF01001468.1_pt1 | contig 10795 bp, 3 predicted proteins | sample 5365151 | NCBI WGS metagenome assembly RHMF01 (sample SAMN10266501, study PRJNA497801) | feces metagenome | isolation source: feces | host: Bos taurus | place: China: Prairie of Fairy Mountain | collected 2017-08-14 | reverse complement strand
GACTTGTTGCGGTATACCTTGATAGTGTAGTCGCCGTTGCCGTCGGACAAAGGGAACACGGCCCATTCGCCGACGTTGATGTTATAGGTATAGGTAGTGGTAGGGCCAATCACCCGGACTTTTAGGCGCTTATCGGTCTGCTCGGTGTATTTAACCATCACATAGCCATCTTTGGTGTTGGAATAGTCGATGGTCGCTTTATCGCTGGTTTTTGTCAAAACACCGGAGGCCACCGGGCGCAGAAGTGTGATCTGACCGGGTTTCAGAATCTCCTCCAGCTTTTCGCCCTCCTGGGAAGAACCGGGTTTGTTAGCCGGTTCCGTCGGCTTGGTAGTCGGCTCGGTGGGTTTGGTCGTCGGTTCCGTCGGCTTGGTAGTCGGTTCGGTAGGCTTGGTAGTCGGCTCGGTGGGTTTGGTAGTCGGTTCGGTAGGTTTAGTCGTCGGTTCGGTAGGCTGAGTTGCTGGTTCAGTAGGTTGAGTTACCGGTTCCGTGGGCTGCGTCGTTGATTCGCTGGGTGAGGTGGACGGCGCAGTGGGCTGTGACTCGGTGGGAGTCGTTCCGGTAGGCTGCGACGCATGAGGCTGCGATTCGGTAGGTTTGGTTTCCGTCGGTTTTGTGATGACGGGCCGGGAAACCGTAGACTCCGACGAAGAAGCAGGATCTTCCTGTGCGGTGTTGTTCAAAAGGGTATGAAGCGATGTGACCAGGATCACCAGGCCCAACGCAAGAATGGTCAAGATAACAATGGTATTCTTTTTCACGAGAGCAGATCCCTTCATTAGATTAAAATATACCATTTTCATTAAACCATATTTTGCGGGGAGTGTCAACCAAAAATCCGACACGGTTCGAGGAGGACGGGTGATAAAAATGTGCACAAAATTGGAAATTACGGTTGAAAAATGAAAAATTGTGTGACATAATAAACTGTGCACAAGTATACTCTTTAGGTGGTGGAAAGAATGAATCCAGTTTTGAAAGTGCAGATGTTTGGCGAATTCTCCATTTCGGCAAACGGCAAGAGCATTTCCAACCATGACAATCGTTCCCGTAAAATCTGGTCTTTGCTGGCCTATTTGATTTTAAATCACAACAAAGTGATCAAGCAAAGCGAGCTGATTCAGATCCTTTGGGATGAGGATGACCGTGGTGTCAACCCGGTCGGTGCACTCAAAACGCTTTTCTATCGTGCCCGTTCGGAGCTGGATAATCTTTGGGATGGCGCCGGCAAGCAGCTGATCGTCAGCCAGGGCAACGGATATACCTGGAACGACGACATTCCCATGACGCTGGATGTGGAAGCCTTTGAAGACTTCAGCGAAAAGCTGGCGGCCCAGCCGGAAGGCACCCTGGAAGAGGCGGTGGCGCTGGTACGGCTGCATCGGGGTGAATTCCTGGAGCGGCTTTCCACGGAGCTTTGGGTCATGCCCATCACAGCTTACTACCACAATGCGTATATTTTCCATATCCTGCGGATCCTTCCGGTGCTGCTGGAAGAGAACCGCTATCAGGAGATCGTCGAATTCTGTCAAGTGGGCACCCAGCTGGAGCCTTATAACGAGGCGATCCACTGCTTCTATATGCGTGCCCTCATCGCCCTGGGCAAGCAGAAGCGGGCGGTGGAACTGTACCAGAAGCTCAGTGACCGTCTGCTGTCCGAACTGGGCGTGATTCCGTCGGAGGAGACTCGGGAGATTTACCACGAGGCAGTGAAATATAACAATGAGCACATCCTTTCCATCGAAATGCTGCAGACGCAGCTGCAAGAGAAGGATTCTGCGCCGGGTGCATTGATCTGCGAGTTTGACTTCTTCCGTGTTCTGCATTATTCCATGGCCCGGTCCATGCTGCGCAACGGCATGGCGGCCCATATGGTGCTGATGTCGGTAACGGGAAGACGGGATGCGGAGTTGACCGCAAAAAAACGGGAAAAGGTCATGGCGAATCTGGAAGAAGTGATTCGCTATTCGCTGCGCCGGGGCGATGCCGTTGCTCGCTGCAGCGCGACCCAGTATGTGATCATGCTGCCCCGTGCCAATTACGAAAATAGCTGCATGGTCTGCGAACGGATCCTGCGGGCGTACTATCATAAGTTTTCCAGGGCGGATGCGGAACTTCGGTTTGAAGTGTTCCCGCTCCAGCCGGATGACAAGGAGAATCTTCAATGGATGAGAGAACCGTTGGACAACTAAATACCTTGCCGTTTGCCACTTATTGCCATAGCGCCGCTCCCGGCTTTGCGCTGGAAGGCGACGTTTCTGCGCTGGCGCAGCTTTTGGGCGTTGCGGCGGAAGAAATTGCAGGTGCAGACTTTGCGCAGCTGATCGATCCGGAAAGCGGGGAACAGCTGATGCAGAAAAGAGCGATGCTCCTGGAAGAGGGGAATGTGGAATTGTTCCTGCCGCTGCGGGCAGCAAATGGCGAGATCCGCTGGTTTTTGGACCGTGGCCGGGTTGTGACGAAGGATGGAAAATCCTGGGCAGAAGGCGTCCTGGTGGAAATGGATGCGACCTACCACCGCATTTGCGCCGAGCGTAAGCAAATGGAGCAGTACCGGGAAAAACTGTCCCAGACGGAAACCATGGTCAGCTCCCTGCGGGTACGGGCAGAGCAGGACTCTCTGACACGACTATTAAATGCCAGAACCACCCGTGAATTGGCGGAGGATTACCTGGCAACCAGAGAAAAGGCTTGCGCCATGATCGTCATTGACGTGGATAATTTCAAGCGGATCAATGACACCTATGGCCATATGGTGGGTGACCAGGCCATGATCGGCGCTGCCGCCACCATCAAAAAGTTTTTCCGTGCCAATGATGTCGTTGGCCGTATTGGCGGCGATGAATTCTTGGTACTGATGCGGGATGTGGCCCGCCAGGAGATCGTGGATATGCGCTGCGAGCAGATCGTCCAGGGTTTCCATCAGATCGAGTTCGGCCAACATCCCGGCGACACCATGAGCTGCACGGTTGGTGCGGTATTCACTGAAACGCCGGGTTTGGATTATGATGCGCTGTTCGGTTTTGCGGACCGGGCAATGTACAAAGCGAAAAGTGCCGGTAAAGGCCGGTTTTATGTAGAAGTATTGGGGCAGACCGCTCTGTAATATGGGGCGCTGCCGGATTCACTTGAAGAAGGGTATACGATAATGCTTAAAGAAAGAAACGGAATGTATTTTCCTTTGTCGTTAAGCCAATTGAATATCTTGAATCTGGAGCGTGCGCTTTCCGGAACGTCTGTCAACAACATCAGCACGACGATCCGCATCACGGGACGTTTGGATTTCCCCCTGCTGCAGAAGAGCATTGCGCTGGTTCTCCAGAGCGATGATTCTCTGCGCACCTGTTTGGTAGAGCGTGATGGCCAGGTCATGCAGTATCACGCCCCCTATGTCAAAGAGGAATTCCCGGTGTACGATTTTTCCAACACCAGCCGGGAAGGTATCGAAAATTGGGAAAATGCAGTCACCCGGGAGCTGATTCCCCTGTTCGGCGGAGCGCTATACCGTTTTGTGCTGTTCCGTGACGGCGAAAACAGCGGCGGTGTGCTCGTAAAGCTGCATCATATCATTGCGGACGGCTGGTCGCAGATCATGCTGTGCAATAAGATCGGCCGTATTTATCTGGAGCTGCTGTCCGGCAAGGAGCCGGAAGTGCCCCAGGCGCCGGACTATCTGCTTCACGTACAGGAAGAGCAGGAGTATCTGGGCTCCAAAGCGTTCACGAAGGATGAGCGCTATTGGAAGCGGATGGTGGAAAAGTCCGGTGAGCCGTCCATGCTCAAGTCCGTCAGCAGTGCTGCCATCAGCCATGTGGGCAGACGCATGAGTTTTGAGCTGCCTCAGATCCTGAATCACGCCATCTATTCTTACTGCCAGGAGAAGCGGGTGGCGCCCTTCGCCGTGTTCTATATGGCGCTGGCCATCTACTTCAAGCGCAATGGCGGCGAGGACCGCTTTACCGTGGGCGTGCCCATTTTCAATCGAACCAACTACGAATTTAAGCAAAGCACCGGCATGTTTGTGACGACATTGCCGTTCTATAACGAAATTGATGACGAATGGACCTTCAACCAGTTCAATGACAGTTTGGCAGAGAACTGGTTCGAGATGCTGCGCCATCAAAGATACCCTTATTCGAAGATCACCGAGCTGGCCGGCGGCGACGGAAGACTGTTCCACATCGCCCTTTCTTACCAGGACAGCAAGATCTTCGAGAGCCGGGATGCCTCCGTCATGTTCAGCGGCCGCTGGCATTACTGCGGCTACCAGGCAGAGCAGCTGACGATCCATCTGACCAATTTGAAAGATCACACTCAGTATGCGGTGGACTATGACTATTTGGCGCAGTTCTTCACCGAAGAGGAGATCACCACCTTGCACCGCAATCTGTGCCACATTTTGTCCGAGGCACTGTGCGAGCCGGATCGCCCCATCCATCGGCTGAATATCCTGTCGTTGGAAGAGAAGGAGAAGCTCCTTTATACCTTCAATCGGACGGAGCGCTATTTGCAGGAGCGTTCTGTTTACCGGGCATTGCTGGACAATAATGCCCGGCATATGAACCGTGTTGCGATGATCCACAACGGTGAGCGCATGACTTACGGCACACTTTTCCGGAATGCTACCCAGTTTGCGTCGGCGCTTTGCGATTGTCCCGATGCCCCGGAAAAGGTGGCGGCCATTCTGCTGCCCAGAAAATTTGACCTTCCTGCTGCCATGATCGGCAGTTTGCAGGCAGGTTATGCCTTCGTGATCCTGTCCGAGAGCTTGCCCACGGAGCGCATCCGCACCATTTTGGCGCAAAGCGAAGCTTCCGCGCTGATCACCGACGAAAAGGGCAAAGCCAGATTGGCCGATTGCGGCATTCCCGTCATTTGCGCAGAGGAAGTGCAGGATCGGGAAGCGGTCCTGAGCAAGGATGTTGCGGACGCAAGAGATCGGGAAAATCCCGGCGAGAAGCTTGCCTACATCGTCTACACTTCCGGCAGTACCGGCGAACCCAAGGGCGTGGAGATCACCCAGCGCAATGTGCTGAATCTGGCCCAGGGTATGCAGGATATTTATGGTCAGGGCGCTGTGCTTTCTGTCTGCAATGTGGGCTTTGATGCCTTTATGCTGGAGAGTCTGGTGGCGCTGATCAACGGCCGGACCATCGTTTTGCCGGAGGAGAGTGAATTGGAATCTCCGGAGCGGCTGTCTGCGCTGATGAATGGCTACGCAGTGGGCTTCTTTGCCATGACGCCCTCCAGATTGTCTGTATTTTTGCAGAATTCCGTGTTCCGCAAGACCATGTGGCGCATGGAGAGCATCGTTTGCGGCGGTGAGCATTTCCCGCCCGAACTGCTGAAGAAACTGAAAACTTGCACCAATGCAAGGATCTATAACCAGTACGGTCCGTCGGAAGCCACGGTGGCGGTCAGTATGAAGGAACTTTCCAATGCGGAAAAGATCACCGTGGGCACCCCCATGGACAACTGCAAGCTCTACATCCTGGACCAGTGGATGAATCCGCTGCCTGTTGGCGGTAATGGCCATCTGTTCGTGGGTGGCAAGAGCGTTGGCCGTGGCTATCGAAATCGTCCGGAGCTGACCCAGAAGAGCTTCCGAAGCAATCCCTTTGTCAGCGACGACCGGATCTACGATACCGGCGATCTGGCTTACTGGACGCCTCACGGTGAAGTGGTGCTGACCGGCAGAGCGGACCGCCAGGTGAAACTGCGTGGCCTGCGGATCGAACTGCAGGAAGTGGCTTCCTGCCTGGAATCCTTCCCCGGTGTGACCACCGCTCACGCCACCATCTGTCAGCTCAACGGTCAGCAGCTTTTGGGTGCGTACTACTGCGCACAGAGCCAGCTGAATGAGGCAGAACTTTTGGCCCATGCGGCTACTTACTTGCCCCAGTATATGATCCCTGCCTTTGTGCTGCGGGTGGATACGCTGCCCATGAGCCCCAATGGCAAGGTGGACGAAAGTAAATTGCCGATGCCGGAAGCCGCCCGGGCAGATACCACAGCGCTGTCCGCTACTGCGGAAAAATTGCTGAGCATCTTCCGCAGTGTGCTGGCTCAGGAGGATATTTACGGAAACAGCGACTATTTCCTCTGCGGCGGCAATTCCCTCAATGCCCTGGAGACCATCATTCAGATCGAAAAGCAGTTCGCCCGAAAGATCCGTGTGGCGGATCTCTATGCCTGCCGGACGGCCATTCGCCTGGCGGCACTGCTGGATGGTGTGCCTATGCCCACCCTTGGCGTAGCCAAGCAGAGCGCATCGTTGCGCAAGGCACCCAAACTGGCAGAGTATCCGCTGTCACCCATTCAGCAGGGCATCTATGTCCAGTGTGTGCTGGATCCCAATGGCCTTTGTTATAATATGCCCGGCGCATTCCGTTTGGAAAATGCGCCCGATGTACAGCGCCTGGAAAAGGCATTTACGGAACTGATCCGCCAGGATCCCATTTTCCGCACGGTATTCGCACAGGGCAGCGAAGGCATCTGCGCCCAGGTGCGGGAGAATGTTGAATTTGAATTGGAAAATTTAAGTGCAGACAGCTTCGAAAATGCCTGTGCGCAGTTTGTGCGCCCCTTTGATCTGACGGCAGCGCCCTTGCTGCGTGCCGCGCTGTGGACGTCCGATGATGGCGAATACTATCTGTTTGTGGACAGCCATCATATCATCGGCGATGGCATGACCACGGCCATCGTGCTGCAGCGGCTGGATCGGGCTTATGCCGGACAGGCACCTGCGGTAGAATGGGATTTCTATGACCACATTTACACCACCGAGCAGGATTCTGCGGAAGAAAAGAAGCAGGAGCTGAATTATTGGACCGAGCATTTGCGGCAGCTGCCCCAGCCGCTGGTACTGCCCGGAGATTTTGTCCGCCCCAGAAAATTTGATTTCAAGGGCGGAGAACTGGAATTCTGCCTCAGCCAGGCGGATAGCCAGGCTTGTCAGAAATTCTGCCGTGAGAGCGGGTATTCTGAGTATATGCTGTTCCTGGCAGCCTATGGTGTGCTGCTGCGGGCGGTATCGGGCAGCCACGATATGCTCATCGGTACGCCGGTTGCCGGCCGTCACCATGCCCAGAGCGCATCTGTCTGCGGTCCGTTCATCAACACGCTGCCTTTGCGTCTGCAGCCGGAAGAGGGCCTGACCATTGGACAGTGGATGGATCGGGTGCGGGATGAAGTGCTGGGTATGCTGGACCATCAGCATGTGGAACTGGAGAAGATCATCGCTGCGCTGGATCTGCCCCGCGGTGAGCAGAATTCCCTGTACCGGGTCATGCTGACCCAGAGCCCCGTGGACGAGAGTAAGTTCTCTTTGGGCGGCAGTCCCATGACATTCCGTGGCATTCCCACAGGAACGGTGAAGATGGACATGATCCTGGAGCTTGCCAAGAAGGACGAGCGCTTCGCCCTGCGGTTCTCTTACGCATCCTCTCTGTTTGAAAAGGAAACCATTGCCTTCTACGCCCGGTGCATGGCGCAGATCGTCAAGGAACTGATCAAGGATCCGACCCGTTGCATCGATGAAGTGTCCATGATGGCACCGTCCGACCGGGAAAAACTGATCGAGAATCCCAATTTTAATATCACGCCCTTTGTCAATCGCCCGGTGCATCAGATGCTGAAAAGCCGCGCCCAGGCTATGGCAGAGGAAACAGCCATCATTTACCATGATACGGCCATGACCTATGCCCAACTGGAAAGACGGGCATCCGCCATTGCTTCCTTCCTGGAGCGGGAGGGCCTGCAGCCTGGCCAGTGTGTCGGTCTGTGCCTGAAGCGGACCCCGGACATGATCGCGGCGATGTATGGCGTTTTGAAGGCCGGCTGCGCGTACATGTTCATGCTGGATAGCTTCCCGGCAGAGCGGCTGCGCTATATGCTGGAGATCTCCAAGGCGGGCATCCTGCTTTACGATGAAGCACCGGCACAGCTGCTGGAAGGCCAGCTTCCCTGCCAGGCGCACAAGCTGCCGGACGGTGAAGTGGAAGATTATGCCGACCGCCCTGTCACCGGCGAGGATCTGGTGAACATTCTCTTTACCTCCGGCTCCACCGGCAAACCCAAGGGTGTCATGCTGCGTCATCGCTCTGTGGCGAATTTGTGCGCGCAGATGAAGACGCTGCTGGAGAGCATTGAAGGCCGTGTGCTGTGCTCCACCAATTCCGTTTTCGACTGTTTTGTAGTGGAAACGCTGATCGCTTTGGCTTTGGGCAGAACTGTGGTTCTGGCAGACGAAGAGGAAATGATGCTGCCCTGGAAACTGGCGCATCTGGTGGAAACGTATCAAACAGGTGTGTTTGAGATGACACCTTCCCGCCTGCAGATGTGCCTGGGCAACGAGGCTTTCTGCAATGCGGCAAAAAATATCCGCATCGTGCTGCTGGGCGGCGAAGTGCTGACCAAGACCCTGCGGGACAAGTTCTATGCCCATAGCGACGGCATTTTGATGAATATGTACGGCCCCACCGAGGCCACGGTGTTTACTACCATGGGCCACGCAAAGCCGGGTCAGCATATCACCATCGGTGCGCCGCTGCAGAATACCCGCACCTATGTGCTGGATGAGAAGCAGCGTCCTGTGCTGCCCACGGCCTGTGGCGAACTGTATATTGCCGGCGAGTGCCTGTCCACCGGTTATGTTTCCCGTCCGGAGCTGACGGACAGCCTGTTCCTGGAGGATATTTACTTCCCCGGACAGAAGATGTATCGTAGCGGAGATCTGGTGCGGCAGCGCCTGGATGGCAGATTTGACTACATTGGCCGCAAGGACGCCCAGGTCAAGCTGAACGGCCAGCGTGTGGAACTGACGGAAATCACCGGCGCCATGGAGCAGACCGGCTATGTCAGCCAGGCGGCCATCGTGACCATCCGCAATGACGATGGTTCCATGGAACTGTGCGCGTTTTATGTCCCGACCCGGGACGATGTGACGCAAGAGCAGATCACGGCAGGTATTTCCCGTGTATTGCCTGCTTATATGATTCCGTCGCATATGGTCGCGCTGAAGACAATGCCGGTGACGGCCACCAACAAGATCGACCTGCAGAAGCTGAAGCAGCTGGCCCAGGACCAGAGCACGCTGCCTGCGGCAATGCCGGAGGAAGCGCCTGCCCCCAAGACGATCCCGGATGGTAGTGATCTGAAGAAGCTGGTCACGGAGCGGCCCCAGCCGACGTCTGTTTACCCGGATGTTGCTTACGTGCTCTCGGTGTGGAACAAGGTGCTCAGCACCCCGGCTACCGATCAGGAGGAGTCCTTCTTCAAGCAGGGCGGCACCTCCATGGCGGCGCTGAATGTTCTGAGCCTTTACTACAACAACGGTCTGGAAATGACCCTGGCGGAATTCTATGAAGCGCCCAGCGCCACTGCCCAGGCACAGTTGCTGCAGAGCCGGATCCCGGAAAATAGCGCACTTACGCAGCCGGAAGTGGAGAAATCCAAAAAAGTGACCGCTTTGGTCACGGGTGTTACCGGTTTTATGGGCAGCCACCTGGTGAAAGAATTGCTGGAGCGGGAAGAGTACGATGTGATCTGTCTGGTCCGGGAGGGCAACAGCCGCCGGCTGGATCGGAATCTTTCCCAGTATTTCGGCGCCGAAGAGGCCCGCCGGATGCGGGAAAAACTGACCATCGTCAAGGGCGACATCGCCCATCCGACGCTGGGTATTTCGGAGAAGGAATACCGCAAGCTGGTGGAAGCGGTGGATGAAGTTTACCATTCGGCAGCGGACGTGCGCCACTATGCGTTCGATGAGCAGGCTTATATGCGCACCAACGTCCAGGGTACGGAGAATATGCTCCAGTTCGCCCGCAGCGCCGGCGCAGCCTTCTACCATATGTCTACCTGCTCTGTGGCGGGCAACACCATGAAAGAGGGCATGACCTGCGAAGCTTACACGGAAGATCATTACGACGCCGGCCAGATTTGGGAAAACAACATCTATGTCAAGAGCAAGTTCCTGGCAGAAGGCGCGGTGTTCCGGGCAGCCCAGGAAGGCTTGAATGCCAAAATCTTCCGCCTGGGAAGACTGGTGGGACGAGCCACGGACGGAAAGTTCCAGGGCAATCCCGAAACCAATGCGTTTTACCTGTTTATGAAGGGGTTGCTGCAGCTGGGCGCAGTGCCGGAGGCGGCGCTGGAGGTCAAGTTGGATCTGATGCCCATTGATGTGTGCGCCCGGGAAGTGCTGGCGCTGAAGGATGAAGATGGCATGGTGTTCCACATCATGCATCCGGATCCTCCCAGCTTTGGCCAGCTCCTGCATGCGTTGGGCGACCGCTGCGCTGTGGTGTCCAATGAAGATTTCGAGCAGATCCTGCGGGAGAAGTGCTGGAATGTGGACATGACGCTGATGCCCATCGTCATGGAAACGCTGAACAATATGCGCAACCAGGCATCGAGTGTGCAGATCACCAATGAAAAAACGGTTGCGGCATTGGACCGAGTTGGCTTCGAGTTCCCGGAGCTTTCTCTGGAAATTGTGATGAAAGAATTTTGGAAAGGGGAATAACGGATGATATCGGATCTTTCGCTGGCTATTTTTCTGTTTGCGCTGATCGCAATCGTTGTGTTTTACAACTGGAGCAAGAAAACGCAGAAGAAAAGACATCTGCTGCATAAGCTGTTTTTGATGCTGGCTGCAGCGTATAGCAGCTGGATCATCCCCCTGATGATCATGCGTTTTTGCTCTGCGGAAAACACGCAGCTTCTGTATCTGCTGGACTGCTGCATGCAGCCGGGCGGCGCATTGTGCGCGCCGATTTACCTGTACATTGCAGTG
>RHMF01001467.1_pt1 | contig 10797 bp, 3 predicted proteins | sample 5365151 | NCBI WGS metagenome assembly RHMF01 (sample SAMN10266501, study PRJNA497801) | feces metagenome | isolation source: feces | host: Bos taurus | place: China: Prairie of Fairy Mountain | collected 2017-08-14 | reverse complement strand
ACAAAAGACAGGTCTTGTTTTTGCTTCTGTATCGCTGTTTTTAAACTTGAGTTCTGTGAGCATTTCCTTCATGATTGAATTATCCTTTCTTACTGCACCTTTTACGGTGCACTTTTATATATGTAAATGTTTTTTATCTCTTATGATTTATAACCGTCAAAACCGAACTGAAGCCATCCTTGGTCATAATTCTGTGTATGCCGTCAACAACGCAGTCAAGCGGTCTCTTTGCCACATACACATTAAGGTGAGTCTTCTCGGATATGAGTTGTGAAAGACCGGGAAGAAGTGCGCCGCCGCCAGAAACGGTTATTCCGTTGGTGTGAATATCGGCACAAAGTTCGGGAGGTGTTATTTCAAGGGTTGACTTAATTACGTCTACAATCTGATTGAGCACGGGTGTCATTGCCGTACGCACCTCGGAGGAATAGATATTGAACACAGAGGGAAGCCCTGTAAGAAGATTTCGTCCTCTGACTTCCAACATACCGAAATCCGCATTCTTATGTGCCGACCCGATTTCCTTTTTTATATCCTCTGCCGTGACAGTACCTATCACTACATTGAACTTTTTTCTTATATATTCGACAATAGCTTCATTAAGCTCGTCACCTGCAATTCTGAGCGACTTGGACACTGCCACTCCGCCCGCAGACACCACCGCCACTTCGCAAGTTCCGCCTCCGATATCTACTATCATATTACCGACCGCCTGCTTAAACGGGAGTCCTGCCCCGATTGCCGCTGCAACAGGTTCTTCAACTATTGCAACACCTGCAGCGCCAACTTCAAAAATGGCATTCTCAAGGGCGCTGTGCTCTACCTGAGTTACTCCGTAAGGAATACACACCACAACCTTGGGGCGTGTAAAGGGATTTTTACTCATGGCAAGGCGCACAAAATGTCCAAGCATGGCAAGAGTCAATTCAAAATCGGAAATAACTCCGTCCTGAAGAGGTCTTACCACGGCAATATTTGATGCCGTCTTTCCTGCCAATCTCTTTGCTTCCATGCCGATTGCTATTATTTCTTCTGTTTTTATATCGTATGCCACATAGGACGGCTCTCTTATTATGACACCTTTATCGGGAGTACATACAAGAGTATTTGCCGTTCCGAGATCTATTCCTATGCAGTATCCGGAAAAGTTAGGCATAGCCTCTCCTCCTACTGATTATTAGTCACCCGTAACAAGGCTTTTAAGTGTTTCTTCGAGATCCTCACCCACAAATTTTGAGGGGGATATAGTTACAACTGTCTTTCCTTCATCACAAAGCTTCTTTTTAAGCACAAGTTCATCGTGCATATTCATACCTCTGTCATTATCAAAAAGAAGCATTACAGATTTTTCCGAAAGGCTCTTCAGTGCGTGCTTGACATGAGTCTTACCTTCGCAAAGTGCCATTCTTGGCATCAATCCCACAGTACAGGACATGACTTCTTCAAGAAAGCTGTCATCGTCGTCCTTATCACCGCATATCATCGGAGCAGGTATTTTTCCGTCAGCCAGCATCTCACAGAAACTGTTGAATATGGCAGCATTCTTACCTGTTCTTCTTATGAATCTTGAATCCTTTATATTAAGGCTTGTGAGAAAAAGTGTTTTTTCTGTAAGTTTGTCGCTTATACTGATATATGCTTCAGGTACATTCTCGCCTGCGGAAAGTCCCGCATATCCGAAATCCCAGCCTATTCTTGATTCTCTGTCTACTCCAAAGCAGGCAGATACCACAAGATAATCGTACTTCTTCATATAAAGTCTATCGGGTGTGCAAACCGAAATTCTTCCTTCTGAAACAGCCTTTGCAATTTCTCTGTTCTTTCTTGAGAGCACAAAGGACATTCTGGCAATCGCTGTACACTGCTCTTTTGTGAAGGCTGTAATTGCAACGGTTTTGCCGTTATCCTTTACAAGGTCGGTCGCCTTTATCATGGCAAGTTCCGCCTCGGTTTTATTTGTTCTTCCCGTAGTTCTTTCAAAGGTACCGTTCATACGCACAAGTTCTGTGGAAGAAACATCTGCCGTACTGCACACGGTATCGTTTCTGACGGCTCCCGAGGAAATAAGCCACGACACAAGGTATGCGTCTTTATCGGATGTATATCTGCATACATCGTAAACGGGCACCCTCTCTGACATTCTCTCGCAAAGTGCGCTCTTTTCCGTTCTTGACATATTGAAGAGCATTGTTCGTCTTCCGTATGCAAGTGCGGGAAGCATACTGTATCCGTTATATCTGTTATCAATGGCGGCAACGGTATCAAATGTTACCGCAAGGGGTACCGCTTCCGTCAAAATATTCTTTGTGACAACTATTACAGGGAGTACCTTTTGTATAGGAAGGGTTGTTCTTTCAAAAAGGTCTCCGAGAGTCATTCCTTTATAAGAATCCTCATCGATAGTTGTAGTACTTGCAGCATGTTTTACTGCACTGCGGTAGCTTTCAAGTACATTATTTTCTGATATAGTTCTTGCCTTAAGATAAAGTTCACTATACTTATCTTTACATACTCCTAGTCTGTCATAAGCAAATCCGGACAGTACATCATCACGCACACACTCCGCAACCGGCTTTAAAATACTCTTGGCAAAAAGTCTGTCAACATTACCGCTGGTACCATGTTCCTCAAGATACTTTACCACACCGGGAACAAATCCGTTTGCTTCATCCGACTTTTCAAGCCACAGCGACCACATATCCGAAACATCCAGTTTTTTATCAAGCTCCTCCAGATATTTACCGAGACCGTCAAATGACAGAATGCCGCTATCAAAACGGACATTTTCAAAATCAATGCCGAGAACCGACGAAATTACGCCGAAAACACTGGCACTTCCCGAATAAAGTTCCGCAAGTCTTGCACGGACAACAGTTATCTTTCTTGCAAGCGCTGCATCAACGGGAATCACAGACACAAGTCTGAACACATTGGAAAGGCGTTTTTTCTTTTCACTGTCAAATGTGGCGCTTATTTCATCAATAAGATATGCCGCCTTCTCAGACACGCGGGCAAGCTTTGCTGTATTTTCAGCTGCTCTTCCCTCTTCTTCATCGCTCTTTCTTACATTTACAACACAGGATTTATATTCATAAAGAAGTTTATAAATATCCTCCGTCTTGTGCTGGGAAAACTCAACCTTCTTATCAGCGGGAACATACTGAAGGAGAATTTCCTGTCCCGTTCTTTTGGAAATGAGCTTTTTAAGGAAGCCTTTTTCATTATGTTCATACTCATCACCGTGAAGCACATTTTCAATATCCTCGAAAATTTCGCGGCTAAAGAAGTTGAGCTTGAACTCTATTGCCTCCATACGCTTTTTGGCTTCAGAAACAAAGCGTTTACTTCTGGAAAAATCTGCAATATCACTTTCAACAAATTTTTCCGGAATATCCACATCCCTTGCCGAAAGCACCAATTTATAAAGGTCATTTAGTTTTTCAAGTTTATAAATGGAATCAATTTCCGCATCGTCAATTCCTAGTATATCATTGACATCAAGGAACACGTCGCGGAATTCGGAAATTACGGGAATTGCCATCCCGATTGCTTGTCTTACCTCAGCCTTTGCTTCTTCCGAAAGTTTCTTTTCGGGGCGTGTATGATAGAGAGGATGACGGTTTACGGGCAAATGTTTATCCATTCCGCAACACTCGAAAAGATTTCCCGAAATATTGATAAGTTCATTCACAATACCGAAAATATAATCGAGTTTCGCTTTATCTGCACCTTCAAACACCGATTTATCTATACTGATTTCTTCATAAGCCTCGACATTACTGCAGGAAGCAAGATAGGATTCAACCGCTTCCTTCAGCGACATTCCGAGTACATGCTTTTTATTGATTCTTTCAGTATAATCGGCAAATACAGCATCTGCTTCAGAAAGTTCTTCCGGCATGAAGCCGACAGCAGAGTCTGATTCGGTTCCGTACTTTTCAAGATTATCTTTTATTTTTTTAACGGCATCTTCACAAAGAACATATTCATCTGCCGTATAAACGCATTCGCCGATACCGGCTTTATTGAAAAGATCCGTCACATATTCCGACATTTCCATATCATCTGTGACAACAAGCATGGATTCGCCCTTTGTTATACTTCTCTTAGCCGAAGCAACAAGCACGTCTTCTTTTTCACCGGTGAACGCACCCTCTATCACAACATCTGTGTTACTGTTTACCGCTTTTATGCTTTCACTGTAAAGTTCAATCGAAGGTACTGAAGATTTATCGGTATTCTCCTGTATTTTCGGAGAATCTTTGGGTGCAAACAGATTTCTGACCGATTCGTTTTCCGAAAGTTTATTTCTTTCAAGCGCGAGGTTACTCCACAGCACATACGCATCAACATCAATGTTAACCACATGTGCTTCCTTTATTATTTCATAAACATGTCTGTCATCAGTCTCGGAAAGAGCCATACGGATATTTTCAAACATGTCAAAAATTTCTTTTTTATCGGTAGGCATAAGAGCCTTCATAAAGGAATCGTATCCGAGACCGGAATCCTTGAGTGCATTTCTTATAAACACCTTATTTACAATAGGCGCTCCCATCTGTCTCAGATAGAAATTTCCCATTTCATAAGTGAGCTCTGCCCTTACAAGACATATCGGAGCAAAGGTTACAAGCTGTGTAAGTTTATCGGTAATTTTCACATAACCAAATGCAAAATAAGGTTCCTTCTTATTCTTGCCGAAGGACATTGCACTTGCCGCATTATAAAGTTCCTCATCTGAAAGTCCGCAGGTAATATCTCCCTCATTACGGGATATTCTCTCCTTAAAGCGTTCAAATCTCACTCTTATCTTCATAAGCTCATTCTGGCTGAAGTGCTGTCTTGCCATGGGTGATGACATTGTGATTATAGACGAGAAATGCTTATCTATTGCTGCAAAATCAGAAAGATTCACATTGAAATCCAAAGGAAGAAGTTTAAGCTTTGCCTTTGTATCGTTGAATGTTTTATCAAAGTCGCAAAGAAGCAGCGGTATTTCCTCTATTTCGCTTCTGCTGTTCCCCGACAAAAACTGCATGACAGGTGACGGCACCAAAGAAGAATAAACAAGAGCCACCGAATTTCTGACAGACATATTATCGAAATCATCTGTTTTTCTTATATCTTCCGCAGAGCCTTCAAGTGCTCTTTCCACATCCACCATACAAACCAGTGAAGAACTGTTCTGTATAAAACTCTCGGCGGTATTTTCCACTGCCATGGCAAAGGATGTATTCTGTGCAGCAGCAAAAACGGAAGGATCGACTATGAGAAGATCACCGGAGTCCACAAGCGAAGCTATCTTCTCTGCATTTTCGCAGACAGCCTGCTTCACAGCACTCTTTACAAGGTGAATTCCGCAAAGTACCGATATCTCGCCCTTGGAGCCTCTGACAAATATAAGGCAGGTATCAAAACCGATATTTTTAGCACATGCGCTGAAAACAAGGGCTATTTCAAGGGGTGTTGCAAGAATACTGGTGCTACCGAAAAGTTCGTCCGGAAATCTTACTGTCTGTCTTGAATTTGCAGCATAGCCTGCAGGACGGGTATAGATTATATTACAATTCTTAAGTCTTCTGTACAATTCTTTTACGGTCTTTGCAATTGTTTTTTTGGAACTTAATGCATAATTGATACATCCGCTTTCAACAATTCCGTCACAAATACTGCAAACAGATTTATCAGCATATTTTACAAATGCCGCTATGGACGACGGCTCTCCGTCAAGACCGTACCATGTATTATAAGGGAGAAGTGTCATTTCGGCAGTTGCCATATATTCTGTACCGCAGTAATTTACAAGTACATAAATTTCCGCCTCTGTTTCTTCCTCAAGGCTTTCAAGAAAGACTCTGTCATATTCAAAACTGTCAAACGTGAATTCCAGAACACAGGAGGAATTGTTTTTCAGGTTGAAATTGTCGGGAGAAAAGCTTTCTCTTACAAAATCGCTTCTCTTAATAAACTCTTTTCCTTCCTTGCTTCTACCGACAACACTTACCTCGAGTTTTCCCTGCATGGCGGCCTCCGGCGTGCCCAATACCACCCTCATTACAGGCGATATGCGCATCCTCGCTATTGATGCCGAAAAACACGGCATCGTTTCTATGCCAACCGTCACTTTTGACGGCTTAAGACCATTATTCATTAAGGTAAACTCCTTTAATCTGCATTTTTATCCATTATCCATATGTATTCAAAATATATGATACCATTCTTTTCTCATTTTTGCAAGACTTTAGGATATTTATTTACAATAAAGTACAAAAAAATCTGCACCCTTTCGGATGCAGATTTTTATTTTTTTGATTTAACCCCAGAGTCCGCCTGTATCTGCGCCTGCGTCACTACCGAGACCGTCACCTGTTGCCTTATCGTAAAGGTTCTTTATAAAATCGTAATCGTCGCCGGATATACCGTCGTCAAGAATCGACTTGGCTGTGGAATAGACACTTGTCACCATAGGTTCGCCATAAATAATATGTTCAACACCGTCTATGGAAAGCTTGGTGTATGTCTTTGTAACTATTCTCTTACCGTAAGCAGATTCGGGAATATTATAGAAGACTGCTGTAAACTTCTGTATATGTTCATCTTCTCCAATAACCTTATCTATTCCGTTTTCCTTACTGTATGCAACGCCCGAAGCATATGCAAGACCATTATCTACGGTAAAGTCAAAGTTGAGCTGGGAATAATCTTTATTATTAAGCTTTTCTTCGAGTGTAATGATGTAACCGTATTCAACTATTTCATAAGAAAGATCTTCGTTTTTCGCTTCCTTGGAAATCATTGCCATGAAGCGGATACCGGAACTATAGTTCTCACTGGGTTTTCTGAGCGAATACTTATCGAAGTTTACTATATAGTTATTCAAAGAATTGAGATGTGTATAGGTTCCTTCAGATGCATCTACATGGTAGTAGCTTGTCACAGCAGATTCGCCGTCTGAATCGGATGCAAGCGATGCACCGTTTTCAACCACTTCAATGATGAGGTCTTCGCTTGTAATAACACCGTACTTGCCGTCATTTTCAACGATTTCGTACTGATAGCCGCAAACTTCTGCATATCTTGTGCCTTCAGCTTCGCCGAGATTAATTTCAACATAACCTTCGGGCTTATTTTCACCTGTTACAATTACGTTTGCGTTGGGTGATGCTGTCACATTACCTGTAACTTCACCGAATACGTATGTACCCTGTTCAAGGAAAAGTTCAGCGCCGTCCTTGACTGTAAGTTCTTCAACTGTAATTGTATTGCCGTCCGCCTTAAGTGTTGCATCAGAACCGATTACAACTTCAGCATAATCTTTATCGCCTGCAAATTCCTTGTCAAATCTTGATGCGTCGTCTCTTTCTCTGTGTCTGGGACCGCCGATCTCGTCAATCCATTCGTGGAACATTGCAGGAGCGTAAACATAGCCCTTATCATTGGCATTTGTTGCAACCTTTGCCGATTCTGAAATACCTGTGTTGAACTTAACCGCAAGACCTGAGTTAAGGTCTTCCACTGTAATTTCCGCCTGTTCTTCATCATCATAGGAATTTCTTCCGAGATATGCGCAGTTATAGTAAACTGCCTTATAGTCGGTACCCGAACCGCCGAGAGGATGGGATGTACCGGCGGGAGAAACAAGAGTACCAGCAAAGTAGCTGTTTACAAATGCACCGGCGTAAGGAGAACGTACAAAGCCCGATGCATCGTTACCGGGATGTGTACCGAAGCCTTTAGCGATAGATTCAATATAAACTGTACTCCAGCAGTTTGCAATAAGGGATGCAGAGCTCATGTTTCTTGCGAATGTGGAAACGTAACCGGGTGCCTTGATTGAACCTGTTACACCGAGGTTAAGAATTCTTGCACTGGAAATATAACCGAAGAGACATACGTCATCTATCTGTGTGTTCTCATCACGCTCAACATAGATATTAACGTTGATTGTATGACCGTCGCCGTCGTAGATACCTGTAAAGTAAGTCTCTGTGTATCTGCCCTTATATTCGTCATAGCCGTCAAGGTCGAGGTCTCTTGTCTGCTTTAAATACTTATTGTGGTACTGTTCGCCTTTATTTACCTTATCTGTGAATTCGATAAAGTCTTCTTCTGTTTCGATAAGATAAGGATGTGCTCTTGAGCCATCTTCCTTAACTACGGGGTCGGAAGCAAGGTCAACAGTAACTACTGTACTTGCAGTATAAGCACCGCCAAATGCCGCCTTAACCTGAATTGTAAACTGGCTTACTGTTTCATCTGCACCAATCTTGAAGAAGCCGTCTTCATAGAACTTTGTTTCTTTTCCTTCAGGAGCAGGGCTTACATTCCATACAACTTCCTGCGAAGGATTATAGTTACCAAGGACTGTAGCCTTAAGTGTTGTTGCTTCGCCTCTCTTTACTGTTACAGCTGTGGGAGTAACTGTGATGCCTGTAACTTCGGGAGTCTTGAGCTTGAGTACGGGATAATCCGTTCCGTCAAGATACTGCCATGTATTAAGGTCTTCTGTGGTACCGCCGAGAAGAGCAGCTGCTGAAGAAAGACCGCCTGCAAGAGTTTCTGCAAGAGTTGTCTTTGCCGCTTCCACTTCAACAACAGTACCTGCAGTAGACGCCGCGTACGTGCTTCCCTTTACATAGTAGCCGTTAGTTACTGTACCGCTTCCACAGATAGGATGGTCGGAAGCAAAGCCTGCAAAGTATACGTTTTCAATCTTACCGTAGTTGGAGATTGTGAAACCGTTACCTGTAGAGCCTGTATCGCTGACGTTTGCATTAACAAAGCAGTTTACGATATTACCGTTATTCTTTCTGACAAATGCCGCATAACCCGAAGCACTCTTGATGTTACCCATAACACCGAGGTTTACGATTGTACCGTCATTTACACCGAATACTACCGCATTACTTGAGCCTGCTGTTGTATCAATATTAACTGTAAGAGTATGACCCTTACCGTCGTAGTAACCTTTGAAGTATACATCCGAAAGAACGCCGTTATACTTTGTCTTACTTGTCATATCGATGTCGGCATTCTGAACAATATACTGTCCTGCATAGTTTGTGCCGGCAATCATATTATTTGTGAATTCAAGGAAATCCCAGCCGTCGTCGATTACGAACGGGTCTGCCTTTGTACCTGTACCTGTAATACCGTCATATACTTCGGTAACATGGTTCCAGTCTTCTTCGTCGATGATTTCACGGGGCAAATAAACTGTGCCTTCGATAACAATCATCTGACCGAACATATCTGTCTTTACGCCGTCCTTGTAGTAAACAGCCTGATCTTTATATGCGTACTTATCACCGTTATTGAAGGTAAACTTTTCTGTTGCCGCATCGTAAAGACCGATATCTGTTACGTTTACGAAAAGTTCATCTGTAAGTTCGTCAAGGTCAACGCCCATAAGAGACGCACACCAGGGAGCGATATCAGTATTATCAATGATATTTTCCGTTCTTACGGGATTCTTATTGCCGTTTTCATCTACATAGTAGTCCTTACCGGGTTCAGCTGCACCTTCAATGCCTGTAACACCTTCGGGATAGTAGCACCAGAAAGGAACATCCTGTGTTGTATGAGAACCGGATTCCCAAGAAACGAGCTTTGAATTTTTACCCTGCTGTGTTTCAGCAATTGCTGTCGCAAGATTACCGCTTGCCACAAGGTCATCATAGTAAAGTCCGCCTGTATCATGGTCAGGAACCGCAACTACAACTGTATCCGTTCTCGACTTTGCATATTCAACCGCAACCTTGAATGCTGCATCGAATGCGATATAGTCAGAAGACATCTGTGCCGTATCATTGGAGTGTCCACCCGTGTCAACCTTAGAACCTTCTACCATGAGGAAAAAGCCGTCTTCGTCAGCGGAAAGTGCTCTTATGGCTGCATCTGTCATTTCAGCAAGTGTTGCTGTTGTCGGGCCGTTATTAATATCGAAGTCAAAGCTTGAAGTAGCTATATTACCCCAGATCTTATCACCGGGCTGAACAGAGGCAAGTTCTGTCTTATTGTTGATAAATGTATATCCGTTATTGATAGCTGTCTGAGGATTACCGCCGTAGGATTCAACTGTGCCGTAGCCTGCACCGAGAACTACCTGGAGGTCCTTGTTTTCAATCTGGCGGTAGAAGTCGCCGTATGCCGTTCTCTGAACAGCATGAACTGCAAAGGAAGCAGGTGTTGCATGAGGCCATTCATATGTAGAAACGATACCTGTTGCCTTACCTACCGACTGAGCAGCTTCTGTAAGGTTTGCATGGGGCATCTTTCTTCTGTCAAGACCGAGGTAGTTGTTAATTGTCTTATAACCTGTCGAAAGAGCAGTACCTGCAGCCGCAGAGTCTGTCATAGAATTATAAACGTTGAGCGAAACCATAGAACCTGCATGATAGTCAAAAAGTGTCATGGGACTATCGTTGGTAGGTGTCTTATATGGGAACTTTGTATCGTCAAAGCCGCCTGCCATTTTTACGTCATTCGAAAAATCAAGCGAGCCGTAGCCTGCACCGTCGGGAATGAGGTAAATGATATTCTTGATAACGGGTGCGGAAGACGCAAGCTCTGCTTCTTTCTGTACAAACAACTCATCATTATAATTAACAATGGACGTTACAGCCGAAGGCGCTGCAAACACCGTAACAGGAACAGATGTGACAAGCATTACTGCTGTCAGCATCAGTGAAATTATCGAAAAAATCCTCTTTTTCACAAAAGCACTCTCCTTTATATGCAAAGATATATTTTGACTATTATATCGTTATACACAATAATACCATTTTTTTCGTCGCT
>RHMF01001955.1_pt1 | contig 10802 bp, 7 predicted proteins | sample 5365151 | NCBI WGS metagenome assembly RHMF01 (sample SAMN10266501, study PRJNA497801) | feces metagenome | isolation source: feces | host: Bos taurus | place: China: Prairie of Fairy Mountain | collected 2017-08-14 | reverse complement strand
GTAGTTGTTAGTCGTTAGTCATTAGCTTTTAGCTGTTAGCTAATAATCAAAAAGAAAAATTCTATCATTTCAGTTTATCGTAAACTGAAAATGATAGAATTTTGTTTTCTCTAATCACTAACAACTAAAAGCTAATAGCTAATAGCTAATAGCTAGTCTCCAGCCCTCAGTCACTGACCACTTACTGGCTAATAGCTAACAACTAACAACCAATAGCTAAACTACTACAAATACCTCTGGTATTCCCCAACTGCTAATCTGTCGCACCTTTCATTTTCAGGGTGCTCATTGTGGCCTTTTACCCACTTGAATGTAACACTGTGATTTTCTAAAAGTGGAAGCAATACTTCCCACAAATCAACATTTAAAGCAGGCTTTTTGTCGGCTTTTCGCCAACCATTTTTTTGCCAGGAGTAAACCCACCCCTTTGTTATTGAATCACAAACATATTTTGAATCAGTGGTAAGTGTAACCTCACAGGGTTCCTTTAAAGCTTCAAGGGCTTTTATAACCGCAGTTAATTCCATTCTGTTATTGGTGGTGTCTTTTTCACCACCAGAAAGTTCTTTTTCATTATCATTAAATCTTAAAATTGCACCCCAGCCACCAGGTCCTGGGTTACCAGAGCATGCACCATCTGTAAAAATTTCAATTTTTTTCATAAAATCACCATCTGCAATTATATCACATAAATAATCATAAAGAAAATACTTTTTTTAAAAATGTTTAATTTCTATTTAACTGTAAATACTTTTAATTAGATATTGTTTTATGGGTGATAAAAATGAAAGTGGTTGTTATAGCGGGTGACGAGGGTGTATTACTTCGCCCATTGACTTGCAATTTACCAAAAGCAAAAATTGAAATTTTAGGAGATGCATTGCTTTTTCTTGCATTAGAAAAAATTATTTGTTTGGATGTTACTGAGATTATATTGATTTTAAACTACAAAGCTAATGAAGTTGAAACTATGTTTCCTGATGGTGAATTTAGAGGAATTCCCGTTACAACAGTACTTGAAGAAGTAAATAGTGGCACCGTGGGTTGCATTAAAAATACAATAAATAGTAATAATGAAACTGTTATGGTGTTAAATCTTGATTCGTATTTTGAATTTGATTTTGTAAATGCTTTTTCTCGACATATTGCGAATATGAATGATGCTACAATAATTTGTAAAAGGCAGGATGACCCGCGTAACTTCGGCGTGGTGACTGTGGATGAAAAAGGTATCGTTTCAGATTTCATTGAAAAACCCGCTTGGAGTGAGGTCGTTTCAGATGTTGTAAGTTGCGGTATTTATTTTTTAGAACCTGATATTATAGAAGCTATCCCTGATAATATAGTCTGTAACTCAACTAAAGATTTATTTACAAGACTTATTTATGAGAATTTTAAAATAGGTGCATATATTTCAAATGAATATTGGTACCCCCTTTATGATATAGATGACTATAAAAAAATTCAATTTGATATTTTAAGAGGAAAGACCTCTAAAAAATTACCTTTTGTAGCAGAGGGGATATTTACAAAATCGTCTGTGCCAAATGGTAATTTTGTTATAATTCCACCGGTATTCTTTGGAGATAATGTTCAAATTGAAAACGGTGCAGTTATTGGACCTTTCACAATAATAGGAGAGGGCTCTCTTGTTTCAAAAGGAAGTAAGATAAGAGAAAGCGTGCTTTTAAAAAGTGTTTATGTTTCCTCTGGGTGCAGTGTGAATGGTTCCGTGCTTTGTGAAGGTGTTTCAGTGAAAAAAGGTGCTTCAGTTTTTGAGGATTCAGTTATAGGTGAAAATAGCGTAATAGGTGAAGATAGCATTATAACCAATAGTGTACTCGTGTGGCCTAATAAAACGATTGAAAATAGAGTTACTGTAACAGAAAATGTAAAATATTCACAGCCTATAAACAGAGTTATTCAGATAAATGATATTATTTTTGGCGATTTCGGTGTCGAATTGACTCCAGAAAAAACTGCAAGACTGGGTGCTGCTATTGGTACTCTATTTGATGGCGTAAGAGTGGGTGTTGGTATTGACGGCGAAACAAATTCTTTGGCACTTAAATGCGGAATTTTAGGTGGTTTAATAAGTGTTGGTGCTAAAAGCTTTGATTTAGGCAAGAGTTTTTACTCTCAAATGTTTTATTATTCAATATTTTGCGATACAGATATTGTAATTTTTATAAGTGGTGGTGAGAGTGGTGTTTCTCTGTCACTTTGTGAAAAAGGCGGTGTTGCTTTATCGCGTGCGAATTCAAGAAAATTAGAACTAATTTTAAAACGGAACGAATTCAAACGCTGTGCCGGTGGCGATTGCCAGAGTGTAAGCGTAATAGATAGCATTAGTGAAATGTATATAAACGAAATTTGCCGTCAGTTTGATGATTTAAAAATACTGCAATTTTCTTGTTTGTTTCTGTGCGGTAATCAGATTTCAGAGCAATGTGTAAAAAGAGTATTTAGTAGATTAGGTATAAAGAATGAGAACGAAGATTTTATATTTAAAATTAATAATCTTGGAACAAAAATTACTGTTATTGAAAAAAGCATAAGCTTCCCGCATGAAAAAATTTTAGCCGTTGTAGCTCATAACGAAATGAAAAATGGTACAGATGTTGCACTGCCTTGGGATGCACCTCAGATTATAACTACACTGGGAAATGCATTAGGCAGAAAAACATACCGTTTTTCAGAATATTCAGAGCCACAGAGTGAAAGTAGCAAAATAAAGACCATAACAACAAATCAGCTTTGGTCAAGAGACGCTGTTTTACTGATGTTCAGACTCATTAAAATTATGATTAAAGAAAATAAAACCCTTAAAGAATTAGCAGAGGAATTACCAGAGTTTTATGTAGCAAAAAAGGTGATGGAAATAGATGTTTCGCCAGCACTTATATCAAAAGAATTGTTAGGTAATAATTTTAAAGCTGATGAAAGCGGTGGTGTGACGCTGAATAATGAAAAGGGTATAGCAAAGGTTCGAAGTGACTCTAATGGTAAACGACTAAAAATTATTACAGAAGCGGTTACAGCCGAATTAGCAGATGAACTTTGTGGCGAAATAGAAAAGCTTATCAGTATTGACATTGACTGCTAAAAAAAGTATAATATAATGGTTAAAATATGATATTATGGCTTAGTGTATCTGTTTGAGATTTTGGTAGCGGTTGCTTTCCGCTATCTACATATAAAATAAGAATAAAAAAATAAAGAAACGGAGCGATTATGGAAAAAGAAAAAAATAATGATTTACCTATTTTTGATGGAGCACATAAAAAAGGCGGTAAATCTAATAAGAAAAATCAAAAATACAACAATAAAAATGCTAATAAATATCAAAACAAAAACCAGAAAAAACAACGAAAACAGCACAGCCCCTTTAATAAGAGTAAAAAACAAGGTGGTGGCAAAATGCCAAATGAGCAAAGCGTTGAAACTGTAATTAATAAGAACACAAAAAATACTCAATCCAAAAACACAAGAAAAACTGAACAGTCAAAAAAGACTAATCGTTATGGAAAAATAAAACCACCTGTAAAAAATAATCCAGTTAAAATTTCATTCCTTGGTGGTCTTAACGAGGTTGGTAAAAATATGACTGTCTATGAGTATGAAAAAAGTATGCTCATAGTTGATTGTGGTCTTGCTTTTCCTGAGTCTGACCAGTTAGGTGTTGACTTTGTTATACCTGACTTTACTTATGTTGAAAGAAATGCAGAAAAAATCAAAGGTATTTTAATCACTCACGGTCACGAGGACCATATAGGTGCATTATGCTATTTGCTCAAAAAGATAAATGTCCCTGTTTATGCAACACTCTTGACTGCTGGGCTTATTATGGGTAAGCTCTCTGAGCATAAATTAGATAAAACTGTAGATGTAAAGGTTATTAATCCTGGTGAGGAAATCTGTTTAGGCGATTTCAATGTCGAGTTTATACATGTTAATCACTCAATTCCTGGTGCTGTAGCACTTGCTATAAAATGCGGTGCGGGTACTATAGTTCAGACAGGTGACTTTAAAATTGATACCACACCTATTGATGGTGAAATTATAAATCTTTCACGCTTTGCAGAGCTTGGTAATGAGGGGGTTTTGTGTCTTCTTTCAGACTCAACAAATGCAGAGCAACCAGGCTATACCCAGAGTGAAAGCAAGGTTGGTGAAACTTTCCAGAGCCTCTTTACAAAAGCGGGTAACAGAAGAATTATAATTGCAACCTTTGCGTCAAATATACACCGTGTTCAGCAGATTATAGATATTGCTTCTAAAACAGGCAGAAAGGTAGCACTTTCAGGCAGAAGCCTTGAAAATGTTACCGCAATAGCAAGTGAACTCGGATATGTTCATATTCCAGATGGTACTTTAATTGGTATTGATGAAATTAAAAGATATAACGACGAACAGCTTGTAATTATAACTACAGGCAGTCAGGGTGAGGCTATGTCAGCACTTTCGCGTATGGCTTCAAAAAATCATCGCAAGGTAGAAATCGGTTGTAACGACTGCGTAATTATATCGGCAAGACCAATCCCAGGTAACGAAAAAACAGTTTATAAGGTTATAAACGATTTACTTTGTCTTGGTGCACAGGTTGTTTATGAAAAAATGTATGATGTCCATGTTTCTGGTCACGCTTGTCAGGAAGAGCTTAAAATAATGCTTTCACTTGTCAAACCTAAGTATTTTATCCCTGTTCATGGTGAGCAAAAGCATTTGAGATACCACGCAAAATTAGCTGAAAGTATTGGTGTGCCACATAATAATATTATTATTGCTGACAACGGCTATGAAGTTTCTGTAAGTGATATGAATATTGCTGTGTCAGGCACGGTAACTCACGGCAAGGTTTATGTTGATGGTTATGGCGTGGGTGATGTTGGTACGAGAGTTATGCGTGAAAGACAGCATCTTGGTACTGACGGTATTATAATAATTGCTGCAACCATTGATGCAGCGTCGGGAGAACTTCTCACAGGGCCTGATATTGTATCAAAAGGCTTTGTCTATGTTAAAGAAGCAGAGCTTTTAATGAGTGAAGCAGTTTCACTTTCAATGAATGTAATTAATAGCTTTCCGCCATACAGCTTTGACCTTAATCAGATGACAAACAAGCTTCGTGATGATGTTTCAAAGCTTATGTATGAAAGAACAAAGCGTAGTCCTATGATTTTACCAATTATTATGGAAGTGTATTGAAATCAGTTCTTAGGAGAAAGATTATGAGGTTTAAAAGCTTGTTGTATCAAAATCCTATAGGATTTTTATCAGCGTTGTTGTTTTTGTTTTCGGGAATTGGAATGTTGTTTATTGATAAAAGAGGTGCACTCATCTCTTTTATAGGCTTTGCATTAGTTTTAGTTTTGACTATTGTACATTCAGTATTTAGCATAATAACAACCAAGAAATATGTAAAACAAATCGATAAATCATTAAGGGGAGATATTAAAAATATCGACTCTTTCCCGCTTCCTTGTGTGCTTTGTGATGCTAATGGAATAATCATCTGGCACAATAAGCTTTTTTTATCTGAGATTCTTATGGATGGAGATATAAATGATTTTAAAATTACTGATTGCTTCAAGAAATTTTCAATAGACTATTTTTCAAACAACGAGTCTGTGTGTATTGAATATAATGAGCGTCTTTACACGGTTTTTTCAACAAAAGTAATAGATAAGAAAAACAAATTAGTTGCACTTTATTTTCTTGATGATACATATTTTAAAACAACAGAAAGAGAATATCTTGCAACAAGACCTTATGTTATGCACATTCTTGTTGATAACATTGATATACTTTACAGAAAGTATTCTGATAGTAAATTTGCATCTATCACAAGTGGTATTGAGAGTATATTGGAAAAATGGCTTGAAAATCGTAATGTTGTCTTTAAGAAAACTGCAGAGGGCAGATTTTTAGTAATCGGTGAGGTACGCGGTCTTAACGAGCTATCTAAAGCGAAATTCGATGTTTTAAATACTGTAAGAGAATATAAATATGAAAACATTGAGATGGGTGCTACGCTTTCTATTGGCGTAGGTACAGGAGAAAATGTTTTAGAATGTGAAACTCAGGCGAAACGCTCTTTAGAATTAGCGTTAGGGCGTGGTGGCGACCAGTGTGCTATGTTTATGAACGAAGAATACACATTTTTCGGCGGTAGAGCAAATCTTGACAATGCAACATCAAAGGTTTCACCAAGGCAGACTTCTGCAAATATTTTAAACGAGATTAAAAGGCACAATAAAGTTGTCATTATGGGGCATAGGTTTTCAGATAACGACTCAGTTGGTGCCTCAGTCGGTATGGAGTATTTCTGCCGTCAGAATGGTGTCAATGCGAAGGTTGTAATCGATGAGAAAAAGTCACTTGCGGGACCGCTTATCAAATATCTTGAGGATAATGGTTATGATAAATTTGTTGACCACGATGAAGGTAAGCGCTTTTGTGACAGTAAAACACTTGTGATTGTTGTTGATACTCATGTTGAAAACCTTTTAGAGAGTGATGCTGTTTACGAGGATGGTGGCACAAAGATTATAATCGACCACCATAGAAGAAATGCGGATTATATTGATGATGCAGAGATTTTTTATCATTCACCGCTTTCTTCATCTGCATGTGAGATGGTTTCTGAGTTGCTTGAATATTCAACAACCCGGATTGATTTGCCAGCGGAAATAGCGACTGCACTTTTAGCGGGTATTGTGCTTGATACAAAGGATTATGTTTTAAAAACATCTGGAAGAACCTTTGAAGCAGCGGCTTATTTGAAGCAAAATGGTGCAAATACCGTTGAAGTTAAAAAATTATTCTCCGTAAATGTAGAGCAAATTAATGGCGAAAATGAGATTATAAAAAATGCGATTAATTACAAAAATTGTATGATTTCTATCGCAGATAAAAAGATTGATAACATCAGAGTTATCACAGCCAAAGCAGCAGACGATATGCTTAATATAAGTGGTGTTAAAGCATCATTTGTTATTTCAAAAATTAAAGATGATTTAGTTAATATATCAGCACGTTCATTAGGTGAAGAGAATGTTCAGCTTATCACCGAAAAGTTGGGCGGTGGAGGCCATAGCACAATGGCTGCTTGTCAGCTTCCTCAGGTGTCCTTTGATGAAGCATTAACTAAATTGAAAGATGCAATAGATGCGTATTATAAAGAAAAGTAGAGGTAATTAAAATGGATGTAGTATTAAATAGTGATGTAAAAGGGCTTGGTAAAAAAGGTGAAAAGGTAAGCGTATCTGAGGGGTATGCAAGAAACTTCCTTTTTCCAAGAAAGTTAGCAAGTGAAATCAATGCTCAGCTTATGTCAGAGCTTAAAAACAAAGAGTCATCAGAGAAATTTAAGGCAGATGAAGAGTTGAAGGCTGCAAAGGCAAATGCTGAAAAAATTAATGGACAAACTGTTGAGCTTAAAGCAAAGGGCGGAGCAAATGGTAAACTTTTCGGCTCAATTACTGCAAAGGAAATCGCAGTTGAAGTAAACAAAAAATTCAATATCACTGCAGATAAGAGAAAAATCATCGTTGATGATATCAAGGCTTTTGGTACATATCAGGCTCAGGTTAAGCTTCACCCAAAAGTAACTGCAGATTTCAAAGTTCAGGTTACAGAATTATAATCGGATTATATAGTAAGTTTTATTATATTTAGAGTGAGCGTGTTCGAACCAGATATGGTTTAATACAGTCACTTTTCCCTGTAACATCGTTAAAACTCTTGAAATACGTCAGTATTCCTGCGAGTTTTTCCTTGTTACAGAAAAAAATTGCCAAGTATTAAACTTCGTAGAACCTGAAATGTCCGAGTTTGCGTACATTTTGGATTACATTTACGAAGTTATACTGACGTATATTGAGACAAAAAAATACAAAAGGTGCGTGAAATCGGACATTTAAGGCATATTTGGTTCGAATACACTCACTCTATGGTGAAAAGGTATGGCAGAAAAAGACTTAACAACAACTAATGCTGATGTTTATAAAGATAAATTCAGCTTTACAGCAGAGCAAGCAATATTGGGTTCTGTTTTAATTGACCCAGAATGTTTGAGCCGTGTTATTTCAGTTGTTACTCCAGAAGCGTTTTATTACCCTCAGCACAAAGAAATTTATAATATTATGGTGACTCTTGATACATTAGGTTCAAGAATAGATGCACTTGTAATTTTAGAGAGATTAAAAGAAAAGGGTATATTTGACGAGGAATCAGGTAAGAACTATTTAGCACAGTTAGCTGAGAGTGTTCCATCAACTGCAAATGTTGAAAACTACTGCAAGATTGTTCAGGATAATTTCTTTATCAGAAGACTTATTGATATCTCTCAGGATACTATTGACTCAGCTTCATCTGGTGTTGAAGCCGACGTGCTTTTAGAGTCAGCGGAGCAGAGTATTTATAATCTTCGTAAAGGTAAATCTACAAGCTCAATACAGCGTCTTAGTGATGTTATTACAAACGAGGTTTATCCTACACTTTCAAATATCACATCTGAAAATGCCGAGGATTTCAAAGGTATTCCAACAGGTTTTTCTAAGCTTGATGAAATTATTTCCGGGCTTAACCGTTCAGACCTTGTTTTAATTGGTGCTCGTCCTGCTATGGGTAAAACAAGCTTTGCATTAAATATTGCCCGTAATGTTGGTATGACTGGTAAAAAGGTTATTTTCTTTTCCTTGGAAATGTCAAATGAACAGTTAGCTTCACGTGTTCTTTCAACCGAGGCTCGTGTTGAGAGTAATAAGCTTCGTTCAGGTAATATCAGTCAGGCAGAGTGGCAACGATTAGCAGAGGCTACAAATCTTTTAGCTTCACGCTGTGAGCTTTATTTTGATGATACCTCAACTATTACTGTTCCTGAAATAAAAGCAAAAATCAGAAGAATGAAAAATGTTGATTGCATTATTATCGACTACTTAGGTCTTATGCAGACTGCGGATAAAAATATAAAAGGTAATCGTGTTCAGGAAATTACTGAAATCACCCGTAGCTTAAAGCTTCTTGCAAAAGACCTTAAAATCCCTGTAGTAGTATGTTGTCAGCTTTCTCGTGGACCTGAAAAGAATGGTAAAGCATCAAACAGACCAATGCTTTCTGACCTTCGTGACTCTGGTTCTATCGAGCAGGATGCTGATATTGTTATGATGCTCTATAGGGAAGGGTATTATAAAAATGATAAGCAAAATGCAGAAGAGGTCGATATGTCTCAGGCAGATGTAGACGTGGCTAAAAACCGTCATGGTCCTACTGAAAGAATAAAGCTTCACTGGGATGGTCAGTTTACACTCTTCTCAACCTTGGAGTATCGTGATGAATACTAATACTTTATTAGTTTTAGAAAAAGCAAAAAAGGCAATTAAGGAATATGCAATGCTTAGAAAAAATGCGACTGTTATTGTCGGACTTTCTGGCGGAGCAGATTCCGTTTGTCTTTTGCATTTGCTACACTCCTTAAAGGCAGAATATAATTTAAAGCTTATCGCTTCACACATAAACCACGGAATTCGTGGAGAAGAGGCAGAAAGAGATGCTTTATTTTCAAAGGCATTTGCACAAAGTCTTAATGTTGAATTTAAGCTGTTAAATGCAGATTGCATTAAAGAAGCAAATGAAACTGGCGAAAGCTTAGAAGAAGCGGGGAGAAGAATTCGCTACGAATTTTTTAATTCTTTAGCAAGTGAAAATTCCGTTATTGCTACTGCACATAACAGTAACGATAATATGGAAACAGTTATTTTTAATATTACACGTGGTTCTGCGTTAGCAGGGGCAAAGGGAATCCCTCCAAAGCGTGAAAATATTATAAGACCCCTTATTTTTTGTACAAGAGAAGAAATTGAAAAATATTGCGAAGAAAACGGTCTGGACTTTGTTACAGATAGTACAAATACAGGCGATGATTATACAAGAAATAAAATTCGTCATTTGATTTTACCAGAGCTTAAAAAACTTAATTCTTCGGCAGTTGAGGCGTTTTCACGCTTTTCTCAGAGTGTACGAATTGATGACGATTATCTGGATTCTGTAGCTGAAAACGCTATGAAAGATTCAGAAATTAACGAGTTTTCGTATAGTGTCGATATAATAAATGATTTACATTCAGCAATAAAAACGAGAGTGATTTTCAAGGCAATTAAACGCTTTTCAGGTGAATCGCCAGATAGTAAAAAAATAAATGCTGTTTTAAATTGTTTGAATGAAAATGAGAAAATTCAACTTTACAAAAATTGTTATTGCGAAACAAGAAATGGTGTTTTGAAATTTTTTGATAATGTCAATAATAATGATAGTAAGAATACAGAAATAATATTTTTAGAAAGCTATGATTTCAATATATGTTTTGGCGAATATACAATAAAAAGTGAATTAAATACCAAAATTTCACAAAAAATTAATGATTTGCTATTGGATAATTTAATAGATTATGATACAATATATGGAAATTTGGTTTTGAGAAGTCGTAAAGAGGGGGATAAAATTACTCTTCGTAAACGAAATGTTACAAAAACCTTGAAAAAACTTTTCATTGAAGAAAATATAAGTAGAGAAGAAAGGGATGTTCTTCCTGTTTTAGCAGATGAACACGGTGTTGTGTGGGTTTATGGTTTCGGTGTTAACAAACGAAATGCAATAACACCAAATACCAACAAAGCAATGGTAATAAAGGGTGTAAAAAATGGTTTCACAAAAAATGACTGATGATATCAAAAAAATTCTTATTGATGAAGATGAACTTAAATCTATTGTTAAGCGTTTAGGCGAGCAAATAACCGCAG
>RHMF01001545.1_pt1 | contig 10802 bp, 16 predicted proteins | sample 5365151 | NCBI WGS metagenome assembly RHMF01 (sample SAMN10266501, study PRJNA497801) | feces metagenome | isolation source: feces | host: Bos taurus | place: China: Prairie of Fairy Mountain | collected 2017-08-14 | reverse complement strand
GTTCGGGTTCGCACTTGATGCGGACCGCGCCGACGAAACGGGAGTTTGCGACCTTTTCGCGTTCGCCGAACCAGGGGTAGGTGTACCCGGCGCTCTCGACCATGCGGCTGTCAGTGTCCTTTACGAACTGCGCCCCCGTGGTGACGGTCAGTTCGACGACCCGGTCGTGTCTCGCCTTGACCTGGTCGAGGACGGCCTGGACGCGGTCGATTGCGGACTTGGAAGTTTCTTTCTTGATAGCCATTTGATGTCCGTTGACGCCCCCTCTATGTTACGGAGGGGGCGGGCTGTTTAGGTGGTCCCGTGATTCCGGGCGAGGCGCTGGGTGTTTGGGTGTTATATTTCGAGAATACGCCGCCCGGCCTGTCGCGGGTGTATTAGTCTTTGTGCACGGGTGCGTAGTTCTCGCACTTCTTGTTGCGGCAGTGGCCGTCGTTGCGCAGGAGGTGGTTCCTGCACTTGGGGCAGATGTCGCTCCACTTGCCGTCGTGCGTGAGGATCTGTTCGGAAATCAGCTTCCCGTTGTCCTCCGGGTCCATGGGGATGTCGGTGAGTATCAGTCCGCGCTCGTCATCGACGAACACTTCCGCCTGGATTTCGACGCCGTTTTCCCACTTGGACTTGTAGATTGCCTTGAAAGTCGTTTTTCTGCTCATGTGTGCACCTCCTTAATTTTTCTTTTCCGGGACTCCCCATTCGCCACTGTTGTCCTCGTTCCCTTCCTGGTCGAGGTAGATGGGAAGGATTCGGGTCTGGAACGCGTCCTTCCAATACGGGATTGGGGCGTGCTTGAAGATGGGGAGCTTGTTCCGGCGCTTCGTGTCGTTGCGTGCCTTGACGAGGGCGATTGCCAGGCGGGCGAACCCGGCGAGGTCCATGTTGGCGATTTCGCCGTTCGACAGCTTGACGGAGTCGGACTTGCAGATGTCGTCGACCAGGTCGTAGGGGGTCTTGTGGACATCTTCAAGGCGTCCGTAGTTGCCGTTGCCGTGGTTGGCCAGGTAAACGTTGCAGCAGATGTAGTTGGTGTCCTCGCCGTCGATGCAGAGCTCGATGCGGGCATTGCCGAACACGAACGCCCCGAAGTAGTTGTTGCTCGGGAACTTGCCGTCGGCGACGGCCTTCTTGTAGCGGTTGAATTCCTTTTCCGAAACTGTGGTGAATACGGGCTGTGTCTGCATTGTCTGTCTCCTTTCGATGTCCCTTATATGTTACGAGAGAGGCGCCCCCGGAAGCGTCACCCGTGATTCCGCCGGGGCTGCCGCTGTCGCGCGGGGGATCTTTTCCAGGGGGACCACCTTCGTGTCGGGGTCGTACCAGGGGGTTTCCGGGAACTTGTCGAACTCGTCCTGGGTGTAGATGAACCCGTAGTCCCTCCCCCTGCGTTCCCGGACCATGCGTTCGGCCTCGGTGAAGGAAGGCGCCTCCACCCTGGCGAGGGTTGACATGGGGATTTGCGGGTCGTTTGCTCCGAAAGATACGTAGAAGTTCATGAAAGTTCCTTTTGTAAAATTTTAAAAATAAAAGCGGCCCCGGCGGCTACCGGGACCGTGATGGGAGACATTTTAAGGTTTTTTAATCTTCTCGATGTAGCGGTTGCAGATTTCGTCGAGGTCCTTCTTGGCCTTGTCGAAGATTGCCTCCATTTCGGCCCTTGCCTGCACGAACGGGTCCTTTTCCGGTTCGGCGTTGGTCGGCTTGGCGGAGGAACTCTTCATCCAGGCTTCCCAACCGGGTTCGATGTAGGTGAGCATGTCCGCCGGGGCTTCGCCCTTGGCAATCGCGTCCCCGACAGTTTTCAGCACTTCCGCGTTGTCCACGACCCATTTTTCCATACGGTCCTTGAAGACCGGGAAGGTGAGCTTGGAAATGTCTTCCGGGCAATCGCCGATTTCGTAGTAGCCGCGCATCCATTCTGCAAAATTTTGGAATACGAGGTCGGTCAGCGAGGTGTAGCGGACTCCGTTGTCGAGTTCCCCGCAGAATGCCTTGCCGTGGGGGATGCCCGCGAGGTAGAGGGTGCCGATACGGTGGTTCTCCGGGCCGTACCCGTTGAGTTCGCGGTCGCGGCGGTTTTCCAGGTCGAAACGGAAGAGGAAGCGGCCAACCTGGACTGCGCCGAAGTCGCCGATGGTGTCGGGACAGTCGAGCTTGCGAACATGGTCCTGGAAGGACTTGTACTGTTCCGGGGTCATGAACCACTTGACGTTCTTGAGGTCCGTGCGCCTTTTGATGAGGTCCGGGAGGAGGTCGCGGTGGTCGTATTGCGGAGTACATTCGTTTTCTGTTATGTTTCCGCAGTTGTCGCGTTTGGCTATGCCGCAATGGTAGCCGCCGTCAGAAAAAAATGTTTCGTAAACGACCAGGCGCTTGTTGTTGCGGGTTACTTCGGTTTCGATGTAGATATGCGAGTTGATGTGCCCGTCGCGGAGCTGTACTGATGTCGGGGAGATAATATTGATCCCCGGGACGGTGCTTATAAGACGGTGAAAATCGGAAGATTCTTGCTTGATAGTTTTGAGCGTTTCGCAAAGATTAGCCATGTTGTCTCCTTTTCTTGGTGCTCCCTCTATGTGACCGGGGAGGGATAAAAGGGGGCGCCTCCCGTGATTCCGCAGGCGCCCCCGGATTTTCAAAAATTTTCTAGCGGTCGTAGAGGGAGTCGAGCTGCTTCTGCACCGTGTAGAAGAACGAGCTGAATTCGCGGTCCTTATACTTTTCGTGCAGCGTGTGGAAGCCGTTTGCGATCGCGATCACCTCTGTCATGAAGGTGTCGAGGTTCGCCAGGTCCTCTTCGAGGTCCGCGAGTTCCTTTTCCAGTGCGGGGATGAGTTCCGCGTGGATGAGGTTCACGATGGCGAGCGTCCCGGCCTTTTCTTCGAGAACCTTGGTTTTCGGGGCGTAGCGGTTCAGCCCGAAGCGCCAGTCGACATACTTGGTCGGTCCGGGGAGTCCGGCCTTCGCGGCCTGCTCCTCGTCCATGCTGTCCACCTTGATGTCGATGTAGTCGGTCTTGCCGTCGTTGAAGTGCGGAATGACCGTCACCCACGGGTAGGTATCCCCGAAACGGGTGGTGTAGCGTTCGCCGAGGCCCTTGAGGGCGAAGTTCGCCTCGAAGCGGCTGCGGTCGGTGCCGTCCTTCTTCGGGTTGTGGACGATGCAGCCGAGGGCCGCGATGATGTTCTTGCGCTCGGCGATACGGGATTCGAGCTTTTCCTTGAAGTTCTTTTTGATGTCAGATTGCCACATGTTCATGGTGTTGTCTCCTTTTGATGCTCTCTGTATGTGATCGGCGGGGGCGCCTCCGGGGAGGCTCCCCGTGATTCCGTCGGGCCTAGAAGTTCTTCGCCATGTCGGTCCAGGTCTTCATGAGGGAGTTTTCCGGGGCCTTGCAGGGGGCGACCTTGACCCAATTTTCGCCGATTTGCGGGTCGGCCGGGTCGTAACGCTTCGGCATGATGACGAGGGCGGCTTCGAGCGCCCCCTTCTTCGCGTAGTGGATGAGGGGACAGTCGGGGCGGTTCTTCGACGTGTGGAGCGTCACCGGGACACCCGTGAAACTTTCAAAGGACTTAACCACCTTGCCCATCAGTTCGCCGTCGTAGTATGCGGTAACTTCATCCAGGTCGCTGTGCATACCGAACGGGATGGTGCTGAAGATGGACGGGTACGGGTAGGGGAAATACTTCCAACCGCCGTCCTTCTTGCCCGCGTTGGTGATGACAACGCAGTCCGGGAGGCCGTCGTTGTAGGTGTTCATGTTCGGGACCCACTTGCCCTTGACTTCTTCGTGCATGGTGCGGAAGTAGCCGCTCGCGACTTCCATGGACGGCTTCGGGAGGCCCTTGGCCTCGGCGAGGATTTCGGCGTAGTGGAACGGGTCGTCGCACTTGACGAAGATTGCCTTGAAGGCGTCGGTCGCGAGGATTACGCCCCTGGCGCGGTCGAACATGATGCCGCAGAGGGCTTGCTGTGCCGTGTCCTTTCCGACGAACTTGAGGACGGTGGTGAGAAGGCGGGGAAGTGTCTTAGCCATGTTGTTATCTCCTTTTGATACTCTCTGTATGTGATCGGCGGGGCGCCTCCGGGGGCGTTCCCCGTGATTCCGTCACACCATCCTGGTGATGCGGACGATGAAGTTGCTGCGGCATTCTTCGCAGGCGAGCAGGTTCGACACCATTTCGCTCACCATGTCATCGAGGTAGCCTTCGGCCACATCCATGTCGAAGGTCGGGGACGCGCAGAGGGTACTCCCGCCGTAGTATGCCCCGACGAGCATGAACAGATCCAGGTAGTCGAAGCCCTTGCCGCCCACTTCCTTGATTCCGTAGCTCCCCTCGGCATTGTCCCATGCCCGGATGCGGTCGGACAGCTTCATGTCGTTCCATTGGGCTTCGGACGGGCACCCCTCGACCCTGAAGTCGATTTGGCCGATACTTTCGTGCGCGGCGGGTTCGTAGAGCTTGCAGTCCTTCAACTGCGGATGCTTGACTGCATTGTAGATATGCTTCGAGATGAAGCTGAACAAGTCCGCCTGGGTCTTGCAGAAGTGGTAGGTGGTGCGGTATTTTGCTGTGGGCGTCTTGGCCATGCTGTTATCTCCTTTGGATGTCCGCCCTATGTGATCGGCGGGGCGCCTACGGGGGCGTTCCCCGTGATTCCGCCGCTCCCGGATCCGAAAAACTCCCCGGCGGGGGTTACCCGCCAGGGAGGGGAGACATTAGATTTTAGAGGGGCTTCTTGCAGATGGGGCAAGCGTGGATGGTGAACTTGGCCTGGACAACGCCGTTCGGGCTGTACACCACCATGATGTTCGCCGCATCGCCGCGCATCATGTAGGCATCGCTGAAATCGGCCTGGACCTTTTCGCCGGAGCAGAAGGGGCACGGCTTCGGCTTGTAAAGCGCGTCGAAGAGCTTGTCCGCTTCCGCCTGGACGCCTTCGAGATTCTTGCCCTGGGTGTTGGTTTTCCAGGTCTCGTATGCGTCAGCCCCGTAGAAGGAGACATAGTAGCCGACAATCTCGTAGGACTTGCAGGTGTCCTGGAAGATGTTGTTCCATTCTTCCTCGTTGCCTTCGCGTCTTGCACGGTTGATGCAGTCGGCTTCCTTGGCGCGGTACACGGCGAGGTAGTCTTCGGGCGTGGTGTCCTTGCCCGGGAAGTCCACCATCGTCATGCGGGTGAGGAAGGTGCCGAGGTCGAGGAGGGAGCCGAGGACATGGGGCTGATGGTACTCCTTGCTGTAGGTGCCGCTCTTCGCGATGATACAGCTTTCGTGGTCGCCGGCATAGCGCTTGAACTTGATTACGTAGCGGCGTCCGTTGTACTGTATGCCGAGCTTGACGATATCCGCGCCGGAACCGTCGAACTCGTCGAAGTAGTGGCCCTTTTCGATGAGTTGGGCGTCCGGGAGGAAGCGGTCGAGGAACGCCCTTGCGACTTCGGTCACGGCGCGGTCGCGGTCTTCGCCCGGAAATTCAAAAATTTTCTTGCAGACGTTTTCGGCGTATTCCCTCGGGTCCGGGCCGATTTCGTCAACCTTGCCGTTCACCCATTCGACAAAGCCCTTCATGCCGTCCGGGGAGAAGATGTTGAAGAAGCCGTTGGTGTTCGCGATTTCCTCGCCGCGCTTGCCGAAAAGCTGTGCGCTGATGGTGGCGCATTTCTTTCCGTCCTGGTCCACCCCGGTGTCATAGGTGCGGACCGTGACGGCGACGATGTACTCGTCCTGGTCCACGGTGTAGGAACCCTTGATTTCAAACTCGTCGCTACCCATGTCGTGCACGGCGTATTGGAGGAACTTGAACGGGGAGCCGAGGGCGAGTTCGACGCGCTTGCGGTACTGGCCGAAGTAGTTTTCGATGACGAAGTCGATGAAGCCGTGTTCGCGACGGTTCAACGGGACATCCCTGCATTCGCCGTCGTGCATGACTTCCACGATTTCCTGGTTCGAGGTGGACGGGACGAGGAAGCGGAGGATGAACGATTCGCCGAGGAAGTCGAACTCGCAGTCATACCACGGGGAGGACTTGTCGAAGGAAGCCTCGCAGTTCGTAATCTTGGCGCCCGGACGGTCAATCATCTGCAACGCGACTTCTTTGGCGACGCTGTCGATGGTCTTGACGGATTTGAGAAGGTTGAAAATTCGTTTCATTGTGTGTCTCCTTTTGATATGCCGTCTATGTGACGGCGGGTGGCGCCTGGGTCGCCGTCTCCCGTGATTCCGTAGGGAAAGGACCCCCGCCCGTCCCCCGTTCAGTGCGTGTTGTGGTAAACTGTGCCGGGGGATTGGAACGCGGAGGGAGGCCGCGTGGGCGGGGGAAATGTTATGCGTCGTCCGGGTCCATGCCTTCCGCGATGTGCTTGTCGTATTCGGCCTTGCGGGCGTCGTACTTCTCGCGGACCTTGTTGAGCATGGCTGTGACGGGGAACTGTTCGGCCTCGACTTGCTTGGAGGTGAACTCTACGGAACCCCAGTCCTCGATTTCGCCGTCATTGCAGTCCACGACCATCATCATGTACCAGGAGCCGGGATTTTCGAGGTCGATGGAGAGCTGTGTCTTGACCTGGTGGTCATCCTTCGACCACTTGCACCATTCGGGCTTGAGGGCCACGCGGATGTCGATGTAGGTAATGTTGTTCTCGCCCCAGGAGGTAATCACCGCGTCCTTGATGTCCGGGTGTTCCTGGGCAAAGATCGCCTGGGCCAGGGTGGTGATGTTGTCCAGGTCTTCTGTATGCTTCTTGCGGAAGCCGATTGCATCAACGTTGCCGAGCGAGGTCTTGTAGTTTTCGTCGAGGTGGGCAAGTAAGTTTGCAAATGTGGCGAGATTGTTCATCGTGTCTCCTTTTGATGCCCGGACTATGTGATCGGGGTGGCGCCTCGGGTGGCGCCTCCCGTGATTCCGCCCTACGCCTTGTCGTATTCGTTGGTGATGATGCTGATGTCGTAGCACATCGCGAGGAAGCCGTGGCGGAGGCTGATGTAGCGCGGCATGTCGTAGAATACCATCTTCCAATTAGCGCCGAGTGCGTTCGCGGCGGTCTTGAAGCCCTTTTCGCCGGGATGTACTGTGAGGTCATCCATGCCGTTGGTGGAGACGGACGTCGCGTAGGATTCGGGTTCCTCGGAAATCCATGCCTTGACAGCGGAGCGGACAGCCTTTTTGAAGGTCGCGTCCGTCTTGTACTTCGTGTGGAACGGGAGGACTTCGCGGTTCGGGGCGTCCATTTCGTCCCCGTTGGGGTCGATTTTCAAGGTGATGAACGCGCAGTAGGGGAGGTCGTTGAGGTTGACGTTTACGGTGTCTTTCTTTGCCATTTTGTAAAATTCCTTTTTCAAAAATTTAAATTTTTGCCTGCATGGGCTTGAACCAATCCGGGATGCAGGTGGCCTGGGGGCATCCGTCGGCATAGACGGTTGTCACGGGGAGCATTTCGGGTGCACTTGCGATGAACTGACCCGCTTCTTCCCCGTCGCCGTCATCCTCGAAGTCCACCTCTTCCGGGATGGCGTGGACTGCGGTAGCGTCCCCGCAGGTGTCGAAGACGAGCTTGAAGCCGCCTTCCTTGAGGAGTTCCTCGGCTTCCTTCATCTTGGCACGGGCCATCTTGATGAAGCCCTCCTTCGTGGACGGGGTGCTTTCGTCCTCGACGAGGCTCCAATCGTCCTTCGTGTCCTGGAAGCGTCTGTAGCTTCCGAAGCAGACGTCCTTCACGGTGGAGAGGATGGCTTCCGGGTTCAGCAGGTCGTCGGAGTGGCAGTTGAAGTGGCGGAAGAAGGTGTCGTCGGTCTCTTCCGCGTTGACGGCCGTGTAGGTGTCGCTTTCGCCCGCCTCGTAGAGGATGCGCATGGTGTCCGCGCCGTCCGGGATGATGACGGTGAGGCTTGCGGTGGTGTCCGACACGTTGCGGTAAACATATTCTTTTTTCATTGTGTCTCCTTTTGATATGCCCCTTATGTGAAGTCCACCGTGTCGTGGATTTCCGGGTCCGTGATTCCCTTGGGCATCTTGACCTTGATGAGGTCGTATTCGCGGCGGGAGGTGTAGTTCTCCCATCCGTTGTCCGGGGTCTCGATATACGGGTAGCCGAGGGACTTCAGGCGCTTGACATCTTCGCGCAGGTCTTTCAGCTGTTCGCGGTCAAGGTGGTGGAGGTGCTTGGGGTTCCACTTCTTGTAGAAGTTCACGAAGGAGCATCCGCGACCGTTGGCCTTGGCCTCGTCGTTGGCGATGGCGAGCGCGGTTTCCTGGCACTGTCCCCCGTGGGAGGTCCCGCGGTGGTTCGGCCAGAACACATGGGCCGCGGTGGAGAAATACGGCTTGTCGTTGTCGCCGCAGCGGTAGTAGTCGATGGTGAGGGTCGCATCCTTGGAAATCTTGAAGCAGATGCAAAATTCTTTTTTCTTGTAGCAGATGTTTGCCATGTCGGTATCTCCTTTTTGATGGCCTCTCTATGTTATCGCCCCGGGGGCGGGTTTTGTAAACCCCGTGATTCCGCTACCACACGATCTTGCGGTAGCTGAACCCGTCCTCGTCGGTCACCCCGGCGGGAACGACCTTCGCGGACAGCATGCGGTGGCGCTGTGCCTCGAAGACGGCATCCAGTTCCTCGATGGAGAGGGCATGGGCCTGGCGCTGTACGTCCGAGGGGTTGAAGCGCGGCTCCTTGCTGTTGAAGCAGTTGTTGGGGAGGAGGAACGGCGTGCTGTATCTCGGCCAGGAACCGCCGAGGCGGTCGTAGCAGAGGCAGGTGTTGGCGGTCTCCATCGCCGAGAGGATGCGCAGGCGGTGGATTTCCTCCGGCGTCTGCAGGTAGGTGTAGGCGATGCGGTTCGCCTTGGCCTCCGGGTCGCGTTCCATGACGGCCGCTTGGATGGCCTCTTTTTCCGCAGTGATTTCCGGGCCGGACAGCCCGAGCTTTCCCATGTCGTATGCCATAATCGAATCTCCTTTTGATATGCCTCTTATGTTACCGGGGTGGCGCATCGGGTGGCGCCTCCCGTGATTCCGTCGGGCCTACATTCCCTTCATAGCCCTTTCGAGGAGGCGGGCGTAGTCGAGGGTGAGCTTGTAGAGGCGGTCCAGGCGGTCGTGGGAGATATGCCCGTTCACGTCGGGGACGACGCTAGTGAGGATGGTCCCGCTGAACACGGTCCTCTTGCCGTCGGTGAGCTTCCAGTCGAGACAGCCTTCCCCGCCCTGGGTGAGGGTCATTTCGATGATGGAGGGGGAGAGGTAGTTGAGGGAGGGGGACACGGAGAACCCGGTCACTCGGAACGACACGATGCGGGAAATGCCGTCCTTCTTTGCCACGCGGCCGTAGACCGGGTGGTACTCGTCGAAGCAGGTTTCGCTGATGAGCGGGGTCTTCTCGCGGTTCTTGACCCACTGGTCGATGGAGTAGACGTTTTCTTCTGCGAGGGTAAGCTGTTTCTTCATTGGGTATCTCCTTTTTACATCCGCCCTATGTGACCGGGGAGGGCGCCCGGATCCCCTTCCCCGTGATTCCGTCACGGATCACGAAAAAACTGTCACGAAAAGCGTACACTTTCCGTGACAGAGAAGGAGATACAAAAATCAAAAATTTAATATTCCTGGACGAGTTCGCACTTCCTGGCGAAGCGGAGCGGGACATTGGACGGTACGGGGAGCTTTCCGTCCGGGGCGACGATGCAGTTGTAGCCGTCCGTCGCGGTGTCCTTTGCCACGTCGGAAATGAAGACCACGTATTCGCCGTCGCGGCGATTGTAGCACCGGGTCCCGCGCTTGATTTTCTGCTTGTCGAGGTCAGCGTCGTATTCCGCGCCGAACTTGGAGACGAGGAGGTTTTCTTCTTCCTTGAAGAGGAAGTCGAAGAGGGTCTCGTCATCGGACGGGGTGTTCTCGACGTGCTGCTTGACGAGCTGGTCGATGTTGGCGTACTTTTCGAGTTCCGCCTTGACGAGCTGTGCCAGGAGTTCCATCGCGGAGTCGGAGAGGATGCTCGTGCACATGGACACGTCGGCATATTCGAAGTCGGCGCGTTCCACGTCGAGCGTCACGCCCTTGATCGTGAACGGGAACTTCTTGTGACAGTGGGCTTCTTCCTGCTTTGTGTGCGGGATGTTCGGCGCCGCGCCGATGACCTGCTGAAGTTCGCTGAACGGGATGCAATATTCTTTCTTTGCCATTGGGATGTCTCCTTTCGATATGCCTCCTATGTTACCCCGGAGGGGAGGGGCGGGAGGCGCCCCGTGATTCCGTCAGCCCTGGGATTTCACCCAGCACTTCTCGTCCACGCATCCGCTTTGCAGATAGAGGGCGTAGAGGGGGTTCCCGTCCGTCACTAGGGCGACGGTATCGGCCACCGCGTCCAGGAGGGCGTTGGTGTTGACCGCTTCCGGGTGTTCGCGGGTGGCTGACCTTTCCCCCATTTCGATAGTCTTGGGGAGCATGACGAGGTTCACGCCGTCGTTGTTCGTGTAGTGGTAGGCGGCATAATACCCGCGCTTGTCCATGTCCTTGAAGAGGTCCGCGAGCTTTTGGCGGAACTCGGCGATGTCCTTGTCGAACTGCTCGCCGAATGCGGCCTTCTTGATGTTCTCGATTTGCTGTGCCTGGTCCATGATGGCTCCTTAGATGAGGCGCTTGTATGCCCTGGTGAACACGTCGTAGAACGCGGCGGGGACGGAGTCCGTGGCTACGTTCACGGTGATGAGGTCATCGTTGGCGAATTCGTGCTCGGTGCCCTTGTTGTGGACGATGCCGACCTTGATTTCGCCCTTGGCGTAGTCCACCTTCGAGACGAAGGCGTTGGG
>RHMF01001466.1_pt1 | contig 10804 bp, 4 predicted proteins | sample 5365151 | NCBI WGS metagenome assembly RHMF01 (sample SAMN10266501, study PRJNA497801) | feces metagenome | isolation source: feces | host: Bos taurus | place: China: Prairie of Fairy Mountain | collected 2017-08-14 | reverse complement strand
AACAATATATACGAACGCGAATACGCCGCCGGAATAAACAAAGCAGCACCGGCTGCCATCACAAACAAGCCTACGGCTATACCATTTTTAAAACCGGTTTTCTTTAATATCCACGACGATGGTAACGCCCACACAAAATAGGAGATATAAAAGGCAAATGTTACCAAATAGGCTGTAAAGTCGCTTAACTCGCATGCCACCTTAAGGAATGGTATCAACGTACCATTTAGCCATGTTACGAATCCAAAAATAAAATATAAGATTCCGATGATAATAAGTCCGAAGAGGTAATTATTTTTCTTCATATTCACTATGTATTTAATTAATATTTATGTTCTTAATGTTTCTTATTTAAAGTTACTGTTTTCTCCCATTGTGAGGTGCGTACAGTTATTTTGTATATACCACGCGGAAATTTGGATATATTTATTTTGTTTCCTCGTTTATAGTTTGGTATGGTACGCATCACCTTGGTACCCGATTTTATCTCCACCTCGGCCACATCACCATTAAACGAGATTGTTATATATCCTTGTTCAAGATATGGGGTCACCACCACTTTCGACACCGATGCCGGTGTGCTTGTAGTAGTGCTTTTGGGTTCTTCCTCTTTGGCGGCTATAGTTTGACGTTTAGCCACAAAATCACTATTCAATTGCATCGAATTTATCTTTGATATCGATATTGATGGTGGTTCAAAAACCACACCATCCACTTCGGGTGTAACAACCACGTTAGATCCCCCGACTACTTCAGTTCTGTATACTCCATTATCATCGGTATACACATCGGCAGTACCTATTTTCAATTTCTGATTAGGCATGGCATTTCCGCTTTCGTCCACCAATTTACCTTGTATGGTAAATCCCGAAAAAGATATCAATCCACTAAAATCGGTACCCAACCAACGGTTATTTTTCTTATCGATAGCTATAATTTTAATATCCTCTATCGGTAATCCGGTATTTTCTTTGTTATATATAACCCAGTTTTTGCCATCAAAAGCAGCTAAACCTTTGGTTGTGGCAATCCATAATATTCCATTGTTATCCAAAGCCAAATCATTTACCTGATTGCTAGGCAGAGGGCTATTGTGAGTGGTGTATACTTCCCAAGTGCGTCCATCATGTCTACATAATCCGCCCAATGTGGCTATCCATTTCACATTGCGTTTATCAACCACCACCGAAGGAATATTTTCGCTTGGCAACTTCGAGTTTTTGGGAGTATAGTTATACCAAGTGGTGCCATCAAACACCGAAAGCCCCTCGTTGGTACCTATCCACTTCATATCATCTTTGTCTATTGCCACACATAACACAAAGTCACTCAACAGGCCGGAATCTTTATGCGTATACTTTTTCCATTTCTTACCATCAAAATGTACAAAGCCACCCAAAGTCACTCCTATCCATTTTTCGCCTCTTGCATCAATAGCTATATCGCGCACAAACTTCATATTTAAGCGCTTTGTATCGGCAGAATGCTCTTCCCAATGTATACCATCAAACAATATCATGCCATGGTCGTCGGTTCCTATCCACAGCATATCATCCGAATCCACTGTAAGACAATTCACATATTGTCCCTTCAATTTCTCGTTAAACATCGAGTAATCTGTCCACGCTTTGCCGGCAAGTTTACACATCCCTTCATTGGTACCTACCCACTTATTGCCTCGGCTGTCAACAGTCACAGCCAGCACAGTATTACCCAATATATTACTATTCTGAGTGTTATATATAGTCCATATTTGTGCACTTACAGATAATTGTAGCAATACCATAAGTACAAACAATAGTATTTTTTTCGTCATATTATATTTCTTTCTACTAAAAAGTATCTTTCACCCAACTATTGGATTTTCTAAAAACGCATTAATTAAATAAATAGTATTTAAATACAAAGAAAAATATTACATTTAGTTATGAACGATAGTCAAATATAAGGTTTGACTATTGCAAGTATGACACTTTTCAGTAGTAAATCGGATAGTTTTACCACTTATTTTATTCGGCTGTAAAATTGGAGCGTCCCTTTTTTATAAGCACACAGCACAAACAAAAAATCAGCAAGAATATAATATTCCTGCTGATTTTTATTTTAACTTACAACTGCCACTTCTTGTTCCGAAATAGCATTACAATGTATTATCCGTTAATTTTTTCTTCAACCATCTTCAACAATACTTGTTCTTCTTCGATAGCTGCTTTTTCTATTTGTGCGGCTTCTGCAAGTATAGCATCCACTACAGCTTTATCTTTAAGACTCGAAGCGTTGATTTTTACGTTAAGGTGAGCACCTATTACAGCCGAACGAGCACACAATGCACCTACACCTGCGTCGGTAACGCTATTTGGATTTCCTATTTCAACCATAGCACGAACAACTTCGAAAGCTTCGAAAGCTTTTTTCATAGTCTTGAAAGGAACTTCGGTTGCATAACGTGTAGCATCTTGTATAGCTTGTGTACGAGCTGCCTTTTCTTCTTCGGTTTTCTTTGGCAAACCAAATGCATTCATGATAAGATTGAAAGCGTTGGTATCTTCGTCTACCAAGTGAAGAAGTTCTTCTTTTATAGCTTGACCTTTTACAGCCCAGTTAGAGAATTCTTCCCAACGGTCGTCCCAACCGGGTTTGTGCGACGATAGGTTTGCAACCATTGTAGCCAACGATGCAGCCAATGCACCCATATATGCCGATATAGAACCACCACCGGGAGCAGGACTTTCGCTTGCTGTTTCGTTTGCGAAACCTGTACAAGTCATATCCACCAAGCGTTTCACACTTTTATCTTCAAGCACATATTCTATAACTTTTTCTTGTGGATCGAAAGGTTTCAAATCGTCCAATCCCATCGATTTGATAGCTATCTTTACTATTTCGTCTTCCGAAACGCCAAGCGAACGTTGTTGTTTTGCCAAATAATATTTACCGGCTTCTATCAACACTCTCTTAGGTATCAAACCTACTATTTCGCATCCTGTTACTCTCACACCGCGAGCAGCAGCTTTATTGCATACTTCTTCGAAAGCTACGTGTACGGGAGTAGTAGTGATATTGGTGATATTCATCGAAACTTGAGCTATGCCGTATTCTTCTATAAACCAACCTATAGCTTTAGTTCCTTTTAATGTACCGGGAATCATGATGGTTTTACCATTTTCATCCTTCATTGGTTTTCCTGTTACTTTACCACCTTCACGTTGTGGACGTCCTTTTTCTCTTACGTCGAAAGCAATAGCATTAGCACGACGTGTCGAAGTTGTATTTAAGTTGTAGTTGATAGCTACCAAGAAATCTCTTGCACCTACGGCAGTAGCACCTGTTGTAGCCACACGATCGTTGAATTGACATGGACCGAAATCAGGTTTCCATTCTTCGGTGCATATTCTTTCTTTCAAAGCTTCATATTCACCTTGACGACAAGCAGCCAAGTTTCTACGTTTAGGTTCGTATGCTGCATCTTCGTAGCAGAATACAGGTATATTTAGTTCGTTACCTATGCGTTCACCCAATTTGTGTGCATACTCTACCACCTCTTCCATTGTTATGTTAGATACAGGAATAAGAGGACATACATCGGTAGCACCAAAACGAGGGTGATCACCATGATGATTACGCATATCTATAAGTTCAGCAGCTTTTTTTACTACACGATAAGCAGCTTCACATACAGGTTCAGGTTCACCTACAAAGGTAATAACGGTACGGTTGGTAGTAGCACCAGGATCAACATCCAATAGTTTTACACCTTCTACCTTTTCTATTTCAGCTGTTACTTGGTCTATTATGTTCCTATCGCGACCTTCACTTATATTAGGAACGCATTCAATTAATTTCTTCATTGTATTTAAATATTTAAATAATCACTTATAAAACAAAAGCAACAACTTTCATTTAGTCCATGTAAGTTATTGCTTCTATCTTTATCATGTGCGGATGAAGGGACTCGAACCCCCACGCCTCTCGGCACTAGATCCTAAGTCTAGCGCGGCTACCAATTACGCCACATCCGCAGGTCTCATTTGCGAGTGCAAAGGTACTACTTTTTTTTATATCTGCAAAACTTTTTTTTCATTTTTATTGCAGATTACTAATTATCAAAGCATTTATTTCGAAAAAAAATCTTGCGAGGCCCATTTTTTCGGTATTTTTTTATCATTTTTTATTCAAAAAAATCAAATTTTGAGCTCTTCTTGCAAGAATTTTCCTGTATAACTTGCACTACATTTCACCACTTCTTCGGGTGTTCCTTGGCATACTACATTGCCTCCGGCCACTCCTCCTTCGGGTCCTATATCTATGATATGGTCCGCTACCTTTATCACATCCATATTATGTTCTATCACCAAAACGGTGTTGCCTTTATCCACTAACTTCTGCAATACTTCGAGCAATACTCTCACATCTTCAAAATGCAACCCCGTTGTAGGTTCGTCCAATATATATAATGTGTTGCCGGTATCTCGTTTCGAAAGTTCTGTTGCCAACTTCACTCGTTGTGCCTCACCACCCGACAACGTAGTGGACTGTTGTCCCAAGGTAATATATCCTAATCCTACATCTTTTATGGTCTGTATCTTCGACAATATCGACGGCACATTCTTAAAAAACTCCACAGCCTCGTTTATTGTCATATCCAACACATCGCTTATCGATTTTCCTTTGTAGCGTATCTCCAATGTTTCGCGGTTATAACGCTTACCATTACATACCTCACAATTCACATACACATCGGGCAAAAAGTTCATCTCTATAGTCCTCACCCCTGCCCCTTTGCAGTTTTCGCATCGTCCTCCCGATACATTAAACGAAAAACGTCCCGGCTTATAGCCTCGTATCTTGGCGCTTGGCAATTGTGCATACAACTGACGTATATCATCAAACACCCCAACATATGTGGCAGGATTAGAGCGTGGTGTTCGTCCTATGGGAGATTGATCTATCTCTATAACCTTATCTATATTTTCTATACCACCGACAGACTCGTATGGCAACGGACGTTTTTGTGCCCTATAAAAATGCTTGTTCAAAATAGGATGCAAAGTTTCGTTGATAAGCGACGATTTTCCACTACCCGACACTCCTGTAACACACACAAACACTCCCAACGGAATATCTAAAGTTACATTTTTCAAATTATTGCCCGTGGCTCCTTTCAGCACCAAATGTTTAGATCCTTCTATACTGCGGCGCTGTGGTATCTCTATCCTACGCTTGTTGTTCAGATAGTCGCAAGTAATAGAGCGCTGCTTCAAAAACTCTTTCAATCTGCCTGCTGCCATCACCTTACCGCCATGTACTCCCGCTCCGGGTCCTATATCTATTATGTAATCGGCATTAAGTATCATATCCTTATCGTGTTCCACCACTATCACCGAATTACCTATATTCCTAAGTTTCTTCAACGAATCTATGAGTCGTAAATTGTCTCTCTGATGTAATCCTATGCTCGGCTCGTCTAATATATACAACACATTTACCAACTGCGATCCTATCTGTGTTGCCAAACGTATACGTTGCGACTCACCTCCCGACAATGTTCTGGAACTTCGGTTAAGCGACAAATAGCCTATACCAACGTCCAACAGAAAACTCAATCGCTTGGTTATTTCGTTTATAATTTCATGCGCCACTACTTTGCTTCGTTCATCCAACTTATCTTCCAATTGCATAAACCATTCATAAAGCACGCTCAAATTCATCGTTGCCAACTCTGATATATTCTTTCCTTCGATAAAGAAATGCAACGATTCCTTCTTCAATCTCGCTCCTCCGCATTCTGGACAAGCAACAAGATTCATAAAACTATTGGCCCACTTTTGTATTCCTTGCGCATTGTCGTCAGAAGCCAAATCGCGTATATAATTCACTATGCCCGGAAATCCGGCGCTATCCTCCAACGAGATAAGACTGTCTTGCATACCAAACACCTCCGTAGTGCCATACAATATGGTATTCATTGCTTCTTCCGAAATCGAAGATATGGGATCGTCTATACTAAAGCCATATCTTTCTCCCATCTGTTCCAATTTCTTATAAAAATAATGATTGGGACTATATTTTCCCAACACCTCAAAACCGCCATCGCGAATACTCTTCGAATTGTCGGGTATTATCTTATTTATGTCTATCTCCGCCACCTCGCCAAGACCATTACATTTCGGGCATGCTCCGTATGGCGAGTTGAAGGAAAACGTATTAGGTTCGGGTTCCGGATACGATATACCGGTTTCGGGACACATAAGCAACTTACTGAAGTAACGAACACAGTTATCGGCCAAATCGTTTACCATCAATATATTCTTACCCTGCTTAAAGGCGGTCTTCACGGCCTCGGCCAAACGCTTTTCCGACGACACTCCCACTCTTATCTTATCTATAACCAATTCTATATCGTGAATCTTATACCTGTCCAACTGCATCCCGTATGTTATCTCTCGCATTTCGCCGTCTACCCGCACTCTTAGAAAACCTTTTTTAGCCACCTGCTCAAACAAATCGCGGTAATGTCCCTTACGACGCTTTACCAGCGGAGCCAACACCAATATATCTTTACCTTCATATTCGGCTCTTATAAGTTCTACTATCTTACTTTCCGAATACTTAACCATCGGCTTACCGCTTTCGTACGAATATGCAACACCTATGCGGGCATACAGCAGACGTATAAAATCGTATATCTCGGTTATAGTACCCACTGTGGAACGTGGATTCTTATTCGTAGTCTTCTGCTCTATCGATATTACAGGACTTAAACCATTTATTTGATCCACATCGGGGCGTTCCATATTACCTATAAAATGGCGTGCATAGGCCGAAAATGTTTCCATATATCGTCGCTGTCCTTCGGCATATATGGTATCAAATGCCAACGACGACTTGCCGCTACCACTCAAACCCGTTATCACCACCAACTCATTACGGGGTATATCCAGGTCTATATTCTGAAGATTATGTTCGCGAGCCCCCAATATTTCCAATTTTGACGTTTCCATAGTTTATGTCCTGTTTATTCTTGTTTTTTAATATTATTCCCAATAATATACTCTCTTCACTCTCGACGATATCGAAGTCAATATTTCGTAAGGTATGGTATCCATATCTGCGGCCATTTTGTTTAACATCAAATGATTGTCGAATATAACCACATCATCGGTTTCAACGCAGTTCACATCTGTTATATCGGCAAAACACATATCCATACACACCTTACCCACTATAGGCACCGTTGTTCCGTGTATCATCACCTTGCCAACTCCGTTGCCCATCTTACGCGACAAACCATCGGCATAACCTATCGGTATAACGGCTATAACCGAATCGCGTTGCGCAGTCCAGTTGCAATTATATCCCACTGTATCGCCTTTAGGTATCCTCTTTATCTGCGATATCTTGGTTTTCAATTTACTTATAAGCGTAAGATGTTTTTGTACTTCGGGATCGGGTGCCACTCCATATAGGCCTATCCCCAAACGCACCATATCCATCTCGGCTTCGCCAAAACGCACAATGCCCGAAGAGTTCAGTATATGGCATAATATCTTATCCTGTCCCTTCAACGCAGCCTTCAGCTCGGCACTCCATCGCTTAAATTTATCTATCTGACTCAACGTAAAAGCATCCATAGTAGCATCTTCGCTACATGCCAGGTGCGAGAATATCGAACATACCTTAACAGCTTTATTCGCATTCAATTTCTCTATCAGCAATGGCATATCGTCTTCCATAAATCCCAACCTGTGCATACCCGTATCCATCTCTATATGTATCTTTATCTTATCATCTACATCACAATACATCGAAGCCGTTTGTGTAAAATCATCCAATATCCTAAAGCTATAAATAACAGGCTCAAGATTATATTTTATAATATCATCAAAACTCTCCTCTTCGGGATTCATCACCATTATAGGCAAGGTTATCCCGTTTTTTCTAAGGTCTACTCCTTCGTCGCTATACGCCACAGTAAGATAGTCCACATTATTAAACTGCAACGTATTGGCCACTTCAACATTGCCGGCACCATACGAAAAAGCTTTCACCATGGCCATTATCTTGGTATCGGCACTTATCCGCGAACGATAATAGTTTAGGTTATCTATCAGTGCGTGCAAATTCACTTCCATCACGGTTTGATGTGTCTTGCGTTGAAGCAATTTAGCTATACGTTCAAACTCAAACACACGTGCACCTTTCAATAATATCGTTTCGTTTTGGAAGTTCGAGAAAAGATAGTGTTTCAAAAAATCGCCGGTAGTTTCGTAAAACGACGACTCTATGGCAAATTTATCCTTATTGCGACATAAAGCGCTACCTATACCTATAAACTTGGTAATATTGCGTTGCTCTATAAGCTTGGCCACACCGGCATACAACTCGGCATCTATTATCCCTGTTTGCATTATATCGCTCATCACCAAAGTTTTCTTGGCATGTTGCTTTTCCTGCTGAATAAAATCCAACGCTATAACCAACGAGTTCAAATCCAAACTGTATCCATCATTTATCAATAAACAATCGTTTATGGCCTCCTTCAACTCCAACCTCATCTCCACCGAAACCAAAGTCTTGGTGCGTGCAGCTATCTCGTCAAAACCATAACCCCAATACAACATCAACGTAATGGCATGCATGGCATTTTCTATCGAAGCCTTATCAGTAAAAGGTATCTCCACCTCCGCCGTATGCCCATTGTATTCTATCTCCAACACAGTGGCATTGCCTTTCAGCTCCACTCTCTTTAGTCGCACCTCGGCATCTTCGTTAAGCACAGTCCATGTAAAACACCTTACATCCCTAAAAGCCTCTATACCCGAAAGCAGACTATGTATCTCTTTATGATCCAAACAATATATCAGCACATCGCAATGCGTAAACAGTTGCAACTTTTCTGCTATCTTTTGATTTCTTGTCAAAAAATGCTCATCATGTGCCTGGCCTATATTGGTAAATATTCCTATGGTAGGATTTATCACTTTTTGTATACGCACCATCTCTCCCACTTCCGAGATTCCGGCTTCAAACACCCCTACGCTGTGCTCCTCACTCATCTGCCATACCGAAAGCGGAACCCCTATCTGCGAATTATAACTTTTGGGACTCGACACCGACTTTTCTAAACCTTCAAGCAACTGCACTATCCAATCTTTCACTATAGTCTTGCCATTGCTTCCCGTTATCCCCACCACCGGTATATCATATTGCGCCCTATGCCATGCCACAAGCCTTTGCAAAGCTATTATGGTATCTTTTACATAAAATATATTCGCATCATGCAAAGCCGATATTTTAACAGATATGTCATCGTCCAACATTTCGGGCACCACAAAGTTGCGCACTCCCTTATCATACAACTCCACTATATATTTAGCACCATTGTTGCGCTTGGTTTGTATGGCAAAAAACAAGGTTGTTGCACCATCGGTAACTTTACGACTATCGGTCAAAACTATCCAAAGTGGTGTATCATTATTCACCACTTTCGCTTCTATCGGCTTTATTATATCTCTTATCTCAGCAGGATAATAAACTCTCATATTCTTCGATTTATGCTATACTACTTTATCTTGTCTCCACAACTATCAATAATTTCTTGTATCACATTATCTTCCATCATTTCCGGACACATATTCTCTATCAATTTTGCCGAAAAATGCTCTCCTATTCCCATATACATCCTTAACATATCATAGGCCTCTTGGCGTTTGCCGGACTTATAACGGCTCACTGCCACATACGGCATCATTTCGTTTGTATCTTCGGCATACTGCATGGCAGTGTCCATCACTTCTTCCACCTTTTCATAATCATCCATCTGCAGATATGCCATCGCAAAATCTATCCAACAATATACATCGTCTATCTGCAACTCCACAAATCGCTGAAAACAATCGTCCACCATTTCCTCCTTGCCAAACTTGGCATATATCTTGGCGGCGCCTATCATCAACTCCAACGATTCCGGGTTGGCATCCATTCCCCTCTCCAAATACTCTTCGGCCGAATTATAATCATTCAATTCCGAATACGAATCGGCCAAAGCCAACCACGCATACACATTATGAGGAACAAGATATATTGTTTTTTTGTAATAGATGGCTGCCAATTCGCAGTTGCCCATCTTCGTATAATTCTTACCAAGAAAATAAAACGCCAATTCCTTCTCCCTACAGTAATTCAACGACTCGTTCAGCGTCGATATGGCATCGTGATATCGTCCCAAAGCAGTATAACAATTGGCCTTACCGGAATACGACAAAAAGAACTTCTCGTCGATGGCTATGGCATAATCAAAAGCCTCTATAGCCTTTTCGTACATCTGCAAAGCCGCATATCCGCTGCCCAACGTAAGCCACCCCTTCTTCGAATAGGGATTATCCGAAACATATTTCTGCAAAAAAGATATATTCTCGTCTTGTCGGCCCAACGTTTCGAAACACAACGACAAATCCACCACACACGAGTCGTTGGCAGGATTTACACTCAACACCTTCTTAAAATACTCTATAGCCGTCTCACAATCTCCCAACTGCATATATTCGCCCGCTATATTCTCGTAAATATTTTCCAAATCGTTGCCATCATGAAGCAGCTGCTTATAATAGTATATAGCCTTTTCATGCTCACACTTCTGACTATAAACAACACCCATGGTATATTTAACATCTTCGTTGTCGGGCTCAACCTGTTCCAACTCTTGCAACAAAAACAAAGATTGATCAAATTTTTCCATTATGCCAAGCAACTGTGCCCTATGCAAACGCACACTCACCACCTCGGGATAAAGCTTTTCGGCATA
>RHMF01001464.1_pt1 | contig 10808 bp, 17 predicted proteins | sample 5365151 | NCBI WGS metagenome assembly RHMF01 (sample SAMN10266501, study PRJNA497801) | feces metagenome | isolation source: feces | host: Bos taurus | place: China: Prairie of Fairy Mountain | collected 2017-08-14 | reverse complement strand
TGGAGATTTAAATAATCACCAAGGTTTTGTGAAAAAAGATTTACAAGTTGATTAGCAGTGGCTATTTTATGGTAAATAATATAATAAATCATTTTTATGGATATTTCTTTTCAAGACACAGGTCGTAATGTGGTAGTTTTGGGTCGTAAAAATAAAGAAACATTATGTAAACCACTATGCACTTTGAGCTATCGCAAATGGTACAAACTTTTATCAATATGCCCGAAACTTAATGATGCATCATTTTTTATGCCCTTCTAATTAAAAGCCCCAGAGTTGTCTGGGGTTTTTTTAATAACAAAAGCCGGTTACATGAACCGACTTATGCAGGAATATATTGAAAAGGGGGTTATACTATCGTTATTGTAATCTTGTCTGCTTCTTGCAGTATCTTATAAAGACGTTGGAACGTAGCTACGCTGTTAACCACACCACCTTTAACTTTGTTTTCTCCCACCAGGATGCAACCGGCAGAATCAGATGCCCAGTTGCCGATGTGGATAAGAATCCCTGAATATCCAGGTACGTTTTTCAATCTTGGAAGATAACCCTTACAGAACTGATAGTTTTTCTTATCCTTAAATTTCTGGCTTTGGGTTTTCAACGTCACTTCATATACTCCAGTAGGAATAGCCGTTTTTGACGGGACTTTACGTTTCTTGATTTCGGATAACGGCATATCCTGTGTTAACCCCCTGTCAGTGTCTTCGAGGGTGTTACACATAAACACACCATCAACGTAAAGTTCACCGATGGTGTATCCTGCTTTCTTCCAACGTCTGATAAGTTTGAGTTCCATTAACTATTGATGAATTCTTTAATCTCTTTCCACATTTGTGGGATTGCAAAACGGAGTACTACGACAAAACCTGCCAATATTACCCAAGCGTGGCTATAAATAAGCCAACCAATTGTACCTATGATGCCTATTACACCAAGGAAAAGTACAATAAACTCTAAAATCTTTTTAAGGTTTTCCATATTATTTGAATATTAAACCGCAGTACTCGTTGGTAGTGAGTCCTGCACAATTATTAGCCCACTTTTCTGTCCACCAATCATAATAACAATCTGTGAATCCTATCCAGGCGTTCAACAGGCTTGGGAGTCCAATAACAATAAGGTACAACGGACCAAGGATTCTGGACTGATATGTATGACCCTTCAGTTCATGAGCAATAGCCTCAGGTTTGGTTGAAAGATATGGGGATACGAAAGCGAAACTACCAAGGGAAATACCACCACTCATATGTTCCCCCTTATAGCAAGTGCACCAGTCTGTCTTATCCACGACCACACGTTTCCCCAGGAACAACATCATCACAACTGCCACAAGGTTTTGAGGGAGTTGCCAGATAAACAGCAGTAGTTTAATCATCTTTTTTACTTATTTCTACTTTTGCATCCTTATACTCAGCACGGATTTTCGCTCCACGTGCAATAAACTGTGGGATATGGACTGTCACATACAGTAACCAAGTTCCTCCTATGAGTAAGGCTGCACCATACAACACTGATGAATTGATGACACCAAGTGGCGGTACGCAAAATCCGGCAATTACCAGTGCTGCACTTATAAACAGCATAAGGTAAAGTCCAAAGGGCATTCCCCAAAAAAAGTCTTTTACCACATCTGCCATATCTTAAAACAATTCTTCGCAAACATAATCAACAGGGATTCTGAACCTAACCTGAACATAGCAACCGGCACACATGTCAGTAAATCTCTGTGTGTAGGGGGTAAATACGGCTTCATCGTATAACTCACAATCAACAATATCAAGGAACGTCCTGATGATGTTTTTCAATATCTCAACGGCTTCTGATTGTATCTGGAGTCTGTTGCTTTCATCGTCTTTAAGTCTGTCTGAACAGAAGATATTGAAACCCCAGTAATCAAAGTCCATATCGCAACGATGGGTTGTGCTGCTGATGTTGATGTTAAAGTATTTCTGGGAGGGATTAGCATTAAGATTTTCGTAAATGCTACCTTCCGTTGTGCTGTTAACTGCCGGTTGTGAATTGGCTATATTGGTTAAAGTTTGAACAACTTCCTGTAATGTCATGATACTTTTTTCTATAAATATTATTATTTCGAGAAATGGACTTCACCTTTTGGTTATTTTGGTAAAAAAACATATATTTGGTATATGGGATGTGCTAAATTGATGTATAAAGGGAACCCCAAAAAAGGGATAAGCATTCTTGCGGAATGTCTGACAGTTCCGTATTGTATAAGTATTACCATCAAACTTCACTTTGGGCCTGTTGACAACGCCGAAAGAATAAGCAATTTCTGTGACGATTACTTGCACGAAATCAAAACGTGTGGGATATGGGAAAAATATATCAGTGATTATGATGTCCCAACAACCGAAAAACTGAGCAACCGGTCAAGACAGATGAAAATAGACCTCACTGGCGCTTTTAAGACCCGTCCTAAGACTTATAAAGAAACGAAAGCCATCTATGCCACCCTCAACGATAACCTCGTAAAATGGTGCGAAAACCTGTGTTTAAAGCACGGTCTGGTACTCCAAAACGTAATAAAAAACCCACCGAAACAAATTGCACAATACACTCTGGACGGTGAGTTAATAAGAATATGGGATAATGCTTCACAAGCCAGTGCAGAAACCGGTGTTTCCAGTGGCAACATGTTAACGTGTGCACGTGGAAAAACCAGTCACGCTGGGGGCTTTAAATGGAAGGTGTTGGTCTGAGTTTATACCCTCTTGCACCTCCAAGCCATATTCCACAATCCGCAGCAGCCTTCAGATTAGCCTTCATACCCTCACATGTGCAAGAGTCAAGTTCCGGGAACTCTGATTTGTTCTCAATCAAAAATTCTTGCATACGTTTGAGGTAGTGGTTTGCTTTAATGTCGTGGGATTTACCAAGCCTGTCTATTTCAGCATCTGTAAGGTTTGTCACCTGTTCATCACGGGAATGTACGGCACCTATGTTACCAACCTTGGTGTTGGCAACAACCAGAGCGTCCATAACCACCAGGTGAAGTAGGTACCACCTTGCGTAGTCCTCTACCAGTTCTTTGTAATAGCCATCAAGTTCGTTGTTGGCAATCTTGTTGAGGACAGAGTTGTATAGGTTGGTGCCGAGACACTGTTGAAGATAAATGTCTTGCATATCCCTGATGCTTGGGAGTAAGAATTTGCCCCAGTAATTATCACTGAGTTCAGTATTCGTCTTAACGAAATCTTCTGAAAGTATTAGTATGTTTTTCATATATAATTAATTGTCCAGTTTTTATTAGCGAATTGTTCATTTGGGTATTCAGTCCAGGGGGTGCCGGTTATACCGGTTGGGACGTTGATAACACCGTTGTAGGCAAGACTATGAAAACAAGGGAAATTTGGGTTGTTGCTGTTTAGCACAGCCCATGTTGGGCTATTCAAAGTTATTGTTTCAATTGTTTCACCATAGTCATATAAACTACCAAATGCACCTGGGTCTATACTTGTAATACCACTACCAATTGTAATGTTTTTTAACACACACGGATAAACGGTATGGTCTATTATGAATGAATCCCAAGGCAATTTCCCGTGGACGTTGGCTGCTCCCATCACGTTATCACCAATTGTAATTGCTGTTGCATAATAACAATTACGTCCAAACCGCCATTCAACAAAAGCAGGAGAATAAGGATTCCAAACAAACTCTGTTATCTTAGAACCATCAAAGGCACTATCAGTTATATAAACAACGTGTTCTAATCCGTTAATTTTTTCTAATCCCCATGGAAATGGTTTCTGAATTCGAGTGTTTTCATTATGGAAAGAAACTGTTTTTAATCCACTATTTTGAAACGCATCAATATAATTGTTTCGGCAATCAGCAATCCATAAGCTATCAACACCTGAAAATAACGAAGCAGTTTGATTGTTATCAACAACGATTTTCACAGGCACAATATCACTGGTTGCTGTAATGCTCGTTGTAACAGGAACAGGAACATTATCTACTTCCATAGAAATCACACCTTTTGTATTGTTTAATACCTGTAATGTTGTTCCAGATGTAGTTTTATAAACACATGCATAATATTGTGAATCTTCATCATTTCTTAACCACACAGGATTACGCCCACCATACCCCCAGTTTACAGGGCTTGTACCGTAGTTAATTGATGTTATTGCAGAATTTCCTATGTATGTATTAACATTACTCATAAACAAAATAAAGTGTGTCTGTTCTTATGTCGGCTAATGAAGCATATTCTGCCCTTGAACCAACCCAAATACTTTTGCCATCTTTAGTAACAGAAACCGGTGTATATCCTAATGCGTTTGTGACATTTGTCTTGGTCATAGCACTAAATCCGGGAAAACTGGTGATGCCTGTTACACTAATGGTGTTGTTGGTAATATCAATATTATTACCGGCAGAATACGTTGCACCAGTACCACCTGTAATACCACTAACAGCATCATTAATCTGTGTAGCTACATCACCTGAAATGGCACTATACCCAGGATATGAAGTAACACCGGTGACACTGATTGTGTCGTTGGTGATGTCTATATTGCTGCCAGCCTGGTATGTGGTACCACCAGTAATGCCTGATACGGCTTCATCAATCTGTGTTGCAACATCACCTGAAATGGCAGAATAACCAGGGTATGATGTAATACCTGTGACGTTGATAATGCCTTCTTCTGTTACTTCTATGTTGTTACCACCAGAAACTGCCTGTCCACCGGCTATTATCAAGTTGCCTGAGCCCAAAATGCTGTTCCCGTTGATAGAACGTATGTTTTCGCCACTTACAAGCGTTTCCTGGCACCCTGAGGTAGCAGCAGTAACATCACCCTCAGTAGCATAGTTATATGCCTCTATTTGGCTTTTAACATCCCCACTGGTGACAAATTCACTGGTGTTTATACCGGTAACGGAAATAACACCCTCTGTGATATCAATATTGGTACCAGCAGAATACCCGACAGGGGTTAATCCAGTAGCACTGATAACACCGTCCTGGATATCAATACCTGTTCCGGCAGTATAGTTGGTTAGTCCCGTTACGCTAATAACGTCACCGACAATAGATATGTTGTCACCAGCCCTATACTCATGGCTTGGGACAGGAACGGCAGTTGGATTCGCTGCCCTTGGAATCTGGATTCTTTGGGAATCCTGAGTGTTTTCAAAGTATATCATTATTCTACCGTCTCTTCTTGTGTTTTATTTTCGTCCATACTGAACGGGGTGATTGACAAACTGTTGGTAACACCGAATATCTTGTCAAAGGCATCAGTAATTACCTGTTGGATAGGTCTTACCCTGGTACGGTTATAAAGTCTGAAGGATTCTTCATATTCCTCGTTAGAGAACCCGTTGTTTTCTGTTGGAATGCCAAAGAGATTGGGGTTTGCACCAAAGGCTGTGAATATCTGTTGGTTAACGTGCTTTGAAAGAGCGTCATAACGTTTGTCAAAACCATCTTCACCAAGGCGTTGAATGGTGGTCATATTGTCCTTGGAATTGTTAAAACTGAGGACAAATCTACCGGCATTTTCACTTCCGGTAAACTTCTCAATCACATTTTTCTCAATCTCCTTCTTCTGTTCATCCGTTGGGGTACCGTTGTTGAAGTTGATGATTGCGCTGGCCGTGAAGTTGTTGGTAATCTCATTAAGGTGATATTTATCTATCTCTATTTCGGTGATGACAGAACTCAAACAACTCCCCCATGAACTTGTGCCATAGACACCACGGGAAACCTTTGACTTAACCATCATAATAGACGTAGGTTCAAGACTGTCTTCCATAAAACGAGGATAAACAAGAGCCTTGCTGGTTCTACCGTATTTCTTACCAAAGTCCTCAGAGTACCAGAAGCACTCGTTGTATTTGTCGGTACGTACATAGCGGTAATCCAACCAATAGATTTCTGCTACCTTACCCCTGTTATCCCTGATAATCTGGAGATAAAATGCACCATACAACATGTAGTCAACAGCACAACGTCCAATAATATCATTAGCGGTTTCACCTTTGCGGTTAATGGATTTCTCGAATCCAGGGACCTGGCAAATAACATCGTTGCCGGTGATGAAGTCTGCCGTACCGTTGACAATAGTGTTAAGGATAGGGCACTTCAAATAGCAGTCATATTGGAAAAGAGGGTAATCATCCCAATCACCCTGTGATATGTAGTCTTTACGGTTCTCTATTTCCTTATAAACAGGATATGCTTTGGTAGCGTATGGCTCCAAACTAACGAAGGATACTTGTACTTTATTTTCCATTAGTTGTAAACAATATAGTTACCGGTGCTGGCTGTGTGGGTCGTTACTTCCGGGGTATAATCACCAACTCTACATAACCCTGTTGCCATTACGGTATTATTATCAACCAACTCCCAGTTGTAGTCACCTTCAATAATGTCTTCCGGCAAAACCACGTCAAAAGTCCAATATAATACACTTGTGTTGAGGTCTGTAAGCCCGGTGATTTCGTACTGGGTTTTGGTTACGTTATTTTTAAGTATTAAATTCATGATTTTTTCTATAAATATATTTTTGGCAAGATTTGGTGTCAAGTTTCTTTGGATTTGTCACGTATTTTCTATATATTTGTGTTACATTTCTATATGAAATGCCTCTTTTCTGGACGAAAATGCCCTCCCAAGGTAGGAGGGCTTTTCTTTTTTATAGTGCAGGTATCTGCCTGGGCAATATACTTACACTTTATGCAGATATTGTCTCTTGTGTCCACCCTTCACCTAACGCTACTAACCAAGTTGAGTAATCAGCATCGGCTGGTGTATAGAGCGTACCGGATGCTGAAAGACCAGCAAACGTGCTACCGTTAGATATGGTTGGTGCGGTTGTTGCCCTACATATAATGGCAGTTACCTGGGTGCCGGATATTGCGTTGTTGGCAAAGTCAACAAGTGTACTTGGAAGGTCTATCGTAGTTACGGCAGTGGATGCACTGATACCACCCTTTTCAATTGAACGGGTTCCTATATGGGTGAATCCTTCCGGAATCACAAGTGTGCCATCACCACCTGCACCGTTGATAGAACTAAGAGCATAAGCGTTCATCAAAGCACTACCACGAAGTCTAACAGTTCCATCATCTTCCGGGTATGCTGTTGAAAGACCGGTAATGGTGCTAAGTACACGACAGTTGCGGAAAGCGTTTGCACTGGTATTAATTCTACCCCTATTTCCAAGGTTAATCGAAGTCATACCGCTACAACCTGCCCAAACTCCGTTGTAAATATCACAATAACTATCACCTGTCACAAATTCAACAGTTGTAATTGCGCTGTCGTTGGTGAACGCACTAATACCAATTGAAGTGACTTCCGGAGAAATGGTAACAACACCGTCCTGACCGATAATGTTTTCACCATTTTTCCACTTTAAGGTAGTTAATGACGTACAACCATAGAACATAGCCTGAGGAATTGCGGTTAGTGTACCAATAGTGGCACCTGTTAATGCCGTACAACCAGAAAGACAGTTATTAGGTATAGTACAATTGTTACCAAGTTCAAGTGTCAACAGATTTGTCTTGTTCTGCCAAGTACCAATTGCGGTTTGGTCACCAACAGTTATTGCTGTAATGTAATTGGTGATACTGAAAGAAGTTACACCACTGCCGATATGGAGTTCTGTAAGACCTGAACAGTTATTGATAATACTATAATCAGTTTGGCAATTATCAGGAATGGTAAGTGCTGTAAGTGAGGTGCAATAACCGAGGCCATAATTATCAATTCTCTTCACATTTGTAAGGTCAATACTGGTAAGGCTACTACATTTATCAAACGCATGTTCTCTAATTATTTCCATATTTGGTGCCGTGAAAGACGTAAGAGAAGTGCAGCCAGAGAATGCGTTCCTGGTTATCTCTTTACCAGCATACACAACGGAAGTAAGACCGGTCATACCAAGAAATGCTCCGCTTGGAGTAAGCTCAATATCAGGAATATTTAATGATGTTACATTACCTATAAAATAGTTACGAATACCATCATAGATAACGTGGAACGTTAACGTGTGTTCACCAGTTGTCTGGAAATTATACGTGTAACCAGTAACGTGTGTAGGGTCTTCATCGACTGTGAAGTAGTCGTAACGACCCATGTAATAACCACTGTCAAAAATCTCTTGTTCCCCAACATTATCAATAAAATAGGTAGCAACAAGGTAAAGTGGCCCACGTTGGGTAATGGTGATGCTGTTGCTGCCGTATTGTCCGGTAACAACAAGCACTATCTCACGTGCAGTTTCTCCTGTGTTTTCTGGAAAGGTTACGTAGGCAAATGTAGCCCCCGTGCCTGATACTGGGGTGAAACCATCAACCTCACTTGTGATAGTCCAAGCATCGCCATCAGGTGCATCAACAGCAACCTGTTTAGTAGTATTAGCATCCAATATCACAGTATCACCAGACCATATAATTCTTGGTGCGAACTTCGTAGGGTCCCCACCACCTCCACCCGATTGAAAGAGTGAGAGGTCTAAAAATGTTACTACTCCCATAGTTTAGTAGTTTACTATAATGTTATTACCGGCACTGAATTTTACGTATGTTTCTGGGGCTATGTTTGCTACCTGGAGTACACCAGCCTTAACTTCTTCTTCATAATCACTGAAATTGGTACCATCAAGAGACATGCTCATAGTACAATCAGAAGGTAATTGGGCTGCGAAGTGGGTCTTTATAACCTGGAAACTCTCCCCAGCATTAATTATTTTTTGCATATTCGAATATAATTAGATTAGTTATTAACTATTTTCTATAAATATTATTTGATAATTTCTGGTAAAAGAAACAGTTTGGCACGATTTTTGATAGTAGTTAAGTAAAATATCAAAAAGATGAAAAAGATTTTGTTTATACTGCTTGTTGCCACTGCTTGCAACGTTACACCAGACATCACGTCTAACACAAATAAGTATGTCAAAGTGGTTGAACCCGGTCAGATTCCAGGTCAGAAGGCTAACGTCCGCTATGTGGCGAAGGACACGTTGGTATTCGGTTCACTGCCGTTTGTGTTGAATAAAATCACGGTCAACGAGTTTGAAATGAAGACATATGAATGTCTTGCGTCTCACGATGAATTGAGTGTCTTGATTGATGCTGTTTTTGACAAGTACCATAACCTTGTTGAACCTGAGATTCTTGGAAAGGTGTTCACACTGTGTGGTAGTGAAGCTATCTCTAATTGTCATTATTTTGAAAGGGGTGACGAAGTACTATTGTTTGGTTTTGAAATCTACGTCCTCCCAAAAGCGACATTCGAAAGGGCTAAAAAACTTATTGACCAGGAAGAAGCAGAAAAACAGGCTCGATATGATAGGATTTACAACAGTTTATGATTAATAATATGAAAAAGATTATCATTATCACTCTTGCGATTATCGCATCCATTACCGCTATTGCACAGGATAGGGTAAATGAAGAACTGTATTGTTTCACCGAGAACTCCAAAAAGGTTTCTAAAATAATCCACTGGGGTTTTTACAACGGGAAATGGTATGATACCCCAACGGTTGACGTTAAAAAACTTTCAAAAACAAAGCGTGATGAAATAAGCCAAACGCACAACGTTAACTACGTTCAACTCCACAAATTCATTTACGAAAACAACGCTTATTATGTTGTGGATATTTGTCACGAAACAGGTTTTTACATTTATGAAGCCATTTATGAAGGTTGGAGACCCCAAACAGAACACAAATATCTCCTTCTTACTGAAGAACAAAAACAACTATTTGAATCACCAACAGAAGATTTAACCTGTTTGGAATTGAGATATGCCGGTTATTGGGAAGGTGGTGTGAACACCCAGAAGGAGATTGAAAACCGTGAAATTAGAGAGTTAGTACGTAGTGATTTAAGATATCCATTAACTGAGAAAATTGCTTTCAAACGTTACAAGGATGTTGTTAGGTTTGACTTTGAAGATTCACACCGTTCTAAATTCAACTTTGACCAAAGTTACTTTGAAGTCCAATTAACTGATTGGGTTTTCTAAAAACGAACTCTGGTATATAAAAAAAGCCCCTTCAAACGAGGGGCTTTAATTATTAACAGTTCTTATTAGGAAGCACTTGGTTCGGTGTAGGTGAATGCACTTGCAAGAACTTCTTTCGGATAAGAAGTGTTTTCATCGGTGAACGTAATCTGGTAGAAGTTACCATCACCAACTGCCTGACCGGTTTGAGAAGCACCACCGTTAGCGATAACAGGGTTTTCCTCACCAAGTAACCAGTACTTGCCGTTTGCGTCCTTAACGATGATAGCAAGTTCGTTGAGAGCAAGAGCCTTCATTTCAAGGCGTTTCTGAGCCTCCATTCTGTTGAATTGGAGAGTGAGTTCGGTACTTACATAGTTCACACCGTTTGCGTCATCCACGTTCAAGGTTGAAGTGAAGGAAGCAGTACCCTTACGGATGTTGAAGTGATAGAAAGAAGAACCAGACTCCATGGTAATGCCACTGATAACCTCAGTGTTGCCAGTTTCGAAGGTGATTGCAGAAATACCTGCGAAGTTGGTTACGTACACGTCAACAATACCACCACGTGAAGGGTCGCAAGACTTAGCAAGACCTTTGAGTGTGTAATTTGAACAACTTGACATATCTTATATTTTCTTTATTCGTTTATTTTCTTATAAAGGGGGCAACCCTATTGTTACCCCCAGGTTTCTTACGCAGATGCGATAGTACCGAGAACTACCATGTCTGGATAGAGGGTGTTAACACCTGAATTCCAGTGGATTGAGTATTTGAACAACTCAGAGTTGTCATCATACCAGAAGCG
>RHMF01001462.1_pt1 | contig 10809 bp, 9 predicted proteins | sample 5365151 | NCBI WGS metagenome assembly RHMF01 (sample SAMN10266501, study PRJNA497801) | feces metagenome | isolation source: feces | host: Bos taurus | place: China: Prairie of Fairy Mountain | collected 2017-08-14 | reverse complement strand
GCATCGCTGTGAACGATATTTCGGACGGTGACACCCGAGGTGACACTGAGCTGTGCTGCCCAGAGATAGAACGACAGATCGGGGATGGAGACGATCTTCTGACAGAGGCGTTTGGCGTAATGCTGCATGAACCAGCCTAAGAGCAACGGCAGCACGAGAACGGCGGCAAGCTTCTGAAGGATGATGAGGAAGGCACTCCAGAAGTTAAGGCCTGCCCCTCGCTCCAACAGTGGGAACACGGCTGGGATCATGAGCGCCGAGGCAAAGGAGGAGAGCACGACAAAGGCGGTCATGGTGTTGATATTACCACCGATCTTCGCCGTTACCACCGGAGCCGCCGTAGCGGCAGGACCGATGATGCAGGTGAGCACGCTCTCCCACAGGATCTTCTGCCACAGATTGCCTTCGACACAGAAGATGACCCACACGTTGAGCGCCACGAGGAGCAGCTGCGTGAGCAGCACGCCGAACTGCCAGCGATGGGGGCGCATCTGGTGGAAATCGACACGACAGAAAGTGGAGAAAAGGGTGCAGAACACCATCATCGGGAAGATGGTGTCGATGATGGCGCCAAGGCTGTTGCCAAGCTCATCGAGCTGCGGCACCCAATAGAACAGCAGATAGACCACAGAGCCCGTAGCGATGGCTACAGGTAGCGTCCAGTCTTTCAAAAATTGCTTCATACTTATCATTTCGCCGCAAAATTACAAATAATATTTGGTATTTCACACACTTTTTAGTAATTTTGCACCCAATTATGAGTGTAACGGAATTTATCCATCAAGATACAAACGAAAGACGGTTCTCTTTCGAGGTGCTTCCACCACTGAAGGGTACAGGCACCGACAAATTGTTTGCCGACATCGACAAGCTGAGGGAATTCAACCCTGCCTACATCAATATCACGACGCACCACTCGGAGTTTGTGTATCGTGAGCTGGAGAACGGGCAGTTTGAGCGTCAGCGCATCCGTCGCCGTCCTGGTACGGTGGCCATTGCCGCTGCCATCCAGCAGCGATACAACATACCCGTTCAGCCGCACGTGATCTGTAGCGGGGCGACAATCGAGGATATCGAGTACGAGCTGCTCGACCTGCAGTTCCTGGGCATCAGCGACCTGTTGCTGCTGCGTGGCGACAAGGCGAAGGAGGACAGCCGGTTCGTACCAACCTCAGGCGGGCACGCGCATACCACCGACCTGATGAAGCAGGTGAAGCGTTTCAACGAGGGATTCTTTGCCGACGGCACGCCCATCAAGCGCCCGGGCAGGAAGTTCGACTACGGCGTGGCCTGCTATCCTGAGAAGCATGAGGAGGCGCCCAATCTGGAGATGGACATGCAGTATCTGAAGGAGAAGCAGGATCTGGGCGCGCAATATGCCGTCACCCAGCTGTTCTTCGACAATGAGAAGTATTTCCAGTTTGTGGAGAAGGCACGGAAGATGGGGATCACCATTCCCATCATACCAGGCATCAAGCCGATGGCGAAGCTGAGCCAGTTGACGGTGGTGCCCAAGACCTTCCATTGCGACATCCCAGAGCCGCTGGCACGCGAGATCGTGAAGTGCAAGACGGATGAGGATGCACGCCTGCTGGGTATCGAGTGGACCATAGCGCAATGCCAGGAGCTGTATCAGCACGGCATACAGAATATTCATTTCTACACGGTATCGGCAGTGGATTCTGTCGTGGAAATCGTTAAGAGGTTAGGCTAAATGACATTCAGCGAGGTGATCGGACAACAGGAGGTCGGGCAGCGACTGGTGAAGATGGCAGAGGAGAACCATCTGCCACATGCCATCATGCTCTGCGGACCCAACGGCAGCGGGAAGCTGGCACTGGCCACCGCCTTTGCCTGCTATCTGCTGGACGACGGGAAACCCTCGTCGAAGGCGATGCTGGAGAAGCTGGAGCATCCTGACCTGCACTTCACCTACCCCACCATCAAACTGCCCTCGATGAGTGCCGACCACAAGCCTGTGAGTGATGACTTTGCACGCGAGTGGCACGAGCTGCTGATGCAGGGACCCTACTTCACGATGGAGGCCTGGATGGAAGCCATGGGTGGTGAGAACCAGCAGGCGATCATCACGGCTGGCGAGAGCGACGACCTGGTAAGGAAACTGAGTCTGAAGTCGAGTCAGGGAGGCTATAAGGTGAGTGTGATCTGGCTACCTGAGCGCATGAACATAGAGTGTGCCAACAAACTGCTGAAACTGATTGAGGAGCCACCGATGCAGACGGTGTTCATCATGGTGTGCGAGGAGCCCGACAAGCTGCTGGAGACCATCCGCAGCCGCGTGCAGCGCATCGACGTGAAGCGTATCGCCGAGGAGGCTATCCAGGAGGCGCTGGTCAGCCGAAGAGGCATCGACGCAGAGATGGCACACCGCATCAGCCGACTGGCCAACGGCAACTGGCTGAAGGCGCTGGAGGAATTACAGGTGGGTTCGGAGAACGAGCTCTTCCTCGATATGTATATCATGCTGATGCGACTGGCCTATCAGCGAAAGATCAAGGACCTGCGCAAATGGAGCGAACAGATGGCAGGCATGGGGCGTGAGAAGCAGAAACGCTGGCTCACCTACTTCCTCAGGATGGCCAGAGAGAACTTCATGTATAACTTCCAGGAGCAGGAACTGGTGTATATGACGCAGAAGGAAGAGGACTTTGCCAGAAACTTCGCCCGATTCGTGAACGAGAAGAACATCCTGCAGATGAACGATCTGGCCAACCTGTGCATCCGTGACATCGGACAGAATGCCAATGCCAAAATCGTGTTCTTCGACTTCGCCTTACAAATGATTGTACTTTTATTACAGAAATAGATATGACTGAGAAAACAAAAGAACTGCCCATCAGGATTGGTTGTGACCGAGGCTTATGCCATCAGGCCGTAGGCCGACAGGATCGCCAGCTCAACACCTACGACTGGCTGGCTGACGTGCCTGGCAATCAGGACACAACAGATCTGGTGGAGGTACAGTTCAAGCATACCCGCAAGGGATATTACCATAATGTGAACAACCTGGAGCTGAAAAAGGGCGACATTGTGGCTGTAGAGGCCAACCCTGGGCACGACATCGGTGTGGTTACCCTCACGGGGCGACTGGTGAAGCTGCAAGTGAAGAAGGCCAACCTGAAGTCGGAGGACGACATCAAGCGCATCTACCGCATTGCCCGCCCTGCAGATATGGACAAGTTCCGCGAGGCCAAGGCCAGAGAGCACGCCACGATGATTGAGAGTCGCCAGATAGCCAAGGGCCTCGGACTCGACATGAAGATCGGCGACGTGGAGTATCAGGGCGATGGCAACAAAGCCATCTTCTACTATATCGCTGACGAGCGTGTGGATTTCCGTCAGCTGATCAAGGATCTGGCTGCTGCCTTCCACGTGCGCATTGAGATGAAGCAGATAGGTGCCCGGCAGGAGGCTGGTCGCATCGGTGGTACAGGTCCTTGTGGGCGTGAGCTCTGCTGCGCCACCTGGATGAAGAACTTCACGACGGTGAGTACGAATGCTGCCCGCTTGCAGGATATCTCGCTCAATCCACAGAAACTGGCAGGTATGTGCGCCAAACTGAAGTGCTGCATGAACTACGAGGTAGATAACTACGTGGAAGCTGGCAAGCGCCTGCCTGGCAGGGATATCATCCTGCAGACACAGGATGCCGACTACCATCTGTTCAAATCGGATATCCTTGCGGGAATCGTGACCTACTCTACCGACAAGAATATCGCTGCCAATCTGGAGACCATCACAGCAGCACGTGCCACGGAGGTGATCGAGATGAACCGGCGGGGCGAGAAGCCAGCATCACTGCAGGAAGACGGCAACAAGAAGACGGAGGTGAAGCATCATGTGGATCTGGCTGCGGGCGACATCAGCCGCTTCGACCGCACGAAGAAGAAAAAGAAGAAGAAAAACAACAATAATAACCGTCCAAACCACCAGAAGAAGGAAAGCAAAGGTGATAACCATGCGGAATAAGCAGCTTCTGACCATTTTGATCTGGGTGGTGGCAGTTTTCTTTGCAAGCTGCGACCGTAACACGGTTTACAGCCACTACGAGCATACGCCGCAGGAGGGTTGGGAAAGGACTGACACGCTGTTCTTCGAGGTACCCCCAGTAAAAGAGGCCGGCACCTATCAGGAAGAGATCGGCATCATCACGGACATCAGCTTCCCCTTCCAGTCGCTGGCCCTGAATGTGGCACAAGAGGTATTGCCACAAGGGAAGCCATTCAAGACCACCCAGAACTGCATGCTGTTTGACGAGACGGGCAAAGAGCTCGGCAGCGGTATCAGCCGTTTCCTAACGGTGTTTTACCTCACGGATGTCCAGCTGAATCAAGGCGACTCGATACGCATCTGCATCACGCATCACATGCGACGGGAACTGATATCGGGCGTTCCCGACATCGGCATCATCCTTAAAAAGAAATAAACGGAATCTTTTTTAGTGTTCAAGAACGTATCATATTCCTACTGGCATCTATACGCAGGAAGATGAACAGCAGGAACGTGAATCCCCACAACGACGAGCCGCCATAGCTGAAGAACGGCAGCGGGATGCCAATCACAGGCGTCAGACCTAACACCATTCCCACATTGATAAAGACGTGGAACAGGAAGATGCTCAAGACGCAATAGCCATAGACACGTCCGAAGCGGCTGGGTTGTCGTTCCGACAGGTAGATCAGGCGCAGAATCAATGACAGGAACAGCAGCAGCACAGTGGCAGAACCCACAAAGCCTTCCTCCTCGCCTACCGTACAGAAGATAAAGTCGGTATCCTGTTCAGGCACGAACTTCAACTTGGTCTGGGTACCGTTCAGGAAGCCCTTACCTTCCAGACCACCTGAGCCAATGGCAATCTCACTCTGATGCACATTATAGCCCGCTCCCTTCAGGTCTTCCTCCAAGCCCAGCAGCACGTTGATACGCACCCGCTGGTGAGGCTCCATCACATTGTTGAGCACATAATCGGCCAGATTGAAGAAGATGACGGAACCCAGCGTGAACAGCGCGATCCAAAGATAATTGCGGAGACGGGTGGCCAGCGAACGATACAAGAGATAACCGATCATGAGCACACACACAAGCAGCTCGACATAAAACACATCGAACGGAATGACGAACAGGGAGAAGAGCATAGCCACAGAGGCTACTCCCAGAGTGATGAGCAACAGATGCATAAACTCCTTGTGATCCTTGCAGTACACCCGCACTAAGCCTGCCGTAAACAGCTGGATCAGCAACAGTACCGTGAATTTTCCCACCGATGTGGGGGTATAGGCAATCATCGTGTCGGCATAACGGATACCCACCACGAAATAGATGACCATTGCCACTCCAGTGAACAGGATACTGCCTGGCATTCCCTCGCGATAGAACATCAGGAAGAACGCCGTATAGACCAGCGCAGAGCCCGTTTCACGCTGTAATACGATAAAGAGCATCGGCACGATAATCATAGCCAGGGCAGCCGCAAAATGCTTCCACTTCTGGATGTTATAGCCGTAGATACTCATCATCTTTGCCAGCGCCAACGCCGTTGCAAACTTCGCAAACTCGGCAGGTTGCAGGCGCAAGGGTCCTAACACGAGCCACGATCGGGAGCCTTTGATCGAATGGGGATTGAAGATGGTGGCAAACAGCAGTAGCAGCATCACGCCAAAGATGATAAAGGCAAACATATCGTAATAGCGGTCGTCGAGCATCAGTAAGACAAAGCCCAGTACGATGGAGGTGGCAATCCAAATGATCTGCATGCCCGAACGCGTGTCGAGACTGAAGATATCGGTATCGCCATAAGAGTAACTGGCACCACAGACACTCACCCACCCAAACGAGAGCAGGGCCAGGTAGATGATAATCGTCCACCAGTCAATTGAGCGCAATACGCCTTTCTCTTTACCTGTCTGTTGCACCATACGCAATTCGTCTCTCTTGTATATTCTTTGCCTTGGCCTCAGAGGCTTCTGATAGTTTGCCCTTGAGGTATTGTTCCATAATCAGGCCACCGATAGGCACACCATAGGTGGCACCCCAGCCGCCATTCTCTACATACACCGCTACTGCAATCTTCGGATTGTCCATCGGCGCAAATCCCATAAACACAGAGTGGTCATGTCCTCGGTTCTGAGCTGTACCCGTCTTTCCGCACGCCATAAAGTCATACTTGTTGAGCTCATGACACGTACCTCCCAACACGGACGAGCGCATACCCTGCACCACATAGTCGTAGGCCTCGCGTGAAGCCTTCGTGTAATGGCGGCGTGTAAACGCAGTATCCAAGGGTTCGCCCTGCACCTTCCTCACGACATGAGGCACATAGAAATAACCTCTGTTGGCAATCGTGGCACCCAGATTGGCAATCTGCAAGGGCGTAGCATTCACCTCACCCTGTCCGATGGCGATAGAGATGACCGTCAGACCGTTCCATGAACCTTTATAGGCCTTATCATAGAAGTTGGCATTCGGAATCAAACCACGCTTCTCGCCAGGCAGGTCGATGCCCAAACGATAGCCGAAGCCCATACTTACCATATAGTCACGCCACGTATCCATCGCCTTCTGAACCGTGCCGTATTTCGTGATGTTCTGATTGATCATGTGATAAAGTCCCCAACAGAAGAAGCCGTTGCACGAGGTACTCAGAGCTGGTACCAGCGGGAGCGGAGCCGCATGTCCGTGACAGCCTACACGCAGACCTCTAAACACAAAGCCGCGATAGCAGGGATACTGAGTGGTAGGTGTGATGACGCCTTCTGTCAGGAATGTCAGCCCCTGGGTGGTCTTAAACGTAGAACCTGGGGGATACTGTCCCATGATACTGCGGTTGAGCAGCGGCTTCCATACATCCATACTCAGCATGCGATGGTTCTTGGAGCGCTGACGCCCCACCATCATACGAGGATCGTAAGAGGGCGACGACACCATGCAGAGCACCTCACCCGTAGATGGCTCAATGGCAACGATACTGCCAATCTTTCCTTCGAGCAGGCGCTCGCCCAGGAGTTGCCGTTGCAGGTCAATACCGAGTGTAAGGTTCTTACCTGGCTGTGCGCGCTGGTCGAGTTCACCATTACGGTAACGCCCCTGGATACGTCCGTGGGCATCGCGCAACAGAATCTGGATACCCTTCACGCCTCGCAGTTCTTTCTCGTAATAACGCTCAATACCAAGTTTGCCGATATAATCGCCTGGCTGATAGTAGTCATCCTCCTCGATATCAGCAGGCGACACCTCAGCCACATCGCCCAGCACATGGGCTGCTATCGGATACTGGTACTGGCGAACGGTTCGCTTCTGGGCATAGAAGCCGGGGAAACGGAACATCTTCTCCTGGAAGATACTGAAATCCTGATCAGAGAGCTGGCTCATAAAGAGCTGTTGGGTATAGCGCGAATAACCAGGGTTCTTATTACGGTCTTTCATCGTGGCCATACGCATGTCGAACTCCTCCTTAGAAATACCTAAGGTCTGGCAGAACTCCATGGTATCGAGACGGTTACGCGCCTCATTCATCACCACCATGATGTCGTAAGAAGGTTGGTTATATACGATCAGTTTCCCATGGCGATCCGTGATATTGCCACGTGAGGGATATTCGATTTTCTTCAGGAAGGCGTTTGAGTCGGCACTTTTCTTGTAGTCGGCACTGGTGATCTGGAGCGTAAACAGACGGATGATATAGATGACCACAATCAGTATGGCCACCCCACCTATCACATAATGCCTGTATTCAAACTCAGTCTTCCTCACTTCGAACGAACGCTTTCAATAGCCATGATCATCACAAGTGTCAGCAAAGCGCTGCCAAGTGCGCGCAAGCCCCACATCTGCCAGTCGAAGAACGAGAATGCCTCAAGGGCAAAGAACAAGATACAATAGATCAGTACCTGGATGGTACAGAGAGTGGCATATTTTGCAAAGCCCAAGCTTGCAGCCGATGCCTGCATGTTATCGCCAGCATCACGAGGTGACAGGAGCTGCATCAGATAAGGCTGTATCATCGCAATCAGCGTCATGCAACCAGCTGCCATACCTGCGGTATTGGCAAAGATGTCGATTAACAGGCCCAACAAGAAGCTTGAAGTGAGAATTACCCATTTCGGTGTGTTCATGCGGAACGTCAACACAAAATAGACATACAACAAAGGAGTGGCTATCTGGAACAGGTGAATGTGATTCAGTATCAGCACCTGTGCCAGCAGAAGCACCACAAACATGATTATTCTATTTACTGTCTCCATCGTTGTCCTCCTATTCGCGGTTAATCACATTGATAGAATCACGGGCAGCTTGCAACAAGGCAGCTCGCTCGGCAATGCTCTTATCGCTAATCACACACACATCACGTAAACAGCTGAAGTCGGTACTCAGGCGCACTTTCAGCTTATACGACAGGCCATCACGGGAATTATACGCCTGTTCGATCTTACCCACCAGCACACCTGAAGGGAAGATAGAAGAGTAACCACTGGTTACCACCCAGTCGCCCAACTTGAATTTGGCATGACGGGGTACATCCTCCACATAGGCCACAGCAGGATCTTCACCATACCAGTGCAAATAGCCGAAATAGCCTGTGTTACGGATAGCACAGCTGATGCTCGAAGCACCGGCATTGAGCACAGGCACCACAACAGCATAGTGGTCGGACACAAGTGATACAACACCTACGACACCATTGCCACAGGCCACACCCATATCAGTCTCCACACCGTCGGAACGACCTTTGTCGATGGTTATCAGGTTGTCGATCTTACTCACTGAGTTATCCACCACCTTGGCTGGAATCGGATTATACTGGCTCAAGAACGCCAGCTCCTGACGCTCCAAAGCCGTAGTATCCTTCGTGGCTTCTTTGTAGAGCCTACGCAACTGGTCAACCTGACGCTCCAGGTAGTAATTCCGCATGGTCAAAGCTTCGTTTGCCTCACCATACGTCATGAATGCCAGCATACTGCTCTCCCACTCGTACACCTTTCCTACAACGTAATTTGATGAAGAAAGCCATACACTTCCATGATAGCTGTCGTTATGAAACAACAGAACACCACTGGCTACTTCCAAGAAAATGAAAATAAACCAGTGATGATATGTCTTCAGGAAATCCAGCAGGTTGCGCATTCCCTATCGTCTTTTATCTCATCAAGAAATTGAAACGGTCGATGTTCTTGAGGGCGATACCAGCACCCATAGCCACACAACGGAGGGGATCCTCAGGCACATGGAACGGAATATGCATCTTCTCCTCAAGACGCTTGTCAAGACCACGCAGCAGTGCACCGCCACCAGCCAGATAGATACCGTTCTTCACGATATCGGCATACAGCTCAGGAGGGGTGTTCTCAAGGGCAGAGAGCACAGCGTTCTCAATCTTTGATACGGTCTTGTCAAGACAATGGGCAATCTCCTGATAGCATACTGGCACCTCCATAGGCAGTGCAGTGATGCGGTTAGGACCATGCACGATGAAATCCTCAGGAGCCTCATCGCCCAGGTCAGTCAGGGCAGAACCCACATTGATCTTGATACGCTCAGCCATACGCTCAGAAACCTTTACGTTGTGCTGGCGGTACATATACTCCTGAATGTCGGCTGTCAGATCGTCGCCAGCTACACGGATAGAGTTATTCGATACGATACCACCCAGTGAGATAACGGCAATCTCCGTAGAACCACCACCGATATCAACAATCATGCTACCCTCTGGCGCTTCCACATCGATACCGATACCAATGGCTGCAGCCATCGGTTCGAAGATCAGGTAGATATCACGACCATTGGCGTGCTCGGCTGAGTCGCGCACAGCACGGAGCTCCACTTCGGTAGAACCAGAAGGAACGCCAATCACCATACGGAGTGACGGTGAGAACAGGCGATTACCCACATGCACCATCTTGATCAGTCCGCGCATCATCTGCTCACAAGCAGAGAAGTCGGCAATCACACCATCACGCAGCGGACGGATGGTACGGATGTTATCATGTGTCTTTTCATACATCATCTTGGCCTCGTTACCAACAGCAATCATCTTGTCGGTACGACGGTCTAACGCAATCACAGAGGGCTCATCAACCACAATCTTATCATCACTGATAATAATGGTATTGGCAGTACCCAGGTCGATTGCAATGTCCTGAACAAAACTAAAAAATCCCATCTAATTATTAGACTATTTGACTATTAACTATTAAACAATTATTTCGCGAACCATGAATGAATGGCTGTATCGTAGTGGGAGCTCACGCCAAAGGCACGGGTAGCAAACATGCGGCGATCCTCGATGTCGGTCTGGGCACCCTTCTGATTCAGGATATCCAGCAACACACCATATTCTGCCTTGGAGGGCACGATCACCACATCCTTAAAGTTTTTCGCACCAGCACGGATCAACGAGATACCACCGATATCGATCTTCTCTATGATGTCTTCCTCAGAAGCTCCGCTGGCTACGGTCTGCTCAAAAGGATAGAGATCAACAATCACAAGGTCGATCTCTGGAATCTCATACTGCTTCATCTGCTCAATGTCGCCCTCATTCTCACGACGTGCCAAGATGCCTCCAAACACCTTCGGATGCAGAGTCTTTACACGACCTCCGAGGATTGAGGGATAAGTGGTTACATCCTCTACTTTCTGGCACTCATAGCCCAGTGACTCAATAAACTGCTGGGTACCACCAGTTGACAGGAACTTCACACCCTCCTCATTCAATTTCTTGAGGAGCTCGTCAAGACCGTCCTTGTGGAATACAGACACCAAAGCGGTCTTAATTTTCTTACTTTCAGCCAT
>RHMF01001461.1_pt1 | contig 10811 bp, 10 predicted proteins | sample 5365151 | NCBI WGS metagenome assembly RHMF01 (sample SAMN10266501, study PRJNA497801) | feces metagenome | isolation source: feces | host: Bos taurus | place: China: Prairie of Fairy Mountain | collected 2017-08-14 | reverse complement strand
ATTTCTGCCTTTGTATATGTAAGACCGCGCTCATCAAGATATTTTTTAACATAACCATAAGCGGTTTTTTCAGCAACACCCGAAATTGTACCAGCTTTGAACACATGGGTTTTGCCGAATAATTCTTCTGTGTATCTATGAGACTGGCTCTGATATTCACCAGCAAAGTTAAGGTCGATATCAGGTGATTTGTCACCAAAGAAACCCAAGAATGTTTCAAATGGAATTTCGTGACCGTCACGATAAAGTGGTTCACCACAATCAGGACAATTTTTAGGTGGCAAGTCAAAACCAGAACCATATTCACCGTGTAAGAAAAATTCTGTATAACGACATTTCTCACAACGGTAATGTGGTTGAAGTGGGTTAACCTCTGAAATACCTGCCATAATAGCAACAAAAGAAGAACCAACAGAACCACGGGAACCAACATAATATCCACATTCTTCTGAGTGCTTAACAAGAAGTCTTGCAATCATATAAAGACCAGCAAAGCCGTTTGTAATAATTGATTTTAACTCTCTTTCAAGTCTATCTGAAACAACCTCTGGTAAATCGTCACCATACCATTCCTTTGCTCTATCCCAACAGCATTTTGTTAAGTCTTCTTCAGCACCAGGAATTTCAGGGTTGAATGTACCATCAGGTATAGGAAGAATATCAGGTTCAATCATATCTGCAATTAAGTTTGTATTTGTAATTACAACTTCTTTTGCAGTTTCTTCGCCTAAGTATGCAAAATCCTTAAGCATCTCGGTAGTTGTTTTAAAATAAAGTGGTGCTTGATTATCAGCATCCTTATAGCCTTGACCAGCTTGTAAAATCGCTCTGAATTTTGCATCACCCTCGTTTAAGAAGTGAACGTCACCAGTAGCAACAGTTTTCTTACCTAATTTATCACCTAAAGCAATAATTTCACGATTAATTTGCTCTAAATCTGCAAACGAGTTAACTCTTTCGTACTCTTCATCATCTTTGGTAATCATAAAGCTATTATTGCCATTCGGTTGAATTTCAAGATAATCATAAAATTCCGCAATTTTAACAAGCTCTTCTGGACTTTTACGCTTAAGAAATGCTGAATAAAGTTCACCCGCTTCACAAGCACTACCAATTATTAATCCTTCGCGCAACTCTTCAATAAGACTTTTTGGCATCCTTGGTCTTTTATAGAAATAATCCAAGTTTGAAGCCGAAATAAGCTTATAAAGATTTTTTAAGCCAACCTTATTCTTAACGAGTAAAATGCAGTGATAGCTCTGAGATTTTTTAATCTCTTCTACATCTTTTTTGGTGCCATCCTCATTATAATCATCAACAAGATAGCACTCACAACCATAAATAATTTTGAAACCAGTTCCTCTTGCAGTGTTACAGGCCTCTGGGAAAGCTTGTACACAGCCGTGGTCAGTAATAGCTATTGCCTTGTGACCCCAGCTCATAGCTCTTTTAACTAATGATTTAGCACTGCTCATAGCATCCATAGCGGACATATTTGTATGAAGATGAAGCTCAACACGCTTCTCTTCTGCATCGTCAGTAGTTTCAAATTTTTGAACTGTTGACATAGCTCTAGGACGGATTATATAGTCCTTTTTATAATCGTCATAAATAATTGTACCACGAATTAAAACTGTAAGACCATCTTTTAATTTATTTTTTAAGGACTCTAAATTCTCTTTTTCATCAAAGAATTTAACTCCGTAGGAATAAGTATAGTCTGTAACATTGAATTCAAGAATTAAACGCTTGCCATCTTTAGTTTCTTTGCTTTCTAATTTAAAGACGTCACCCCATACAACAACTTCGCCATCTTCAGGAGAAATTTCTTTCATACTGACAGGGTCTTTTTTAATAGCGTTACCAAAAATCGGCGTTGCAGTTTCTAAGTAAAGTGGAATACCCTCTATTACTCGTCTTTCCTTCGGCTGAGACAAATCAACAACAGGATTGTTTACAGCATCAATTTCTTCCTGTCGTTTAATGAAATCGTCCATTGAACTGTTTTCACCTTCAAGTAAAACAGTTATTTTTTTATTAAAATGCTCAAAAATATAATTCTCTAAAAATGTGTCAGCAGCAGCATTTTTACAAATATCACAGCCACCTGACAAAAACTTGATGGTTAATGTATCATCTTCGTAAGTGTACTCTGAGTTATCTAAAAAACCATTTGTCTGAGGAACATTAACCTTTAATACCTTTAAAAGCATCGGAAAACAACTGTAATCTAACGCCTCAGGAGGTAAATAAAAGTTAAACTCTACTGTTTTAAATCTTAAAGCAAGTTTAATTTCATTTGCAGTAGCTTTAAGACACATAATATTTTTAAATTCTTTAAAATGAAGATTTGCTGTTAACTTCAAATCTTCCTTATGTATGTAAAGGTCTGTAAAAGTTGTCTCCTTTAACATATCTCTGTATCTTGGGTCGCTTATATACTCCCCAAATACATCTAAAAATAAGTTGCTCATATTCTTTCTATTTCCTTTAATAATTCACTAACTATATCTTTTTCATTCACTTTTCTCAAAATTTCGCCCTTTTTAAATATAAGACCCTCACCGTTACCACCAGCAACCCCAATATCAGCTTCTTTAGCTTCACCAGGGCCATTAACGGCACACCCCATAACAGCAATTTTAATAGGCTTTTTAATATTCTTTACAGCTTCTTCAATTTCGTTTGCAAGTGAAACTAAATCTATTTTTGTTCTGCCACAAGTAGGACAAGAAACAATTCTTGGAGTTTCAACACGTAATTCGAGAGCCTTTAAAATATCAAATCCTGCATATACCTCTTTAATTGGTGTATCTGTAATAGAAACACGGATAGTGTCACCAATACCATCTAAAAGAAGTGAACCAATACCTATTGAAGATTTAATAAGAGAACCTCGTTCTGTACCCGCTTCGGTAACGCCTAAATGTAATGGATAATCACATTTTTCTGCGACTAATCTATAAGCTTTAACCATTTTTGTTACGTCAGAGGATTTAATTGAAACAACTGTATTGTAAAAATCACATTTTTCAAGTAATTCAATATGACGAAAGGCACTCTCAGCCATTGCTTCTGGTGTTGCACCACCATACTTTAAAAGTAAATCTTTTTCAACTGAGCCAGAATTAACACCAATTCTTATTGGCACATTTCTTTTAGCACAAGCAGAAGCTACCTTTTCCACATTAGAGAAATCACCAATATTACCAGGGTTAATTCTGATTTTATCTACTCCAGCACTGAGACTTTCTAATGCTAATTTATAATCAAAATGAATATCTGCTACAAGTGGTACAGATGTATTTTCTTTTAATTTACCTAATACCTTGACTGCCTCAAGATTCGGCACAGCCATTCTTACAATTTCACAACCAGCTTTTTCTAAAGCTAGAGTCTGTTCTAAATTCTTTTCATAATCTTCACTTGGAACATTAAGCATAGATTGAACTAAAACAGGTGCACCACCACCGATTATTTTATCACCGATTTTAACTTGTCTTGAAGCTCTGATACTCATAAAAATTCACTTTCCTAAAAAACTTTAATTATATCACTGATTGAAACAACTAACATAAACAAAAGCAATAACACTAAACCAACAGTGTGAATAATCCCCTCTTTTTTAGGGCTTATTGGTTTTCTTCTTATCATTTCAATAAAAATGAAGAAGAGTCTTCCACCATCGAGTGCCGGTACAGGAAGAAGATTAAATACACCAACATTTATTGTAATATATGAAAGAAGTGTTAAAGCGGTAAATAATTTATCGATTGCTGTAGGACCTTGTGCTGTTGAATCTGCAATTGCAGAAATTGTACCTATCGGACCTGAAACATCTTTCATTCCATATTTTCCTGTACAAAGATCAACTAAACTTAAACGCACCATTTGAACAATTGAAGCGGAATCTAAAACTGAATTTTTAATAACATTAAAAAATGTATGCTCTTCACCAACAACATAGAAATCCTGTTCAATATACATTCTACCATCGAGCTCAAATTGTCTAAACTCAACATCCTTAAGCTCAACCTTTTCACCATTACGAATAACAGTTAAATTAAGCTTATTATCTGTATCACGAACCATATTAAAACCAATACCTCGGCTAGAATAAATATGGGTATTATTAATTTTAATAATCTCGTCGCCCTCTTTGAGACCATAATTGCAACTGATTGCTTTTTCATCAAAGCTATGAACTACGCGAGAACCGACAAGGTTTTGCATCGAGATACAAATTGCAACAACAATTAAACCTAATATTAAATTAAGAATTGCACCAGCAGCAACAATAATGAAACGCTGGTATGGTTTCTTCTTATTAAACGCTCTGTCATCATCACTTTCGGTATCCTCACCCTCCATACTGACAAAACCACCTATTGGAAAAAGTCTGAGCGCATATTGGGTTTCACCAATTTTTTTCTTCAAAATAGCAGGACCCATACCAAGAGCAAATTCATTAACCTTTACCTTGAATAATTTAGCAAAGAAGAAATGACCAAACTCGTGAATTGCAATAATAACGCCAAAAAGTAATACCGCTACTAAATAAGGCCACACATTACCCCAGACATTTGAAATCGTTTCTGCAATATTTATAGTGTTAATTGAAATCATCTCCAAAAAGAATTATATTGAAGCTAAAGCTCTAACAGCTTCTCTCATTAAAACATCTGTGTCATAGACATCCTGTAATGAATAATTTTGATTATTCTTTAATGTTTTTGAAGCTTCTTCAATAAGACGAGGAATATCATTGAATGAAATTTTACCTTGTCTGAAAAGAAGATTTGCTTCTTCATTAGCACAGTTAACAGCTGCTGGCATTAAGCCACCGGCTTTGATTGCATTTTTACAAATATCCATACAAGGAAAATTCTCATAATCTGGTTTATAAAATGTAAGATTTCCAATCTCCCACAAATCAAGTTGTTTTTCGGGAGACTCAAAGCGTTCTGGATATGTTAATGCAAATTGTATTGGTAAACGCATATCCGGATGACCTAACTGTGCAATAACAGAATTATCGTCATACTCAATAAGCGAATGAACAATACTTTCTCTATGAACAACAATGTCAATCATATCAGGTGAAACTGAAAAAAGCCATACCGCTTCAATAAGCTCAAGCCCTTTATTGAACATTGTAGCACTATCTATGGTAATTTTTTGCCCCATTGACCAACTCGGATGCTTCAGTGCATCTTTTAAAGTAACATTCTTTAATTCCTCTTTAGTTTTACCAAAAAATGGACCACCCGAAGCAGTTAAAATAATTCTTTTTAACGCTTTGTTAGTAGGTTTGCCTAAAAGACATTGAAAAATTGCTGAATGTTCACTATCAACAGGAAGAATAGAAACATTATTTTCTCGTGCTAAATCTGTTACTAATCTGCCACCAGCAACTAAAGTTTCTTTATTAGCAAGAGCAATAGTTTTTTTAGCTTTAATGGCTTCAACAGTAGGCCCCAATCCCGCCATACCTACAACAGAATTAAGGGTAATTTCACCTTTAGCTTCTGCACCACAAAATGCTACTCCCTCCATACCAGAAAGCACCTTTGTGGAAGTATCTTTAACTCTCAGTTTTAAATCACTAGCTGCTTTTTCGTCAACTAACGCAGCGTATTCGGGCTTGAATTCTCTTATTTGTTGTTCAATTTTTTCAACATCTGAAAATGCGGCAAGAGCCTCGACCTTATAGCCTCGTGCTCTTGCAACATCTAAACTCTGAACGCCTATTGAACCTGTTGAGCCTAATAAATTTATAGTTTTCATAATTACACTACCTATATTTTATCTTAAAAAATATTTATTATGTAAACTAACGAATAAAGAACTGGTAAAACAAACAATAAACTATCACATCTATCCATTATGCCACCATGACCTGGAAGGAGCTTACCGAAATCTTTTATACCAAAATTTCTTTTAATTGTAGAAGCCGCAAGATCACCAAACATACTGATAACAGAAAGACAAATACTCATTATGATAACAGAAACATAGGTTAAGCCTGTTTCACCCTCAAAAAAGAACTTTTTAAATACAAAGAGTAATGCGAAATTTAAAAGAACTGCACCAACCACGCCACCAATTGCACCCTCAACACTCTTTTTAGGGCTGATTTTAGGGCAAAGCTTGTGTTTACCGAGTTTACTACCAACAAAATAAGCAAAAATATCTGTAAGCCATGCACAGAAGCAAGCAAAGAGTATAAAGAAAATACCATCAATCTTGGTATATGTTGAAAAACGCTCATTTATGTCGCGGAAAACAAGAAATAATGAGAATGAGTAAGGAATAGCTACAGAAGCAAAAATTGCAGTAACAGCTTCTTCAAACTTAGTCTTCTCAAATTGCATAAGCATAAATATAAAGACTAAAACTACATAAAAACCACCAACTGCAGCAACAGGAACAGTTATATTAAAATGCATTAAAACTGGTATTGCCACAGAAAGCACTAAGCTCAAAATCATTATTGGAACATTTTTTAAATTAACTGCTTTTTCTACCTCATGAACTGCAATAGCAGACATAAGTGAAAGTACTAAAGCAAAAAATATTGTATCCATTAAAAATAAACAGCCTATAAAAAGCACTCCACAAATTAAGCCTGTAATTATTCTCTGTTTCATTCAAAAACCCACTCTCAAAATAGAAAATAAAATAATATCTAAAAAATCATACGCCACCAAAGCGTCTGTGACGCTTCTGATAATCTTCTAAAACTGCATCAACATCATCGGTTGTAAAATCAGGCCACAAAATATCTGAAAACCAGAATTCTGAATAAGCAGACTGCCAAGTTAAAAAGTTTGAAAGTCTGTATTCACCACTTGGTCTTACGATGATGTCAGGGTCAGGCTGACCTGCCGTGTAGATGTTTTGCGAAATTAAATCTTCGTTAATATCATCAACCGAAATTACGCCATTCTTAACTTTTTCGGCAATAACCTTAACCGAATGAACAAGCTCTGCTCTGCCACCGTAGTTAAGTGCGATATTAACTGTGATTTTATTATAATCTTTAGTTTCATTTTCCGCTTTTTCAATAAGCTCTAAAAGCTCCACAGGGAGACCTTTTCTTTCACCGATGAATTTTAATTTCATCTGACGCTCTTTGTTTTCTTCCAAACGAGAGTCGCCATCAATTAAATAATCAATAAATAAATCCATAAGACCATCGACTTCTTCTTGTGGTCGTGACCAGTTTTCAGTTGAAAAGGCGTAAAATGTGACACACTCAATGCCTAAGTCAGCACAATACTCACCTATTTTTTTGAAAACCTTGGCACCGGCAATATGACCTTCACCACGTTTTAAGCCTTGGTTTTTAGCCCATCTGCCGTTACCATCCATTATAAAGCCGATATGTCTTGGTAAAACATCAAATTTTTTAGTTCCCATAAGCCTTAAATCTCAAGAATTTCTGCAGTTTTTGCAGCACAGATATCATCAATTTTCTTTACATATTCGTCTGTGATTTTTTGTAATTTTTCTTCTGCTTTTTTCTGATCATCTTCAGTGATTTCAGAATTCTTTTTCATAGTTTTAACCTTTTCAATAGAATCACGACGAATCTGACGAACTGCTACCTTGCTATCCTCAGCAATTTTTGAAACATCTTTACTTAATTGCTTTCTTCTTTCTTCTGTAAGAGCTGGGAAAACAAGACGGATTGTGTGACCATCGTTAGATGGGTTAATACCAATATCTGAAGCTAAAATTGCTTTTTCAATAAGTGATAATGCAGAAGCATCCCAAGGCTGAATAGCAAGAATTCTTGCTTCTGGAACTGAAATAGCAGCCATCTGATTGATAGGAGTTTGTGTTCCATAGTAATCAACTAGAACCTTATCAAGAATAGCGGCATTTGCTCTACCCGCTCTAATTGAATTATACTCATATTTTAATGAAGAAATTGATTTTTCCATTCTTTCTTTTGTATTATTGTAAATTGTTTCCATAATAAGTACCTCCAAAGTGTATTTTAATATTTATTTAAAAATTATTTTACAATTGTTCCTGCGTTTTCGCCACACATTGCTTTAGCAATATTTTCAGGATTATTAAGGTTAAATACAAGAATAGGAATATTATTCTCCTGACAAAGAGCTGCAGCTGCTGTATCCATAACCTTAAGATGTCTTTCTAAAAGCTCATTATGAGAAATCTCAGTAAATTTAACTGCATCACTGAATTTGTTAGGGTCTTTATCATAAATACCATCAACGTTTGTTGCTTTCAAAAGAACATCCGCACCGATTTGTGCAGCTCTTAAAGCAGCGCCTGAATCGGTTGAAAAGAATGGGTTACCTGTACCACCTGCAAAAATAACTAATCTACCTTTTTCAAAATGTCTTACTGCGCTATCCTTATTAAAGGTTTCAACTACACCAGTAATCTGAACTGCAGATTGCACACGAGCATCAATGCCTAATTGTAAAAAAGTTTCTTGCAAAGCAAGTGAATTCATAACAGTAGCAAGCATACCGATGCTGTCAGCTCTGGTTCTGTCCATATCACCACTTGAACGACCACGCCAGAAGTTACCGCCACCAACTACAATGCCGACTTCTGCACCGGCATCAACAACAGTTTTAATTGCTGAACAAATATTGTTCATAACATTAAAATCAAAGCCGTGACCTTTTTCACCAGAAAGCACTTCACCACTTAATTTGAGAAGAACTCTTTTGTACTTTAAGTCCATAATTATTACTCCTTTTCTCACTTGCTTTATTCGACAAGTGCGTCTAATTATTCCACATTATATTTTACTATATATAGCAAAAAAAGTAAAGAGTTAAAATAAAAAAATAAGCCGTGAATTTCACGACTCATTTCGTAACACCTTTTGCAGTTTTTGAGGCTGTAAGTAACATTACTCTTATTGTAGTACATTTAACATTCAATTCCTCAAATCTCTCAACAGTTATGTAGTTTGTTTTAAATAAAACCTCAAGCCAATAAGCAGTTTCACAAGTTTGCTCAAGTGCAATTTCTAATTTTTCAATTAACACTTTTTTACTAGAGGTGTAATCAGCCGCTCTTAAAGTAGCACCAATACCCGCGCCGCATCTGCCAAGCTTTGTTGAAATAATTCCCTCTTTTTGCTTTCTTAATTCCTTTACAAGAGTTATAATATCAACAGCAAACTCCAAAGTAATTTGAGCTAATTCTTTATCAAGCATATTGGTCACTTCCTACAAAAACTAGTTGTTGAACTGATTATATCACATTGGAATTAAAATTACAATCAGGCTGAAGCGTGATGATAGTATTAATACTTTTTGGTTTTTCCATTCAAAAACGCAACCAAAGAATTCTTTTGCTCGTTTGATTCAAAACTACGTGTTGGTACAATGTATGCTTGCATCGAATTAATAAAAAGTACAACCAAATTTTCATTAACAAAAACATTCTCAATAGCAGAATATTTCATTTCACTTTTATTATCGTCTGTAATTTCAACAAAAATATCGTCGTAAAACTCAAGAACAGAATGTTCGGAATATGGTAGTTTACCTTTTATTTTAGTTAACGATTTAGCAGTAGCTTTAATGGCGAGATTATTAATTGCTTTATTTAAAGTTAAATGGACTAAAAGAAAAGCGATAATAAGAACACCTGTTACAATAAAGCCCTCACCTGAAAACTTTGATGTTACTAAAGTAAATAAAACTAATATTACACAAACCGCAATAAAAACCAAGTTTGAAATTTTGCTTGATTTTTTACCCGCAGGTGTCTCAGTCATTACAATTCTATTTAATTCAATATAATCTTCTTGTGTTATATTAACGTTAAACTTAAATTTCATAAAATCACCCCTTATGTTTTATATAACACAATACACAGAAAAAGTCAATTTATTATTGTGCAATAAACTTCAATTGCTTTAGAGATAAACTCCGCTGTACCACTGCTGTGCTTATCAATATTGCTTTTGAAACGTTCATCACCAACATACATCTGACCGAGGCCAGACAAAATTTCATTGGTACAAAGATAGTAATTCTCAGTAATATGATTCTGAAGCATTTTTACAAGGTTTTGGGCTTCATCGGAATCAGGACCCCCCTTTTTCATACACACCGCAAACTCTGCCATAATGTGCTCCATGCCCTCAGAGAGGTCATTCCACTTCTCTTCAGAATAATTCTTGGTATTCTCTTCATATTGGCGGTATGCTTCAGTTTCGCCCCATTTTTCTTTAACTTCAGACTTATATTTTTCAAATTCACTGTTATCAAATGCGTTCATAATATTTTCTCCTTTCATGGCACCATCAATAGCCAAAATCAACCGCTCCAATCGTTCTTTCTTGAGCGTGAGAAGCTGCTTTTGCTCTTTCAGTGCTTTGCTTTTGTCATAATTCGGCGATGATAGAATCTCACCAATGCTTTTAAGGGAAAAATCAAGTTCACGGTAGAAGAGAATCTCTTGCATACGAAGAAGAGAATTTTCATTATAATAACGATAGCCTGTAGTACTGTCAACAAAGGCTGGTTTTAACAATCCTATTTCATCGTAATAATGCAGTGTGCGCACACTTACACCCGTAAACTCGGCAAATTCCTTAATTAGCATTTTCATTTTTATCACCTCGCAAAGCGGAGTATACACTATGACGGAGCGTGAGAGTCAATACCCTTTTGAAAAAATATGAATTGATGTTCGAAAAATTCTTATTTATCTAACAGATTATATCACACATGATACGAAATTACAATCGGGTGCGGGTGTACAAAATCAATGCGAAGCATTGTATATCATCAATTCCGTAAGGAATT
>RHMF01001458.1_pt1 | contig 10815 bp, 12 predicted proteins | sample 5365151 | NCBI WGS metagenome assembly RHMF01 (sample SAMN10266501, study PRJNA497801) | feces metagenome | isolation source: feces | host: Bos taurus | place: China: Prairie of Fairy Mountain | collected 2017-08-14 | reverse complement strand
AAAGAAGAATTAACAACAAATAAGCGCCCGCAAATTTGCGAGCGCTATATAAGCCTACCCCCGCCCCCTTCCTAAAAGAAGGGGAGGAGAAGTAAAAACTAATATCTTAACGCACTTGGGTGAGGGATTTCACATGCGCATTGAAAGCGTCCTTCTTGAGCAAGTCCTCGAGGGTGAGGTGCGTGGGCGCGGTGGCGGTAGATGCCGAGTTCGGGCGTGTTGGGATCTATCACATAAATTTCTGCCGATTGTGGTGCATAAAGCAATAAAGAAGCTGCAGGATAGACATTGAGCGAGGTACCTACCACGATAAGGATATCGGCTTGACTAGCGACTTCGCAAGCCAAAGGGAAATAAGGTACATCTTCGCCAAAGAAGACCACATAAGGGCGAAGAAGTGAGCCGTCTGGATGGCGGTCGCCATAGTGTTGCTCCCAACCATCCAGGTCGATAGTGGCTAGTTGGTTGGTTTCGGAGCGAAGTTTGGTGATTTCGCCGTGAAGGTGAATAACATCTTGACTACCAGCACGCTCGTGGAGGTTGTCGATGTTCTGGGTGATGACTTGGGTGTTGGGGAAGACTTCTTGTAGGCGAGCAATGGCATAATGGGCTGCATTAGGTTGGGCTGCGAGAGCTTCGCGGCGGCGCATGTTGTAGAACTCGACACAGAGTTGGGGATTGTTGAGCCATGCGTCGTGGGTGCATACATCTTCTATGCGATAGCGGTCCCACATGCCGTCAGAACCACGAAAAGTGCCTAATCCACTTTCTGCGGATACGCCTGCTCCAGTAAAAACAACGATTTTCTTAGTCATAATAAATGGGGGTTAGTGGTTAATGTTATGATTATTGAGCGCAAAGGTACGAAAAAAATCGCATATGCGCAAGGGCTATGCGATTTTTGGGGGTGTAAAGTGCAGGGTGTAGAGTGTAAAGGCAGGGGGATTTGGTAGTGAAGATTATTCCGCAGGTTTGCGGAAGATAAGGCAATCTTGCAGAGTGAAATTGAGTAGCCCTGAAAAAAGCATTGCAACAAGATTACAGAGAACTACATCCCATTGGAACCAATGTTGGAATAGTAATGAAATACCTAAACGAACCGTAAAAGCAAGTACGCAAGAGGCATTGTATCTTAAGAACCGCCGCAGAATAGAAGCAAAGGGAGAAGCAGAAACCCTATCGCGCCACACGAAAAAGTGTGCTACAAGATAGTTGGTGATGACTGCTGCTTCGAACGAAATGCAGGGAGAAATGATATATTCTCCTACATAATCATGCAACCAAAAGTCCGAGCAGAGCCACAATACCAACATATCTACTGCGGTTCCGACCAATGAGGAACTTGCATACTTGCCTAAACGGATAGCTGTTTGCCAAAACTTATTCATATCTATGTTATCATTTCTTCTAAAAAGATTTTAATGATAGCCATCCTATAATATCGGGATTGCACAATACTAAGACTTATAAAAGTAATTATTTGGTATCTTTATCTGTCAGTGATTGATAAAATCCCATTACGCGGTCAAAGCGGCAATATACACACATAGCTGCTAGCATGCCGCCGACTAGATTTAGTATTGTGTCGTGCATCGTGTCGCGCAGTGCATCGTGTCCGCACAAAGGTATATCAGAACCCTCTACGATGGATGCTTCGGTAGTAGCCATATACTGCTGGGTGTTGGTGCCTCCAAACTCGTCATACGAGTATTCGCACACTTCCCACACGACACCGCAAGCCAAAACAAATACCAAGATGAAAATAGCAACAAACAGTCGATTATCATTCACCGCTTGATTATTTCCAAACATAGCACTCAACAGCCATATCCCCACTAAAGCTAGCACAAATCCCGAAAGCGTATGCAACACTGTATCCCACCATGGAAAACGACCGTAGAAATTCAGCCCATCACCCAATACCATGGCTGTGAATGCAAATAGTGAAAACGACAGCGTGATCTCCAGTGGGATGTGCAATCCAAACCAACGTTTGAGCAAAGAAGGGAGCGCCAGTAGCACCAAAATGACAATATATTGTATGGCAGAGAAAAATATCGTATTGAAGGTGCTGTCTGGCTGTCGCCAAACATATATCACATTACCCACGCCTATACAGATGGTCAAAGTCAATAATAGGTACTGTATTACTTTTAATGGAGATGTTGGTTTCATTGTTAATAGTAGTTAATATTACACTTTATCCCTTAGCGCAGTGCCATTACTCATCACCAAATCTATCACATCATCCGAAGCGTGTGGATTGCTGTGGGTTCGTTGCTGTTGCAACATAGATTCGCGATACTGCTTATTTTCACACAGGCGAATGGCTGCTGACACTTGCTCTTCAACATCAAGGTGGTGATACGATAGCCCATTATTGTGAAAAAAATCGGCATTATAGTTTTCTAACCCAGGAATTGGAGCCGTATGAATAAGCGGGATATTCTTTACGATAGCTTCGGTGGAAGTGATACCACCTGGCTTGGTGAACAATACATCACAAGCATCCATCAATAATGATACTTGCTCAGTAAAGCCCAATAAGAGCATTTGCGCCTTATCGCAGAAAGAGCTTTGCAGGCGCTCGTACATAGACCGATTATGACCACAGACGCAGATTACTTTATCTTCTTTGCGAATAGTATCCAACAATTTTTGTAGCAACTTATCTATATTGCCAAAACCCATAGAACCTGACATCACCAAGTACCAATGTCCTTTTTTTGACCTTAGTGATTTGCACTTCCATTCCTCAAAGAGTATCTTGCGGGCTTGCTGCTGTGGTATGCGCGTGGAGAACTTCTTTTCATCTACAGGAATTCCTATCGGTACAAGTTTCTCACGAGGAATACCTTTAGCGGAAAACTCATCCATCAAAAACACATGTGGAATGATATAATAATCCAAATCCGTCTCAGGCAAAAAGGGAATACAAGTATAATCCGTCATCACAAAATAAGTGGGTATATTCAGCAGTTCTTGGCGACGTAATGCCGTCATTGCTTCAGCAGGAAAAAGGTGCACACACACTACTGCATCATACGCATTGCTGCGAATATACTCATTAAGATACTTGGCATATAGACTATTGATGCCATATACCACCGACTTATGAAAAGTGATATTATCGCTCACCCATTGCCCCAACTTATATAAGGTTTCAAACACCGTATCTTGCGTGGAGGATATATAAGCATTGTCCACGCGCTGTGATAAATCATCGCTCACCAATGCCAACGTATCTTGGATATGGCAATCGATGCCACGATGCTTCATGGCTATTCTTAATGCTCGTGCACAGGAGTTATGTCCTTCGCCAGTGTTACAAGAGAGAATCAGTATTTTCATGATGATTTCTTCAGTGGATCAATATTTGCGAAATAGCGTGCATCCTTGATGAAATAAACTAAATACATCATAAACATGATCACAGCAATAATACACCCTGCATAGTCCATAAATCGGAATGTGATCTCAGAACCAAAGAGCATATAGGTGCGACTAAACTGCTGTAAATGAGGAGAGAAAATTACTATCGTATTAAGAATGATAATCAGTACGCGTAGCTCAGTTGGTCCGAGTTTGGCATACGTAAGGCGAAACTCGCCTTTGAGATGCGCATTGATAGATACATATACTTCCAGCATTAGGTACATGACCAATACCGCTAGTCCTACGCTCATATTCATCATTGGCGAAATACCGACTCCCAAGATGATTGCCAATTGGCAGAGCAGGTCGGTGTTGTGGTCAAGATAATAGCCATAGATAGGGCGCTGTGCGTTGCGTACTCGTGCCACTGTTCCATCTAGCGAATCGCCGAACCAGTTGATAAATAATCCCGCGGATGAGAGCCAGAGCCAGTGGTAACTGAAATGAGTGAGCGCAAATCCTGTGCCCGTCAGCACGGCTCCAAGTACGCCAATGCATGTGAGCATATCCGATGTGACCCAACGGGGGAGGCGTTTAGCGATTGCAACAAGTGCTTTTTTCTCTATACCATTGAGAATAGATGTTTGGATACGAGTCGCCTGTTTGACTTGGTGCTCGTGGTTTGATGATTGATTCATAGTAAGTTGTTGTTTAAGTATATATTATCTGATTATTCCTTCTAAAAAGATCTTTAATCCAATCAATACAAGATCTATACCACCCAATAGTTTAGCATTGAATGTAAAACGACTACCTGCTGATTTTCCAATGAAGAAACCGATGAGTGAAAAAACAAAACCAGTACATGTGATGATACAGATTGCCCACCAAATAATTTCGGGATAGGGTACGAATATCAATCCAGTCACTAAGGCATCAATAGATGTGGCAAATGCCAATGCGAGTAGCATACGCAGCGATAGTCCGCTGTGTAGATCATATTTTTCTGGTTTGAAAGATTCGTAAATCATTTTTCCGCCTATATAGCCAAGCAATATTAGGGCAATCCATGGTGCAAAACGCTCTGAGAAAGATGCAAACATGGAGCCCGCATAATATCCTATTAATGGCATAATTCCCTGAAAAAGGGCGAAGATAATCGCCATTAGGAAGGGCGTAGTCATTTGTCGATTAGAGCGGCGCGGTAAAGGTGAGCGTGCTGCTAATCCCTCGCAGGCAGCGACTGAGAAGCAGTCCATTGATATACCAATAGCTATTAAAATGATGTTGAGAAATGACATGTTGTTGTGTTTAGTGAACGCGGCGATGCCGCTATTGTTTAGGGGTTAGAGAGTTACTATTCGATAGGTGAGATAGCCAGCATAAGTGAGGAGAAGAACGGCACCATGCCAGCGCTTGATTTCGTGTTTCTTGGAGAGATAAACAAACAACATCACTAACAAACTGCCCAACGCAGCCATCAAGGCATCTGTCTCCAATCCATGATAGCCAGGCAAGGCCTTGACGCATGCACTCGTACCAAGGATAAAGAATATATTGAATATATTACTACCGACTACATTGCCTAATGCGATATCGCAATTCTTCTTCATTGCTGCTACGCAAGAAGTTGCCAATTCGGGCAACGAAGTACCCAATGCCACAACCGTCAAACCGATAATAGCATCACTCACGCCTAACGAGTGTGCGATACTCGTGGCACTCTTGACAATAAGTTCGCCGCCGACTACTAAGCCAACCAAACCGCCCATAATCAATGCTATTGCTCGTTTGACTGACATAGGGTTGTAGTTCTCGTCACTGACGGCATTGCGCGAGATCCTAAAACTATGCCAAAGGAAGATTAGGAAGAAGATTAACAAGATACTACCACCTATACCAGATATAAAGCCCGTCTTGCCAGCTCCCATTTGGATAGACCCAAGATCGGTGATTGACGGATTAGCAATACTCATATTGAACAGGTGCTCCACTTGTAACCATGATGGGCTATTATATATTGCAAAAAGCAATACAAGAAGAGCTGCCAGAAGACTGAATGGAATGTCAAAACGGCGAGTGGATTTTTGCGATGAAATCGGGAAAATGAGTGCAGTGAAGCCCAAAATAACGAAGATATTGATGATATTGCTGCCAAGAACATTCGTGATAGCAATCTCGGTGCTTCCTTGCCCCACAGCCACCATGTTTACAACAAATTCAGGCATACTGGTGCCAAAAGCTACGATGGTTAGACCGATAACGATGTCGCTCACGCCATATTTCTTTGCTAGTCCCGAAGCACCATCTACGAGCCAATCAGCTCCTTTCACGAGGGCTACGCAGCCCGCCATAATGAGTGGAATTGCCACTATCCAGCCACCACTATTAAACCATGTATCTAAAAAATCAAACATTTTATAATAAGTGTGTAAAGGGTTTTACAATCAATTGCAGTAGTCGTTCTTTGAAGGTGCGTTGTTGCCACCAGTCTTGTGGGATGAGGTGGCAGTGCCGCATGTCTTGTTCGAATATATGCCGCATTTGTTGGGCAAATGCTGTATCATATATAAAAGCATTTACCTCTGAACTCTGTGTGAAACTGCGAAAATCGATGTTCGAGGAACCTACCGTGGCTATCTTATCATCTGCTACCCACGCTTTAGCGTGGATAAAACCAAAGGTATGGAAATAGACTTTCACTCCTGCTGCCAGTAGTGGTTTGAGATACGAGCGCGAAGCATAAGAGATAAATATAGAGCGATCACCTCGCTCAGGAATCATCAGCCGTACATCTACGCCACGCTGGGCAGCATGGCACAATGCCGTTTGTAGCGATTTAGGAGGCAGGAAATAGGGTGATTGAATATATAGGTATTTCGTGGCAGAGTCTGCCATCTGTATCATGGCGTGCAGGATTGGTGGTGTGCTTTCTTGTGGGTCGGAAGCGATGATTTGTATAGCGCTTTGCGCAGGTTGCGCGTTTTCAGCGGGTTGCGTCGGCATTGCCGAAGCTGTATCGGCGACGTCGATGTGGGAAGAAAGAAGGGCTATGTCGGTAGCTGAAGATTGCTTGCGCCAATCGTCAAGGAATACTTGTTGCAGGTCATGGCAGGCGGTGCCAGTAATGCGTAGATGTGTATCGCGCCAATCGCCATTGTGTACGCCCTTTAGGTAACGCTCGGCGATATTCATTCCGCCCATATAACCGATATGCCCGTCAATGACTACAATCTTGCGGTGGTTACGGTTGTTAGAGTAGGCAGACGGAATAGGCAATACGGGATTGTAACGATGCACTTCTACACCGTATAGTTTCATCTCGCGAAAGAAGGAGTGATTAACTATGCTACCAGGAAACGCATCATAGATAACATATACAGGCACACCATCTTGGGCTTTTTTTATCAATGCCTCTCGCACCACCATGCCCAACGAATCTTTTTCGAACTTAAAAAACTGAAACAGCACATATTCTTTTGCACGGTCAATATCATGCAAAAGTTGCGGAATCATCTGGGATATATTGGTGTATGTGTCTATGATGTTACCATGTGTAGCATGTTCAATAGATAGTGGTTGTTTGAGTTCGTTGAGTTGTGCGGAAGGGGTGTATTTCCGACGACGCACAATGTCACACACTATTGCACCAATGATAACAATGGCGAGAGCGACAATGATAATTATTTGATTCGTTTTCATCGTTGTTTATTTCGTTTTCGTTCTTCACGGCGCAGTTGGCGTTGGTATGCACGGCGTTGTCGTTCTAAAGCGCGCTCTTGCTGCTGCTTCCACATTGCCTCTTGGCGGGCTTGTATCTCATCTTTATGCTTCTCCATATAGCGCTGTAGCCAAGTCTTGCGTGGACGAACGACAGCGGGGGCTTCTTGCGTATTAGTGACCGCCACATTGTAGTAACTCTTTCGCTTGAAGATACGGTATATCCACCATAACCACGAGCGAGAGAATGTGATATGCGTGTAGGCATTGTCTTCTGATAGAAAGGTGGTACTCGTAGAAACAGTGAAGTTGAGTGACTTCCCTTTTTTGCCAATAGGAATATATTTTCCGCTTCGAATGGTCAAAAAATACGCACCGCGGGGGAGCGTAAAACGCGCTTGAGGGGTTGACATCATGCCTACCAACTTACCATTAACCACAATCTCATAACGGCGCCCTACGCTCAGCCCTTGGTGCGTGATAACAATATTTTTTTCCATAGCAAATTACTTGATATTTCTTGTTTGTTTGATATATTCGTATGCTTTGTTGGCTGCACGGAACTTCTCGGCAGCCGCTTGTCTTTCTTGTTCGGAAACATTGACCTGTTTGTCTGGATGATAATGCATTGCCATTCTGCGATATGCCTTTTTGATCTCATCATCCGTTGCACTGGCAGTTAGCCCCAAAGTGGTATATGCTTGCTGCATGCCGTATGTCGGTTGTTGGGGTTGCCGCGGAGGTTGGTAGTTGTAAGAACGATACTCGTATTGATCATTAGAATTATCGCGCATGTCCATAATGCGTACATTACCTAATAACCATAGTAATAAGATGGATAATAGTATAAACATTTCTATTTTCTTTTTATAAGTCCCTTTTCGTAGTTCCCGCTGTTTGACCGAATGCTTGATTGTCTATAGCCCCAATCTTGCACTCGCAGCGGGAGAGGTACGAAAAAGATTTTTTGCTTTTGGTCACTTAGTAAAGCAAGTGTTGCCTATTGTGCTTGATACGAAAAGTGTGCCACAAATATAGCAAAAGCCCATTGGCAGATTGTTTTCCGTCAATGGGCAAATGATAGTATCCGTTTGGACAATTTACCGCTGTTCGCGATATGACAATGCCGACATGCCTGTCAGGCGGTGGAAGTATTTGCAGAAACTGCTGGCAGAAGAGAATTGCATGTGAATAGCAATCTCTTTGATTGTCATATTCGTGTTGGACAATAAGGATTTTATCTCGTTGATTGCCAGTTGATTGATGATTTCTATGGGTGAAGCGTTAGCCGTAGAACGACAAATAGCTTGCAGGTACTTGACCGTGATACACATCTGCTCGGCATACCAGCTGACTCTGCGTTCAGTGCCTTTATTTTCTTGGAGTAGGCGCATAAACTCTAGGAGCAATTGTTGTTTGCGGTCGGTGGATTGGTCTAACTCCAGGCGTTGAGGTGGGTGCTGTTGTATCTCGTGGTCAATCCATGCAAAGAGTTCAAAGAGAGCTGATTGTCCAAGCAAATATTGGATGCGTTGATGGTAGATATTGTCCGAATCGCTGTGTGCAAGGAACATTTGGAAAATCTGCTGCATATTTTCCAAGACTTGGTTGGAGATGGTCAAGACAGGGTGCGAATGGACAAATAGCATCTTTTTATGCCAATCTTTTTCGATTTGCAAGCAAGAATAGATGGTTTTGTTTAATCGCTGAGTGGTATTGATGAGGATATGGCATTGCCAATCGGCTGAGGTGTTGAGCACGGTGAGGTCGTTGGCGAATATGCCCAATAGTACCATTCGTTCGGTGAGGCGATAGTTGGTGCCGTTATAGATGATATCTGCACTACCTTGCGTAACAAGCAATGTATATTTGCTAGTGGCAGCATGGGCAGATTTGTTGGTCAGCGAATAAATATCGCTGGAGGTAATGATGTGTTGAAAAGGGTTGTCTTGCATAGTTGGGTTGGATTAATATGAGCGCAAAGGTACTACTTATTTTTGGAATATGCAAGAAAAATCGCCTTATTGCAAGGCGATTTTTCTGATGGAAGGTGTAGAGTGTAAAGGCAGGGGGGATTTGGTAGACCACTGGCAAAAGCAAAACCGGTGGCGGATTAAGCTCGGCGAATTAGCGCCGAGAACTAAACCAGGGGCGGGAGGCAAGTGCCCCAATATAATTGGGGGCTAATGGACAAAGAAGCAGCAAGGAGCTATTCAGAGGCGTGGATCAAGGAGCCGATGATGAAGCCGCGGAAAGTGGTATAGGGATTGGGGTGCGTATTAGGGTAACGGTCGGCTTTCTTGCGGTAGTCTGCGTATTTCTCTTCCCACTCAGCACGGAGTTCGGGGGTGTTCATGATGACAGAGGTTTGTTTGACCGCCTCTGCGAAAGAAGAAACAGCCTTCTGGCGAGAGGGCGCAAGAGGGCCTTTATACGGATGTTTGACTACATAAGCATGCGTGCGACCGTTGCGGGTGCGCATGATAATCTTATCGGTGGAACCGAGTTTGCCCGACATGGAGTCGAAGGGGTGAGAGAGAGTGGTACGTGCCATAGTTAGGTAATTTTGAATTATGATGGTGCAAAGGTAGTGAAAGTTTTGCAGATTTGCAAGTTTTGGAGGGTAAAATTTTGATTTTATAGTGAAATAGTGAAAGTAGTTGATAGATACGGTATTCCTAGGGTAAGAATAGGGTAATCTATCGTGTATCTAACGTATATCTATCGTGTATCTATCGTATATGTAACGTAGTTGATGGCGTAATGGTAGAGGAGTTTAGATAAGAAAAAGAGGATGTAACCGAGTGGTACATCCTCTTTTCGTTATAATAGCGAAACTATTAACGCACTTGGGTGAGGGATTTCACGTGGGCGTTGAAGGCGTCCTTCTTGAGCAATTCCTCTAGGGTGAGGTGCATGCGGTAGTTCCAGAAGTGCTCTGGGTTAGATGGCAAGTTGATACGCTCGGCATGTTGGTCAGGCAAGCGAATCTCACCATCAATAGCCAACCAGTCTTGCAATGGCAAGATCACCCACATAGCAGGGCTATGCATGTGTTGATTAACGATAAACTCGGCAATCTCTGGAGTCATCTCGTATGGAGCTTCGCCCCACCAACCCATTTGCTCGTTGTAGAACTTCTGGGTGACTTGGCGATCCTCTTCCCACCATGCACGCATAGGGTTCATATCGTGTGTACCAATGGTACAAACGCTGAGATATGGTGCGTCAGCTGGGTGTGCAAAAGCACGAGTTGGGTCCTTAGGCATACGTTGGATCTCGAGCGAGAGAATCTCCAATTGGCTCATCACCTCAGGCACACAAGTAGGCACCATACCCAAATCCTCGCCGCAGCAAAGCATGTCGGTAGCAGCAATGAGGGTAGGGAGCTTCTTCATCGCAGAATCGCGCCAGAAATTGGTGTGACGATGGTAGAAATAGTCGTTATGGATGTCCATGAGGAGTTGACGTTGGTCAGCATACAACTCGCTGAAGTTGTGTGATTGGTACATTGCGATACGTGGGTGAAGCATCGATGGATTCTTCTGATCACGCACGAAGAGGATCTCGCAGTGGAGATACAAGAGACCGTTGAGGACATTGTCGATATTGCAGTTGTTCTCGTGAGCCGCACGGTTCTCAGGGTTGAGGAAGAACTGTTGCACCTTGCGTTGGGTGTCGAGATGCTCAGGGAAGAAGTAGATATATCCGTCGTTGGTA
>RHMF01001457.1_pt1 | contig 10816 bp, 11 predicted proteins | sample 5365151 | NCBI WGS metagenome assembly RHMF01 (sample SAMN10266501, study PRJNA497801) | feces metagenome | isolation source: feces | host: Bos taurus | place: China: Prairie of Fairy Mountain | collected 2017-08-14 | reverse complement strand
ACACACCCAGTATGAAAACCTTACCAACACCCGCAGGACTTTATGCACTAAAATTGTAACCACATTACACAGAGAGTAACGATATGACACTGAAACAGGCGACAAAACAGGTAATCGCAAGACTGCGCAACATAGGTGATTGGTATATGGCTGCGACAAGTGACGAACTCGGCGCAAACGTATTCCGCCTCGTGAGTGCTGACAGGTACGATGTGTTCAACGCCCTTTGCGCCGGCGTGCGCCCCTGCATCATGGAGTATGCACGTGGTGACTGCCGCAAGCGCAGACGCAACGCCATTGATGCGCTGTACGCCATTATCCTGTTCGTGCTGGTCGTATGGTGTACGCCGCCACGATACTGCCGTGAGGCCCACGACAGCAAGCGAGAACGGACAAACACAGACACTAACACATAAACATTACAACTATGACACAATTACGTAAACAACACTTGACATACTACTACGCGAGAGAGGAACAGAAAGGTGCATTTGGCAGGGTTAAGACCAAAGAAGTGAAACGCGACTTTGTGAACCGCAGGGCGTTTATGCTTATGAAGGCCAGCGACCCCAGCATGGCAACTTTGTTTTGGCCGTATGCGCCAAACGGCTGTTTCCCTGTTATCCGGCATGACGTACGCGGATTCCTGCCACGCAAGGGTAAGAAACGCAACATGACCCATGCACGGCAGAAACGTAGGAACAGACGCAAGGCTGCATAACATTACGACTATGACGATACTTGACAAACTGAAAGCGATTGCCGAGCAGGTAGAAGGATTCCATTTCTACTATGACGTGAAAGCGATGCAGAACGTCACGGCGGACAACGCGGGTTTCCCTGCCATTTGGGTTGAGGAATACTACGCACAACGGTTACTCAAAGGCACGTACAACCGCAAGCGTGAGGTTACGCTGGAAATCCATTTCAGCCAACTTGTACCCTTTGAGGGTGTGGCAGAGGAACGCGAGAGGACACGCGAGTATTTGATTGAATACGGCGTTTATCCGTTCCTTGACGCAATGGACGCAAGCGGTTTCTTTTCGGAGGTCATGGAATATCAGTGCGACCCCGAGCCGCCGATGTTTGACGCAAACGTGACAGGTGTATTGCTGCGTTTTACCTGCACCATACCAACGTGCATGATAAGCATTGAAACCGAAACACAACAGAGCAATGGAGAAACTGACGGAGTTTAAAGACGTACGGTTCGTACAGACGTTCCCGCTAACGCTGGAATCCGGCATATTGTACGTGAGCAGGAAACACGGCCAAGTGGAATGCCTTTGCCCTTGCGGTTGCGGTTCGGTGTGTAACATGGCGTTGCAACCGATGTGGCCCAAAGGCTGGACGATGCAGGAACAAGACGGCAAGGTTACACTTAACCCCTCCGTGCTTAATACGCTTTGCCCCGACAAGGCGCATTTCTTTATTCGCGGTAACAGGATTTGTTGGGTATGAGATTGAGAGAATGGAAATACGTTGAGGGTACATTCACCTACGGCCAGCGTATCGGCGTGGGCGAGATACTACGTAATGACGACCTTACGGAGTATCAACGCCTCGCCGCGTGCTGGAAAGAGTTGTACGGTTGGCCCGCACGACTGATGCCGCCCAAGATGCGCGTTGCACGTCTTAACCGTATGCTGGAGGGCATCAAGTACTGGGTTGAACTGGAGGCGCAGACGTTGAAGTACGACCCGACACCCGAACAGGAACGCGCAGGTATCAAGAATATGTTTGCGCAGGTCGGACACATGGGAACGGTCAAGGCGTTGGCCGAGAAGTTCGGTAAAGACCCCGACATTGTGCTGGGTTGGGAATGGGCGAAGGTGTACGGCATACTGCACGCCGACCTCAAAGAGTACGAGTATGAACAGCGTTACACACGCATAATGAGCAGCAAGAAACACTAATGGATATTGAAGGCGAGATACGCAAGGCATTGAACGATTGCGTGGGCGACATCAAACGCCGCCACATACAGGCGGGACAACGTGCGACAGGGCGTACAATGAACGCTCTTGAAGTGCGTATGCGCCGTGAGGCCGATGCCATTGTGGGTGAGATTTGGGGAATGCCCTACACCGGCGCATGGGAAACCGGCAGCAGACCGGCACGCCGCAAGGGTACTGCCGCCAGCCGTGAATCAATGGTGCAGAACCTCAAAGAGTGGTGCAAGATACGCGGCCTTGCTGTCAATGATGAACAGGCCCAGCGACTTGCGAAGTATCTTGCGTGGTACATAAAACGCTACGGCTCGAAGTTGTACCGCAATGGCGGGCGGCGTGACATCATCACACCCGCTATTGAGGCGACAAAGCAGACCGTTGAACAACAACTCGGCATTTACTACGAGCAACTGGTTACGGAAACGATTGATAACAATTTCTTTAACACGTCACGGTGAACGTGTTAATGTTTGGAGAATAATTTAACACATACAGATATGGCAGAGTTTGAATACGCGGGATTTTTCCGATTGGGTGACAGGCCAACCGCAACGCCTTGGAGTTTGTCGAGCATATCCAACTTAATGAATATATGGATATACGGCGACCCCAGCCGTATGCAGGGCGCAAATACAACTGGTATGTTCGCTTTTGTTTCCCCGAAAGTTGAGGGGTTAGACGATAGCAGTATTGTGTATAAGTTTAGACCATACGCATTTAATCCGTTTGAGGTGCTTGTATGGCGTATATATTGGGCGGTAGGCGATTATGCTACAATACCGACAAATGCGATAACAGCATCTATCAATATCGGTGGTACTAATTACACGTATTACATAGACTACACTTATACAGGCAAGATACCTTTCGGATTGAATGTTGGTGTTGATGAATACGGCAGTGGCGGTACGCTCGTTTCGCTTATGGCAGACGCGCAGAATACTGCGCCAGCCGCGCACGGCTCAAACTATGATAGTAAATACCTTAAAGGGTACGCAGTATTTGACCTTTCAACGTATGTGCGGGGAGAGTTTGCAAAGTTGTGCGACCACACTTGGATTGCAGAGGACAGCGATGTAGATGCAACTACAATGGTTTTATGCCGTGTGAATGTCAATATGCAGGTAGGCAATTCGGGTTGGTTTCAGTTCCAAAATGCCGTTGCACAACTGCAAGAAGTCGCGGAGGGCGAGTGGACTGGTGTAGAACTCATATCGCGCACAAAGAATTTAAGGCTATGGGGTGGCACACACCAAACAGCCGTTCCCGAAGTTACGCTATTGATTTGGAAAGATAGTGGGGGCAACCGCATTTACGAGGCGCGGCGTTATGGTATCGGTCTTTATGGTGATGTTGCGCGTGTAAACGATATGCTTACAAACGGCGACAAAATAGATTTATTGGGAGAGTGTGTTGGCGGCGTATGCGTGAAATGGGTAAACGACTTGGGCGGCATTGATTGTTTCGTATTTCCCAAGACATACCGCACACAGCGTAAGAGCAAGACAAGCGGAGTATATAACCCGATGCAAGACGATACGCAGATTTCACGCGGCAACCGCCGAGCATATCAGATTGAAGAAAGCCGTGTGATGCACGTTGGCGTAGATAACGTATGCAATGAAGATTACAAGGCATTGCTCGGCTTGCCGTACTCGGCGCAGATTATCTACTACGATAACGATGTACAAAAATGGCTTGAATGTACCGTTGAGGATTTTGACGTAACCGAGAAAGCGGATATAAACAGCAAATCATTTGAAATCAAATTGCGTCTGAATGACCGCAATACACAATTCTAACGTATGACCGAGGAAATATATATTGACGGCACGTTGCTTGACTTGGACGCTGGCAAAGCCAACGTTCAACTCGTGTACCAGTCGCCCTATCTGACCGACCTTAAAAGCATTGTGAGTAATCGCACGAACACGATTACTTTGCCGCTTACAACGCATAACCTCAAAGCGATTGGATATACTGGCACGCAGGTACAGGCGCAGTTTCCGTACAAGGCGCATAACGTCATATACAAGCGTGACGGCGTGCAGTTGCTTTCGGGTTTTGCTACGTTGCTAAACATCACATCAACAACGATACAGATGTGTTTCACTTGGGGTAATGTTGAGGCGTTCCAAAAGTTGTTTGACTTGCGGCTGCGTGACCTTGCGGCGTACGGCGAAGGTGAGCAATACATACAATACAATACACCAGTAGAGGCGACACGGCCATATTACGCCATGCTTGTTGATTGCGGACTGGGGCGCAAACAACCCGCCCTACCAGCAAGCAAAATCATTGAACGCATACAGACTGCTTGCGGCGTAACTGGATTGTCTACAATAGATTTTTGGAAACCGCTTGGCGTGTTATGCACGACCCGCAGAGGAAACGCGACTACGCGCGCCATGCAGCGTTTTTATGGGCGTTTCAATAGCGGTACATTGATACAGCCGCTTGCAGGTTCAGCACGATATTCGTGTTTGCTTAATATAGACACTACTGATATGCGCGATATTCACAATCTGTACGACACCAGCGCAAGTCAGTGGAACGTGGAAAGCGCAAACATATATTGGGTACGTCTTAACGGCTCAATAACTATTGACGTTTCAAACTCAATGGGTAATATCTTGGATAAAAAACCGCACTTGACAATGAGTAATGCGGCAGGAGGTTATACGATAATTGATGCGGCAAATATCAATATCACACCTACGGAAAGCACCCCACAGACAGGACACCGCCGTTACACTTATACGTTCAACAACTTGCAGATAACGCGCAGCGTCAAGTACCCCTATTTGAGCCTTATGTTGCTTTTGGCAAGTGGCGCATTTTCGGTTTATGTCGTAAGCGGCTCAACGCTCACAATGGAACTTATACAAGACCCGAATTTGCAGACTGATGAAGTCGTATGGGGCGCACCTTACAACATCGCGGCTTATCCGATGTGGTATAACCTGCCCGATATGTCGTGCGGTGATTTCATAAAGTCGCTGATGTTGCCGTTTGGGTTATTCGCGTACTGCAAGACAAAGGACAAGATTGAATTTACATCATTCAGCGCGATAGATGCGAACAAGCCGAATGCGAAAGACTGGACTGACAAAATGGTTACGTTGCACCCGAAAAACATACAAACGAAACTTGACGGCTTTGCGCAGCGCAACATCGTGAAGTACAAGTCCGATGAGGGTGTGCCGCAGGGCGCGTTGGATAGCGTTATCGCGTGTGATGATGTCAATTTGGAGGCAGAGAAAACGCTGTATGAAAGTCTGTTTACGTTGCCGTATAATAACAAAGTACCGATTTGGCAAAAGAATGAGGACGGCGATATTGAGTTTGTAGGCGATGCACGCGCACCGCGATTGATTGGCGAGGCGGTTGATACCGAACCCGAATACGTGCAGAATATGGGTTATCAGTCACGTCTTGCGTGGCAGTATGTACTTGAAACATATTACACCGAATACCAGCGCGTAGTCAATCAGCCTGTCGCTATCAAAGCGGATTTCATACTAACAACGTATGACTTGTACCAACTGGATATGACGATACCTGTTTACCTGCGCCAAACTGGGCATTACTATATTGTCCGCAAACTGACTACGAAAAGCGGCGGACTTGCCGAGGCAGAACTTATCGAACTGAAATAAAACTATCAAGATATGGCAGAGAAAAAGGAGATATTGTTGCAGGTGCGGGCCGATATGTCGGAGGCCGTACAGAAGATAGGCGCGTTAAACGAGAAAATCGTTGAACTGAAAACCTCACAAAAGGAACTGCAGGCAGCGTTGGACGAGGCTCGCGTAAACGGTGTCGATGCACAGGGGCGCAGCGTTGCCGAGTTGTCACGTGAGATTGCCGCCAACACCGAGGCGCAGAAGGCGTACAAGAAGGAAATCGGCGAGGTGAGCCGACAGGTGCAGAATACCATAATTTCCGAAAACACCTACAAGGACACGTTAAAGGGTATGGCGGCGCAGTTGTCGGTGGAGAAAGACAAACTGCGACAGATAAAGATTGCGGGCGGCGAACTGACGGACGAGTACAAACGCCAGCAGGAAATCGTAAACACGCTGAACACCAAAGTATCGACACTGGAACAGGCGTACGGCGTTTACACCCGCAACGTAGGCAACTACAAGTCCGGCGTGCAGGAACTTAACGAAATGCTGCGCCAACACCTGCAGAAACTCGGGCAGTTGCCGGAGGGTTCAAAGGAATGGGAAAAGGAGGCACAGGCCGTTAAGGATTGCACAAAGCAACTGGACGACTTGAACAAGGAACAGGCGAAGGTCGAGAACGACCAGCAGGGATTCTTTGCGAAGGCGAAAAAGAACTGGGTTGCGCTTGCCGGTTGGGTGGGCGCGGCTATTGCTGCGATACGTGGTTTGTTCAACGCCATAAAGGGCATAATCAAAACCAACATAGAGTTTGAACAGGCACAAAAGAACCTGCAAACCATACTGGGACTGAACAACAAGGAAATGGCGGTCATGTCCGATAAAGCGAAGGAACTCGGCAAGACAACAGAGTACACCGCGTCACAGGTGACTGACCTGCAAACGGCTCTTGCCAAACTGGGTTTCTCGGCAGACGACATCAACAAGATGTCGGAATCGGTGCTTGCCCTTGCAACGGATTTGGACGCAGGACTGGGCGAGAGTGCCGAACTTGCTGGCTCGGTATTGCGTCAGTTTGGACTTGTTGCAAGCGACACAGGCCATGTGGTTGATGTACTTGTGAAGGGCGCGAATGAAAGTGCGTTATCGTTTGACAAGTACCACACCGCATTGTCGCAGGTTGCGCCGGTCGCAAGTGCGGTCGGTTTCGATTTGGAGGGTGTCGTATCAATACTCGGCTCACTGGCGAACGTAGGTATGGATGCGAGCATGGCGGCCAACAGCACACGTAACATATTGCTGAAACTCGCAGATAGCAGTTCGACCCTTGCACAGAGTTTGAGCCAACCTGTAAAGGATATACCGACACTTGTTGCCGGATTGAAGGAATTGCAAGACCGCAACATTGACGTAGCGACAGCACTTGAACTGACCGACAAGCGCAGTGTTGCTGCGTTCACGTCTTTGCTCAAAAACGCCGATGCGGTACAGGAACTTAACGACAAACTGGCGGACGTGGACGGCTATGCAATCGGTATACGCGAGGAACGACTGCAGACCGTTGAGGGTTCAATCAAACTCTTGCAGTCGGCATGGGAGGGTTTCGAGTTGGCCGTTATGAACAGCGAAGGCCCATTGTCGCGCTTTTTCCGTAAACTGGCAGACGATATAAACGAACTCACGGATGCTATCGAGCAGAACGGCAAAACCGAGTTCCAAAAGAATGTCGAGAAGTTCACAAAGGAGGACATCGAGGTATTCACCCTTATTACGCAGGATGCGCAGGAACAGGGCGGCGATGCACGTGCCGATGTCAAGGAGTATTACGACAACCAAATGCAGTATTTCCAAGATGCCGCAAACGCATTACAGGCAGAGATTGACGAGGCTCAAAGTCAGATTGACGAGGGCGTGAGCAAGCGCGACAAGAAACGGCTCGAAAAGGTTATCGCCGACAACACGCACGAGATTGACATATACAGGGCAAAATATCAAGCATTGAAAGCCACGTACGAACAATACGAGGCCGAAATGGAGGCACTGAAAAAACAGGACGACCCGAACGGCGGCGGAGGCGGTGACGATACGATTGATAAAAAAGAGGCGTACCGCCGTTTGGAGAACCGCAAGAAAATGGACGCGGCTATTATGCAGTATCAAAAGGCGTACGAGTATGACAGCGCGAAATCCGCAGAGGAAAACGAGGAACTGAAATACCAGCACGAAAAGGACTGGAAACAGCGTGAGTTTGAGTTGAACCAGTCATACGAGCGCGAGAAACTGCGACTGCAGCAGCAGTACGGTGACATCACCGCGCAAGACCTTGCGGACGGCCTCGCCATACTGGAACAGGAAAGCAAGAACTACTACGCCAACGTGGAACGCGAGCAGACCGAGAGGGTGCGCAAGATGATGCTCACCATGACCGATGCCATGCTGAAAACCGACCCCACAAAGGCGGCGATAAAGAAAGTCGAGGACGAGTACAAGCAGTTGTACTCTAACCTTGACACAATGGTTAAGGCCGGCGAACTCACGCAGGAAGAGGCGACATACTACTATATCGGACTGAAACAGAAGGAAACCGAGGAAGTTGCAAAGATTGAAAAGGATGCCCGCGACAAAAGGGCGAAGGACGAGGAACAGGCGTTGAACGAGCAGACGCGCAAACGTCAAGAGCAGTTGAAAACCGACCTGCAACTGGCATGGGATAACGCGAACGAGCAGTACCGTATACGTAAGCAGTACATCGAACAGGAACTCCAACTGGCAGGATTGAGTGCGGCCCGCCGTGCGGAACTCGAACAGCAACTTACAGAGTTGATGAAGTCCGAGAACGAAAAGCGCATGGATGCCGTCATGGAGTACGTCAGTCAAGTGTCGGAGTTGTTTACTTCATTCAACCAAATATCAAACAATCAGTCGCAGGAACGCACGCAACGCTATGAGCAGGAAAACGAGCAGGAAAAGGCGGCACTTGACAAGCGACTGAAAGCCGGTTTGATGTCACAGCGTCAGTATGACGACAAGGTGGCAAAACTGGATAAGGAACTCGCCGACAAGAAAGCCGAGGAAACCCGCAAACAGGCAGAGCGCGAGAAGGCACTTGCGGTATTCCAAATCGCTATCAACACCGCACAGGCGGTGATGAAGATTTGGGCCGAAGTACCGAAAATGGACTTTGGCGTATCGACCGCAGCACTGACCGCCGTTGCAATCGGACTGGGTGCTGTACAGGCTGCAGCCGTCATGTCACAGCCATTGCCGAAGGCCCGCCGAGGCGGACGTGTTGAGGGCGCAAGCCATGAACAGGGCGGCGTACTCATTGAAACCGAGGGCGAGGAACGTATCATCGCAAGCAACCCCAGCAAGGCGTTTCCCGAGTTGCTGAACCTCATTTCGTATATCGGTAAGCAGAGCGGTGCGATGCCCGATACCGGCTATGCGTTACGACATGGCGACATGGCGACACAGGGCGGCGCGGCCCACACCAACCAGCCGGAAATTGACTACGATTTGCTGGCCGACAAGATAGGCGACCGCGTTGTGGAGGGCGTCAAGGACTTGCAAATATGGTTGTCGCTGGCAGAGTTGCGCGATGCCGAGGCACAGCAGGTACACATTGAATCACTGGCAAAGCAATAACTGCGTATGACACTTTACGAACGCATCAAACAACACCCTGCCAACCTTCAAAGACGTTGGCCGGATGCACCGCGTGACATCGACAGGGCGGTGAGGGTTTATGAATACTGGCTGGACTTGTGCCAGCAGATGTGCAAAATGGATGCCTACGACTTGACCGGCGAACACTTTTTCATGTCGGACGAGAACGTGCGCATAATCGTTCGCAAGATGCGCAAGGAGGGGTACTGAAAAAGTTTACCAACGGAGTGTAACGTGGTTACGTTAGATTTGCAGTGATTGTAATGCCAATACTTCGCCGTAGACGACTTTCTCGCCTCGCATGGTGCGATGCACAGGCGGCGGTGAGATAACGCGGCAGAGGGCAAAAGAAACAATTATCAAAACGAGAAAATATGCTTGAAATTAAACTACACGAAGTGATTGACGCAGAAAGTCAAGCGTGGATATACGAGTGGTTCGGGATGCCGCACCCCTTCACGCTGGAAACCCTGCAGAAACTTTTGGAGGACAATCCCGATGAACACGACATCAAGTTGAACATTCATTGTGACGGCGGCAGCGTACACGAGGGGTTGGCACTTTACGACTGCCTGCGTACGAGTGGGCGCAACATCTACTGCAACGTAGAGGGCGGATGCCATTCAATGGCAATCGTGCTTTTGCTGGCAGCACCCAAGAACCAGCGCACCGCAAATCCCAACTCGCAGTTCCTCATTCACGAGGTGCAGGGCGGAGTAGAAGGCAGCACCACCGCCGTAGAGCGTTACGCCGAGGAAATGCGCGACTTGCAGGAACGCATACTTGACATCTACGCAGACCGTACCGGCTATGACCGTGCGGAACTCGCGGAGGCAATGGCCGAGGAAAAGATGCGCGATGCCGACTATATGCTGGCACACGGCTTTATCGGTGCTATCAATCAGTACAACACCAACAAAAACGGTAATAAGATGAATTTATTTGAATCACTGAAAAATTTGCTTTCCAAAGCAGAGGCAGAGGGTTTGGGCGAGCAGAACGCTGCGCCCGCCAACGATGAACTGACCCAGTTGCGCGAGAACATCGCCACACTGGAGGCAGAGCGCAACGAGGCACGCCAGCAGGTTGAAACATTGACCGCCGAGCGTGACGAGCAGATGAACAGGGCAGTTGAGGCCGAGAACAAGGTAACTGACCTCACCGAGCAGGTAAACGCACTGAACGAGCAGAAGGACAACCTTACCAACGAGGTTGCCACACTGAACGAGCAGGTAAAGGCAAAGGACGAGGAAATACACAACCTCAAAGAGCAGTTGGGTAGCAACTTCGTTCCGCAGCAGCGCATGAACGGCATCCCTGCCGGCGAAGGCAAGCAGGACGGTAAGCAGCAGGACAGCGAGGAACGCAAGAACGAAGTGCGCGACAAACTGGGCCGCAACAAGAAGTAAGGACAATTCACTAACATTTTAATCACAAAAAGTTATGGCAAACACATCACACACAATCGACTTTGATTTTTCAAAGTTCTCATTCAGTGCCGAGCAGATTCGTGACATCAACGAACTGGTTTATGAAGGCATAATGAAACTTCCCGAGATTGCCGAGATT
>RHMF01001456.1_pt1 | contig 10819 bp, 10 predicted proteins | sample 5365151 | NCBI WGS metagenome assembly RHMF01 (sample SAMN10266501, study PRJNA497801) | feces metagenome | isolation source: feces | host: Bos taurus | place: China: Prairie of Fairy Mountain | collected 2017-08-14 | reverse complement strand
GAAAGCACCTGTTTTTGTTGCAGCTGCTAAGTCGGCATCAAGAACAACTACGTTTTTATTTTTTTCACCAAGCTCTACTAATGCTTTACCGTAAGCATCACGAGTTGCAGTTTTAATTACTTCAGCCATTTTTTACGCCTCCAATTCCTTTAACTTTGCATTAAGTTCTGCCATTGCTTCTTCGTATTGTTCAGCATTAGGTGCAGAACCGTGCCAGCTAACTTGATTTTCCATAAATGAAACGCCTTTACCTTTTGTACTCTTTTGTACAATTGCTGTAGGCTTACCTTTACATTCACGTGCTTTTTTGAAAGCGTCTTCAATCTCGTCGAAGTTATGAGCATCAATCTCAATAACATTCCAACCGAAAGCAGAGAATTTTTCTGGGATTGGATATGGAGAGTTAACTTCTTCAACACTACCATCAATTTGGAGATTATTGTTATCAATTATAGCAACTAAATTATCAAGTTTTTTAGCAGCAGCATACATTGCAGCTTCCCAAACTTGACCTTCTTGAATTTCGCCGTCGCCTAAAATTGTGTATACTCTGAATTTGTCACCTTTAAGTTTTGAACCTAAAGCCATACCACAAGCAGCAGAAATACCTTGACCGAGAGAACCAGTACTGATATCTACACCTTCTAAATATCTCATACTTGGGTGACCTTGTAATTTTGAACCAACTTTACGAAGAGTTTTTAAGTCTTCTACTGGGAAGAAACCACGCTCTGCCATTACTGCATAAAGTGCTGGGGCTGCGTGACCTTTAGAAAGAACGAAACGGTCTCTTTCTTCCATAACTGGTTTTTGTGGGTCAATATTCATCTCTTTGAAATAAAGATATGTAATTGTTTCTGCGATTGATAATGAACCACCTGGATGACCTGATTTTGCATTAAAGGTACCTTCGATAATGCCTTTGCGAACCTTTGTTGCTACAACAGAAAGTTCTTTTTTTAAGTTCAAATCCATTGTTATCCCTCCATATATACTATTTAATAATATATTTATTTTCTAAATAATTTATAAAATCAGCTACTGCGCCATTATTACAATGGCAAGTAACGTATTCAACTAAACTTTTAATATCTGCTGGTGCTTGGCCACAACAAGCCGGGTGGCTTACTGTTTTAAGCATAGGAACGTCGTTATAATAGTCGCCTATAGCACCTATATTTTCTTTTTCTATACCAAGGATTTCGGCAAGTCGATGTGTTCCCTTGCCTTTATCGACATCTTTTGAAACAACTTCAACTGTTAAAAGTGAACTTCTAAAAGTATTACAGATATTTTTGTTTTCTTCACGCTCGAAAAATTCTAAAACTTTTTTTAACGTATGTGGGAACCCAAAAAATATAATTTTACCCCACTTGCCACGTGGAATGTTAGTAAAATCTTTGCAGACGATATTATCTAAATTATCAACTGCTGACATTACGTAACCAAAAAGTTTAGGTTTTACGTGGTAAATCATATCGTCTGTGAAAACAGAGACTTCTGCCCCTTTTACTAAAGAAGCGCACTCTAAAACTGCTTTTTCTGCTTCTTCACTAAGACCTGTAAAACTTAACATTTTATTTGTTTTAAAGTCATAGATACCAGCGCCATTTAAAAACAACGCGGGAGTTTCTATGCCTAATTTTTTATAATGTGGTGTTAAAGACTGTAAATTTCTACCTGAACAAAGAGTAAAATAGCCACCATTGTCGACATATTCTTTAATTTTTGTTTTGTTTATTTCAGGTAATCTTCTTAACTTGTTATTAAGCGTACCGTCAATATCAGAAACTATCAGCCACTTGCTATATTCTGCCGACATTAATCTATTCTCCTTAAAAAGTCTTTAAAATAGTCTGGTAAATCAGAAGAAAACTCAAGATATTCTTTTGTTATAGGATGTATAAAACCTAAAACTGCTGCGTGAAGGCACTGACCTTCTAAACCGTAAGTTTTTTTAGGATTACCGTAAACTGCATCACCTGCAACTGGTGTGCCACGGTGAGAAAAGTGAACTCTTATTTGATGAGTTCTACCAGTTTCTAACATTACTCGTAAAAACGTAAAACCGTTGAAGCGTTCTAAAACTTCATAATGAGTTATTGCTTCTCTTGAGTTTTTAGTAGTTACAGTTTGTTTTTTTCTATCTACAGGGTGTCTTCCTATAGGAAGATTAATAGTACCTGTATCATCTTTGATATTACCGACAATAACTGTTCGGTATTCGCGTTTAAATGAATGGTCTTTTATTTGTTCTGCCAAACCTACGTGTGCCTGGTCTGTTTTTGCAACAACTAAAAGTCCACTTGTATCTTTATCTATTCTATGTACTATGCCAGGACGAATTACGCCGTTTATGCCTGAAAGTGAGTCGCCACAATGATATAAAAGTGCGTTAACCAAAGTTTTGTCGTAATTGCCTGCTGCTGGGTGAACCACCATACCTTTTGGTTTATTTACAACAAGTAAATGTTCATCTTCATAAGGGATTTCTAAAGGTATATTTTGTGGCTCTAATGAAAGTGTTTTAGGGTCTGGAATTTCTATTTCTAAAACGTCGCCAAGTTTTACACTTTCACTTTTTTTAGCAATCTTACCATTTAAAAGAATCTTTTTTTCTTCTAAAAGATTTTGCACGGCGCTTCGTGATAATTCAGAATAAAGCGTAGAAATAGCTTTGTCTATTCTTAAACCCTGAACGTCTTCGGTAGCAGTAAGTTTAATCTCTTTCATTTTCTACCACCGTTTCGCCGTTTATAAATTCAGTTTCATTAACTTCTAATTTTTTTTGCTTTTCTTCTTTTACTATATCTATAATAAGATAAATCATAAGAACAAACGCACCAACTGTTATTAAACAATCGGCAAAATTGAAAACTGCAAAATCAATAAACGTAGGTTCAATATAATCGACAACAAAATGCAAACGAATTCTGTCAATTATATTACCTATGCCACCTGCAATCATCAAAAGAAGTGTGAAACTTACTAACTTCGACTTGTTTTTTTGTGAAACTAAAAAGTAAACAGTTACTATAAGAAGAATAATTGAAACCACAGTTAAAACTGCGGTGTGAGAAGAGAATGAACCAAACACCGCGCCTGTGTTTTCAACGTATCTTAAACGAATAAAGCCTTCTATAAGTTCGAAAACGCCAATAGGCTTTAAATATTCAATTACAAAATATTTTATTACTTGGTCTATGCCGACGAGCGACAGAACAAATATAATTGCACCTATTACTGACATTTTCTACTCCTAATTATCTTCTTTTAAAGAAACCTTTTCTTGCTGGTGGTGTTTCTTCTTCACCATCATCTTCTTCGTCTTCTTCGATTACTGGTTGTGTGCTATTTCTGTTATATTCTGCCTCTGACTCTGCTGCTAAGAAGTCAAGGTATGAAGAATCAACTGTTACTCTTCTGCTTGGTCTTTTTATTGCACCATCATTTACAATAGCATCAGTGAATGTGAATGAACCAAAGTCGTCATCCTTTTCCATTCCTGCAAAATCGTCAACGAATTCAAGACTGTCGGTGTCGTCAAACATACTTAAAGGAAGGTCTGTTTTAACAACCAACTCACCGTCTTGTGTGAGCATATCTTCATCAACTTCAATTAAATCTTCATTTGATTCGTTTGCGAAATATTGAACAGCTGCTCTTCTTTCATTTGCTTCGATATCTTCTATATTATTTTCAGTTTCTTGTAACTCTGTTGCAGAAAAATCTGTTTCAGCTGAAGCGTTGATTTCAACTTTTTCTTCAACTAAGTCGTTAACTTCAGCATCTACTTCTGAATTAATAGCGAAAAGTGGTTCTACTTGTTCTTCATCTTCTACTTCTTCTTTAACAAAAGTAATTTGATTTTTCTGTTCTTCAAATGCATTTGGTTCATTTATAGAAATAGACTGTGCTTCTTTTTGTTGTTCTTTTTCTTCAACAAGTTGCTGTACGTCTTCTTCTACTGTGCTTTCAATAAAGCTTTCTTCAATTTCTTTTGTTTCATTAATCTCAATTATTGCTTCTTCTAAAGCCTGATTTTGCACTTCGGCTACTGAAGGTTTGTCACCCTCTATTTTTTTTGCCTCTTCTTCAGCTAAATCAGGAAGTCTTGTTATAAGTTCAATATGAGATTTGTATTGATTAAGAATGCTTGATTTGAACTCAGCAACTTCTTTTTTGAGCATTTCAAAATGAAGTGACTCACTTGTCATTGTTCTTGTTGCAGCACCCATAGCATCTTTAGCTGTTGAATTTGCTTTAAGTAAAATTTCGCCTGCTTCTTCTTTTGCTTTTTTAATAATTTCTTGTGCCTTATCTCTTGTCATAGAAAGAAGGAGTTCTGAGTCTGCAATTGCTTGTTTTTCTGCATCAGATTTAATCATAGCCGCTTCACTTTTAGCTGCTGCTAAAACTGCTTCTGCTTCGCTTTCTGCATCTGCTACTGAATTTCTTGCATCACGCACAATAATATCGGCTGCTCTTTGAGCGCTTACTACTGCACTTTTGATTTCTTCTTCTTCTTTTTTGAATTTTTCAAGACGGTCAGCAAGAAGACCTACACGTCTTACAAGCTCACCATTTTCATGAAACATCTTTGTATAGTTTGCCGCAACTTCAGCAAAAAAATCATCAACGTCATCTGCTTTATAAGCATTTCTGCCGGCTGTTTTAAATTCGTATTCTTTTAATTGTGATGGTGTCATCATAATTTTTTACCCACTTCCATATATTCTCTTAAAAAGTCTTTAGTTGATTAGAAAAACATTCCTGTGTTTTCAAGTTCGTCGATTAAATCGCCTGAAATATCAACATTATAAGGAGTTATGATGAACGTGTTATTAGCAACTCTTTTTAATTGACCGCCGTTTGCGTAAGCAACACCTGAAAGGAAGTCAATAAGTCTTTTTGCAACATCACGATTTGTGCCTTCTAAATTAAGCACAACTGTTCTTTTTTCATTAAGATTATCTGCAATTTCTACAGCGTTTTCAAATCTTTCTGGTTTTGATAAAACAACTTGTAATTTTGCTGTTGTATGAATATTAACAATTTTAGATGGGTCTTCGTCTTCATCTCTTAAAGGTTGAATTCTTCTGCCAGTTCTCATACTTTGTCTTGAATCTTGACGATAACTGTCTTCACGAACTGGTCTTTGAGGTTGGTAAGCAGGGACAACGTCTTCTTCTACCATTTCTTCATCTTCAAAACCTTCGTATTCTTCTTCACCCATAATTTTGTCAAGTATGCTTTTAATGTTCATTTTTTATTCCTCCGTATTGAAATTTTTGTGATTATTTATAAATTCTTGCTCCGTAAATTAAAGAGCCAATTCTTACTAAGTTTGCCCCACACTCAATAGCCTGAGCATAGTCGCCTGACATTCCCATTGAGAGAATTTCCATATTAAAGTTTTTATATTGCTTTTCTTTAATATCGTGAAAATACTGTGACATTGTAGTGAAATATTTTCTTAATTCACTTTCGTTATCACATATAGGTGGTATTGTCATTATACCATTTACAGTAATCATAGGCAACTCGGAAATTTGTGACATCGATTCAAAAAATTGGACTTTGTCAAAACCTGTTTTACTTTCTTCACTGCCAATGTTAACTTCAAGTAAAATTTTCATATTAATACCACTGTTACTAGCTTGTTTTGAAATTTCTTCTGCTAGGTGTAGACTGTCAACAGATTGAATCATATCTACAAGTGGCACGATTTTTTTTACTTTGTTTGTTTGTAAATGACCTATTAAATGTTTCTCTACACCGTCTAAATGAAGTTCATCTTTTTTAGATAAAAATTCTTGAACTTTATTTTCACCTATTAAATTGACACCACAGTTATCTATAGAGTAATTAATATATTCTACTGGAACTGTTTTTGTAACAGCCATCAATTTAATATCTTCATAATTTCTGCCAGACTTTACTGCAGAGTCACAAATTTTTTCACGAATGAGTTTCAGATTTTCAGATATATTCTTGCATCTTTCATCACTAAACGAGTTTGTTGTCATACAACTCAACCCCCTTTGTAACGACTTCGTCGTAAAGCCTTATATAACCTGATTCGCCCTCAGGATTATCTACTATTGAATACTCACCGTCGTTATAAGCGATATGAACTTTTCTGAAACCGATAAGATTACCACTTACTACGTAAACGCCTGTTTGACCATCTACGTTTCTGATAGCAGAGTTTTTAATTCTGTAACCTGTGAATTCTTTAGTAATTATTTGAACGTCTTCAATTCTGAAATTTGCTAAAGATTCATTCATTAAATCACATTTAATAATAACGAGTGTTTTGTTACCAGTACGGTCACCCAACTTGTGAACTTTACCACTTAGTTTTTCAACACCAGAATAAGGGAAGTTAAGATAAATTTCTTCACCGTCTTCTAAATCGATTGTTTCGTCTGAGTCGATTGAACAGAGAACATACCATTGGAAACTACCCATTGTTCTGCCAATTACGTCTTCTTTTACTTCTTTGGGTTTTGCTTTAATTGCCTTTTCGACATCTTCGCAAGTTAATTCATCAATTTTATTAAAATCAATTGTATTTTCATAACCGTCGGCACCAATTAGATAATAACCAGCGCTCTCACTCTTAACTTCACTAAAAGCTGTTTCTTTTGCCTGAAGTGTAGAAAGTTCTTGTTTTAATGCATTTATTTTTTCATTTAAATCAAGAACTTCGCCAGTAGAAATTTGACGGCTTGTAACGTAATTTTGAAAACTTTCAGAGTGTTCAAGTGCTTTTTTATAATCACCTTTGTCAAGGCAATCTAGATAATCTGAAAGTTTGCCTTCTATTTTTTTGCCTAGTGCTGAAACATCTACAGTTTGAATATTTGCTTGCCCTGCAAGTGTGTTGTAGTGTTCTAACTCTTTAGTAATTTCTGTTATTCTCAAATAAGTATTTGCGTCGTCATTTGTTTTAAATATCATTGAGATTGTGTCACCTTTTGCAACACGTTCAGCGTTATTGGCAAATGAAATTGTTGTACCTTTAGCGTTATTTACAATATATTGTTCATCACGCACAACAAAACATTTTGTGTTTATTGTTTTATAAACTGTTTCGCTCATTGCGATTTGTGTTTCAATTCCTGATTTTGAAATTAAAACAACCTGATAAATTAAATATGAAAGGATAAAAACTGCGACAAGTCCTAACGCTACTAATCTTACTCGTTTGTCACGCATATTTTCATTCTCCTTTCAAAAAATCTTTTACTAACCTTTCAGTTTCGTTGTAAAGTAAATTTATATCTTCATAAGTATCGGGATAAACCCAATTAATTTTTTCGTTACGATTAAACCAGGTTAACTGCCTTTTTGCATAACGTCTTGTTGACTGTTTTAAATGGTCAACACATTCTTCTAAAGTTTTTTCACCATCTATAAATGGTTTTAACTCTTTATAACCTATTGCACCAACGGCTGTTTTTGAAGCGTACTCTTTATAAAAATCTTTCGCTTCTTCTAAAAGCCCATTTTGGAGCATTATATCTACGCGTTTGTTTATTCTTTCGTATAACTTTTCTCTATCTTTATAAGAGATACCTATATATAACGGCTCATATTCACTTTCAATATTTCGAGATTGTTTATTTTGTTCGGTTAAATTTTTACCAGTTGAGCGATATATTTCTAACGCCCTTATAACCTTTACTTCGTTATTTGGGTGAATTTTTTTTGCCGCTTCACTGTCAACTAAAAGCAATTCGTTATAAAGTTTTTCTATACCAAATTCATTTAACTCTTTATAAAGTTCTTCGCGTATTTCAGGTGAATTTGCATCATCAAAGAAAGTTATATTGTTTATAAAAGAATCTATATAAAGACCTGTGCCACCAACTATTACTGGTGTTTTACCACTTGTAACAATTTCTTCTACAGCATTTTTTGCGTCTTCACAAAATGAAGCAACACTGTATTCATTTTGCGGATTTACAAAACCAATTAAGTGATGTTTTATGCCATCCATTTCTTCTAGGGTTGGTTTGGCTGTTGCAATATCCATACTCTCGTAAATCTGCATTGAATCGCCAGAAACCACTTCACCATTAAATTGTTTTGCAATATGAATGCCTAGAGACGTTTTACCAGATGCGGTAGGCCCTACAATAACAATTACTTTTATCTTGCTCATATTAAACAATCCTTTTAAATTGCTTTTCAAGGTCGCGCTTACTAACTTCAACCATAACTGGCCTGCCGTGTGGACAATAACGAATATCGTCACGAGAAAGTAACTCTTCTGTGAATTTACGAAGTTCGTAATCGGTTGTTGTGTTACCCGCTTTAATAGCTGCTCTACAAGCCATTGAGTGATAAATCCAATCTAACTTTTCTGGCATTACCGTTTTTTGATTCATAGAAAGATAACTTGCTATTTCGCCTGTAACGGCAACTATATCTTCATCTATAAGTTCAGTTGGACACGCATTGACTTTAACGCATCTGTCACCGAAATCTTCTATATCATACCCAGCTTTATAAAGCAACTCTTTATTTTCGAGTACAGCGTTGTATTCGTCTGGTGACAAAGTAACTGTAACAGGTACTAAAAGCATTTGTTGAAAAGAAGTTTGTTGTGATTTAAATTTCTCAAACAAAATTCTTTCGTGAGCCGCGTGCTTGTCTATCATAAGCATTTTATTTTCGAGTTCAACGAAAATATAAGTTTTGAACGCTTCACCTATAATTCTGAAATCAACTGAAGGTGTTGCTTCTTCAACTACTACAGTTTTCTCTTCGGCATTTTCAATTACGGGCATTACTTCTTTTACTTCTTCATCTTTAGAAGCAACACCCATTGTATTTATTGAAATATTGAGTTTCTTTTCTACTGGTTTTACGTATTCAGTTTCAAGAAAAGCAATAGTTTTTTCTTCGTTTGATTTTAACGTAAGTGTAGATTTAATTTCAGTAGGTTTAACTGTTTCTGGTTTTGGTGCAGTTAAACTTGTGTTTTTTACTTCTACTGGAGTTTCACGTTTTACTTCTATTTTTATTTCTTGTTTTGGTTCTACTTTAATTTCTTGAGTTTTTGCTACTGGTGTTTCGTTTAATTTTAACTGCTCACCTTTTACTACCTCTGGCATAAATGCCTTTGCAACTGAAAAAGCTGCTTTAGGTCTTGTGTCTAAAGTCAAAGCATTGAGAGCACCTTGGTAAACTGCATCGAAAATTTTCTTTTCTTCGAAAAATCTTACTTCTGTTTTTGCAGGGTGTACGTTGACATCTACTGCAGAAAATGGAAGATTTATAAAAATAACACATGGTGGAAACTTGCCAACCATAATTGAATTTTTATAAGCAGTTTCAAGTGCTGTAATGCACATAGGACTTTTAACAAATCTACCATTTACAAAGAAGTGCTGACCACTTCTGCTACCTTTACCACTTGTTGGTTTACCTGTAAAGCCTTTAACAGAAATACCGTTTGCTTCATACTCTACTGGAAGTAAACTTTCTGTGTATTCTTTACCGAAAACTGCATATATAGCAGATTTTAAGTTGTCGTCACCAGGAGTTGAAAAAATGAGTTTTCCATCTCGTATAAATTTAAATGAGATCGCAGGATATGAAACGGCGATTTTTTCTAAGATTGATGCAATATAGTTACCTTCTTGAACGTCTTTTTTTAAGAACTTCATTCGTGCAGGAATGTTAAAGAATAAATCTCTTACTATTAAAGTTGTACCCACAGGACAACCTGCTTCAGTAAACTCTACTTCTTCACCGCCGAAGATTTTATAAGAAGTACCAACTTCTTCATTTTCTGTTCTTGTAAGAAGTTCAACTTTTGCTACCGCCGCAACTGACGCCAACGCTTCACCACGAAACCCTAGAGTACCAATACTGTCTAAATCGTCAGCAGATTTAATTTTACTTGTTGCGTGACTTAAAAATGCTTTTCTTACGTCTTCATTTTCAATTCCGCAACCGTTGTCGGTTACTCTTATATAAGTTTTACCACCGTTTTTAATTTCGACAGTAACGTTTTTAGCACCGGCATCAATTGAGTTTTCTAAAAACTCTTTTATTACAGAAGATGGGCGTTCTACTACTTCACCAGCCGCAATTAAATCTGCAATATTTTTTGGTAACACATTTATTCTTGGCACAATGAACGTCCCCTTTCGTAATAGTTTTATTTATATATTGTCTATATATTCTCTGCTTCTTTTTGAAGTTCAAAGAGTTTTGTTAAAGCTTCTATTGGTGTCAAAGTATTAACGTCGATATTTTTAACTTTTTCTATAAATGTTTCTTTGCCACTTGAAGCAAAAGAAAGTTGTAATTCTTCTGGTTCTTCCTCTATTACTACTTTTGGTGCTGAACCTAAATTTACTCTTTGTTGTTCTTCTAAAGACTTTAAAATAACCTTTGCGTTTTCAACAACAGTTTTTGGAATACCAGCAAGTTTTGCAACTTCAACACCGTAACTACCATCGGCAGCGCCTTTTACAATTCTTCTTAAGAAAGTAATATCGTCACCACGTTTTTTTACTGACGTGTTATAGTTTTTAACACCATCTACTGTATTTTCGAGTTCAGTTAATTCGTGATAGTGTGTTGCAAAAAGTGTTTTAGCACCAATTTTCTTTTTGTCGGCTGTGTACTCTAAAACGGCTCTTGCAATACTCATACCATCAAAAGTAGAAGTACCACGACCAATTTCATCGAACACGATAAGACTTTTACTGGTTGCATTCTTTAAAATGTCAGCAACTTCGGTCATTTCGAGCATAAACGTTGACTGACCTTGTGATAAATCGTCAGATGCACC
>RHMF01002186.1_pt1 | contig 10827 bp, 14 predicted proteins | sample 5365151 | NCBI WGS metagenome assembly RHMF01 (sample SAMN10266501, study PRJNA497801) | feces metagenome | isolation source: feces | host: Bos taurus | place: China: Prairie of Fairy Mountain | collected 2017-08-14 | reverse complement strand
GTCTGGGGCAACCAATGCACACACTGTATGGCCTGTATTGGAAACTGCCCCACCGAGGCCATCGAGTATGGCTCCATCACGCAGAAGAAGGAACGATACAACTTTGGAAAATACCGCTATGTTACAGATCAGCTGTCTGCGCAGGAAAAAGAATAAACGCGCGCGGTTTTCTTTCCGATCATCGATCCATCCGAATCTTTCGGCCGTTCTAGTTTTCAACTGCAAACAAGGGCGTCTCCTATTTGGAGACGCCCTTGTTTATTCTTTATGGACTTATTGTTTCATCTTGACCAGTTCGATGGCTTCTTTCGCAGTCATGTGTTCTATCGCCATCTCAATAATTGCCATGCTGTGAATGGAAGAATCAATTTCTTCCTGAATACCTTCTTCAAACTCTGCTGAATATTTCATGGCCAACACAGTTGCAACACGACGCATTTCATCTATGTCTTCCACAAGATGGGCCTTTCCAAATGCAATCACACTTCTAAAATGCGTCGTATATTTTTCCGGCACGACCTGATCCTGATCAATCACGCAAAAAGAAACTTTTTCACTTTTTTTAATCGCATCAATCTTGTGCCCAGCCTTTGCGGAATGGAAATAAATCTTATCATCTGCATAGACGTAGCTGATGGGAACGGCATATGGATAGTCTTCATCTCCCAAAAGGGCTAACGTGCCGCTTGTGTTTCTTTCTAAAATTTCCACCGCTGTTTCATTCGGTAATAACTGCTCAAACCTTCTCATCTTTCTAAACATGATCGTTCCCCTTTTGCATCGAAGCATTACAATACCTTTATATGCGCTGATAGGCCGCATGGCTGTCATTCATTGATTACTGTTTATTGCTATAAATAGCGATCGCCTCGCTGACAAATACCGCAGTTCCAGCTGCGTGTTTGTCGATGTTGTTTTTGAATCTTTCATCGGCAGCATACATCTGACCAAGTCCGGACAGGATCTCCTCGGTGCAGGTGTAGTAGTTTTCGGTGATATGGTTCTGCAGTTTCTTCACAAGGCTTTGGGGTCCTTCTGCATCGGGCGTAGAACCGTTTTTCATACAACATGCAAACTCGCAAAAAATGACATCCATCTCGGCGGCAAGGCTGCTCCACTTATCTTGCCCGTAGTTCTTTGTTTTATCCGCATGCTCCTTGTATGCATTGGTGTTCCCCCATCGTTCCCGTGCTTCGGCTTTGTAGGTTTCAAATTCGCTGTTATCAAATGCTTTCATCACATTTTTTCCTTTCTCGGCATCGTCAATGGCAGAAATCAGCCGCTCCAACCGTTCTTTTTTCAGTTTGAGAAGATGCTTTTGCTCTTTCAACGCCTTGGTTTTATCGTAGTCGGGAGAGGATAAAATTTCGCCAATGCTTTTCAAGGAAAAGTCAAGTTCCCGGTAAAAAAGGATCTCTTGCATCCGCAGAAGGGATTGTTCATCGTAAAAACGATAACCTGTAGCCCCGTCAACATCGGCAGGCCGCAGCAATCCAATCTCATCGTAATAATGCAATGTGCGCACACTGACACCGGCAAGCTCGGCAAATTCTTTGATCTGCATTTTCATTTTTATCACCTCGCAAAAGAAAGGATACGCTATGACGCAGCGTGAGAGTCAAGTATCTTTCTTTATTTTAGCACATGCGTGACTGCTCCCACCAGTTTACCGTCCGGAATAATCGGACTGCCGCTCACGAGTGATTAGCCCTTAGGACAACAGTTTTCGCGAAGCAATGTTTCATAGAAACAAACTGCTCCTTCTAACTCTTCTTGGGTCGGATGACTTTTATTCATTCCTCCGAGCAACTTCCACGGACCATACGTATTGTACCCTCGGCATCCGTATTCTCCCGTTACAACAGCCCCTCTTTTAAGTGCTTCCTGTTTCATCCCTTCTGTAAAGCGCGAACTTTTCTTTGCGCAAGTATATAAAAAGAACACTCTTTTATTTTCCGGTAAATTGTCTTTTAAAAATTGTTCGATAGAAGTATAGAATTTTCCAAAATCAATTCCGGACGCAAATCCAATCAACTCATACTCGGATAGATCCGCTCGCCGCTGCGTTTCGGCATTGATTTGAACAATCGCATGCTTTTCAGCAATTGCTTCCACCAATTTGAACGTATTTCCATGATGTTTTGATGCATAAATGATAACTGTTTTGCTCATAGTTTTTGTCCTCTCTGTCTTCATTTTCAACACAGAGCATATCATTTCGCAGCATAAGTTTCTTCCGAATTTCTGCTATATTACTTTTATATAGTTTAGGTCTTGCGATATATTGCTTGCGGATATCCCAAATACACGGCGGTTCACATCAGCAAAATGTGAACTGCTGGCAAATCCAGCTTCCACCGCTGCCTCTGTAACTGTTTTTCCTTGAAGCACACCTGCATATACATTCATAATCCTCTGGTAGATCAAATAGGCTGCAAATGTCATGCCAACCTGCTCCTTGAACAAGTGAGAGAATCTGCCCTCTGACAAAAACACAGTATCAGCAACTTCCTTACAGGTTATTTTTTCAGTTCCTCTGGCTCGTATGTATTGCATTGCTGAAGCAATTCGCTCATCTGAAACGCTGCAGACAGTTTTCTCGACATTAAGCCGTCCTAAAACATATTCTTCCATTTTATTATAATTGAAATTAGTATTACTTTTTTCAAATTCAGCAAACAAAACAACAGTATTATCACAGCTTACTTCTTCGATTATCTGAACTTTCTGAATCTGCTTAGCCACATTGGTGGTACTGTCATAAAGAAACACAAGGGCCGGATTCCCGTAAGTGTCGATCCTGTGCGTAACGCCAGAAGGGATCACAACCCCTCTGCACAAACATTCCTTACCCTCAGACACAACCTTCATTTTTCCCTTTGTGGAAATGATGATGTGAGCGGCCATATGACGATGTGCAGCAGGATCTTCATATCCCGTATATATTAAAATGCAGTTTTGTAATTCATATATTTTTGTCATGATCCATTCCTACAATCGACAGAATCAATATGTGTTTTAGGATTAGTGCAGCATATAGCTTATAAAATGACAGGGGCATTGCGCCCCTGTCAAATCTTTTATCCTGTTGTATCCAGTATGTTCTCTGTAAAGGTCCCGTATCCTCGGGCAGTTCATTCGTGAGAACACGGGGCCCCGCACTCACTCTCTTCCCGTCCTGAATTACGGCATATTATCTTCGATAAAAGGTCTGATTACAATGTCATGAACACAGCCTTCTTCATTCTCTATGCACGTCTTAATCATCTTTGCTACGGTTTCCGGTTTCAGGTAATTGTGATTTGCCACTGCTCTGAAGTTAGTGTCTACTCCGCCAGGATATACATTGCAAACACCGATATGATCTACTTTTACTTCTTTCGTGAGGATTTTACTGATCCCTTCCATAGCATCTTTGGAAGCACTGTAACTTCCAGCCATGGGATTGTTAAAGAGGCAGCAGCTACTTAAGATGTTGACAAATAAACCACTTTGTTTTTCTGCCATAAGCGGATAAATTTCCTGAATCATTCCAACTGCACTCACGCAGTTTAATTCAAACATATATCGCAAATCCTCTAAGTTAATATCTACGATTTTATCTTTTTTTGTGTTGGCTCCTGCATTATTAACCAACACATCTACGGTCTCAAATTTCTTCTTTACATTTTCACAAAAGGCATGTCGTTTTTCTCCGTCTGTAATATCGAAGCACTCTGCATAAATATAACAATCTCCCAATTCCTTTGCTAATTGCTTCATTTTATCTTCGCTTCTTCCGCAAAGGGCCAGGTTATATTCTTTAGATAATAAAACTGCCAACGCTCTTCCGATCCCATCTGTTGCGCCAGTGATAATTACTGTTTTTTTCATACATACCTCCGAAGGAAACGATTCTTTAGACAACTTATAAATTCCAATTGATTGAACACTATTATACAAAACAGTGAAAAAACAGAGGGCACCGCCCCGCCGGTTTACCACCCTGAATGATGGAACTGCCGCTCACGATGGAAGCTATATGTGATTACTCCATCATCTTAACGATATTTTCAGCCGTTAGGAAAATCTGTTCCTCATTGCTGATTGCAGGCATACCGTCACCATCTTGTGCGCCATACATACCGAAATAAGCATGGCATCCGCCATCAAGGACGACCTCAATAAAATCATTCGGCAGATTGGACTTGTTTTCATCGTATTTAATGCGATTCATCACCTTATCTTCGCTGCCATATACCGAAAGCACATCAATGTCTGTTTCGGACAAGTCTGCTGTGGAATATGAGCCAAGTAAAATCAATCCCCTATAATCCTCAATATGTTCTGCAAGATAGGATGCCGCCATTGAACCGCCGAGCGAGTGGCCGCCTATGTACCAGTCTTCGATTTCGGGATGCTGCTCCTGCAGTCCCTCGGCAGCGTTGATATCCAATACCGCAAGATTGAAGGGCATCTCCACGAGGATACACAAAACACCTTGTTCTGCACAAGCCGCCATTAACGGCTGATATGCGGTATATTCCACCTTTCCGCCCGGATAGAAGATAAAGCCTTTTGTGGCATTCTCGGGTTTGAATATCATCGTGCCATCGTTACGTATTTCCGTTGACACCGTATTCATTGGTGCAAATATCTCGATCGCCTGTTGATCCGCTCTGTAATAATCTCCGACGTACCAGGCACAAGTTCCCGCGATGAGCGCCAGCACAAGAACTGTTAATGCTGCAATAATTCTTTTTCGTTTGGCTCTTAAAAAAGTCATGGCACGATTCCTCTTGGCATTGTATTGTCATTAGGGACAACATTTTCAGGAACAAAACAGTTATTCACTTCAAGCACATGGCTGCTATGTATGTTTCACATTCAGTTCAGCGATTTGGAATTTATATAGCCTTTCCACCAGACACTTTAATTACCTGCCCTGTAATCATTCTTGCCTGTTCACTCGCCAAGAACAAAATCGTTTCAGCAATATCTTCTGGCTGAATTAGCTTTCCCATCGGAATTAACGGAATAACTACCTTTTCAAAATCTTCATCAATCCATCCTGTTTGTGTTGGTCCGGGTGCCACACAATTCACAGTAATTCCATACTGTGCCACTTCAAGGGCAATACTGCGAGTAAGTGCTTCTAAGGTTGCTTTGCTTGCTCCGTAAGTAATCTGACCTGCGAAAATTTGTGCTGCATCAGTAGAAATATTGATAATTCTTCCACAATCTCCACGATACTTAATAAATTCCCGAATCATCAGAATGCTTCCTCGAACATTGACTGCAAATGTATCATCAATCACATTTTGTGTAATCGTTTCTATGGTGTCACAGCCAGTTTCGTCATCTGTTGCTGCATTATTAAGCAAAATATCAACTCGTCCATATTTTTCAAGGACTGCGGAATAGATTTCTTTTACGGCATCTTCATCGGAAATATCACTTTCCAAAACAATATAGTCCGCATTCATTTCTTTGAGCTTATTCTCCACAACATCGGCAGTTCCTGCATTTGCTCCGTAGTATCTGTCTGCGCCATTTCTATCCATCTTGGTCGCATCAAAGGGGCGTAATACTTTCTTATATACTAAAACTACCTTTGCTCCTTCACGAGCAAAAGCAAGTGCTGTAGTTGCACCAATTCCCCACGGGTTATTAGCCCCCGTAATGATGGCAACTTTGTCTTTTAAACCATAATTAACCATCTATATTTTCCTCCGTTATATTCTATTATTTGAATTCATTATAGCATATACAATAGAAAATGACAGGGGCAAACGCCCCTGTCAAATCATTTACCCGCTGCGTCCAGCATATTTTCAATAAAAATCCCATAACCCCGTGTGGGATCATTCACCAGCATACGAGTCACCGCTCCCACCAGTTTCCCATCCTGAATGATCGGACTGCCACTCACGAGTGATTGTCATTAGGGACAGCATATTTGCGACATAAGCAATGATTGCATGGATTCTGCCGTGTGTTTATTCTGCTCGCTCCAACTTTCCGGCGTGTGAAAAATACTCCGATACATCATTCTTTTTAGATACCAGCACATAGTCACCATTGGACAGCTTCTTCCAGATGAGTTCTATGCCTTCCTTTTCATCGGAGTCATATTCCCCCTCAATAAAGCTGGCTACATCCCCGTAAAAGTAGTTGATATAGTTATGTTTCAGAATCTCGGCACCTTCGTGTGCATAGATATAGAAACCTTCCTCCCAATCTTCGTTGGGTAGGTAATAGCGATACCCTGTCTCGGTTTTCTCAAATACCAGATCCCGTTGAGGATCGAAGCGTCGGTCGGATACCGACATCTCGCCGGTCAGGTCATCGCGTTTCTCCTCCCGAACTCTGACATTACCGGTGATATAAAAACCGTTCCGTTCAAGCCAGCAACCATCTTCATAAAAGGTAGCATTTGTCATCCACTCCCGGGTTACTCTTTTTGAGCTCTGATCACTGTTTTCAACAGAAATGTAACGGAAAAGCATTCCGCATTCCTCGCTCAGCTTCTCAAACGCCGCAAAATCATAGGCAGCCAGGTCCGTTTCATCGGAGAGTGTGATATTTGCCTGTACATAGAGCAGAGGACGGGATGCAGGATCCCTTACAAAGGCTTCCAGATCCTCCACACCTGCAGGAAGACCAAAATCAAACCCATAATCAAATTCGTAAGCTTTAAGCTCATGATTTTCATCCCGGAACGGAGCCAGGACATAGCACTCAAAAGAATCATCGCTTCCTTCCGGGGTGATCCCCATGGTTTCATAAAGAAAATCCGCTGCGATCTCGTTGAGTTTTTCTTCCACACTCTGATCGTTCTCAAAATATACATCACCGGTCACGGTATCGATGGCAAAGACAGATTCTTCTCCGCTAAGGACGATGCGCCCGATGGCATAATCAAACAGATATTCCCGGCTTGTATAAGCAATGTTATTGATAAATGCTGAGCATTCTGTCATCTCCGCATCCGGCATATTCTTATCCAGCCACGCCTGCATCATTTCAGTGCCTTTTGCGGCAATCCGGTCTGCATCCTCCTGTTCGTAATGCTCGCAGCCGACAAGGAAGATGCTCATAGTCAAAACAAGAGCGATAAGTAATAATCGATGTTTCATAATACCCCTCCTCAAAATATCATAGGAAGTTTATTAAAATTATACCTCAAGTTTATGAATACTTCTATTAATACCCGTATTCATTTCGTGTAATACTAAAAAATGTTGTCCCTGCTGTGCCTCAACATGGTTGAAACGCATAAGGGACAACATCGATTCAGAAACTGCTGTTATCCAGCCGTTTCAAGCATGTTTTCGATAAAGATTCCGTACCCTCTCGTCGAGTCATTCACAAAGACATGAGTCACAGCACCTACCAGTTTCCCACCCTGAATGATAGGGCTGCCGCTCACGAGTGATTGGCATTAGGAACAACAGTTTTTAAGCACAAAACAGCCATGCACTTCGAAAAATGCATGGCTGTTTTGCACGCTTTTTATTTAAAGTGAACCATAGTCCGATTTGCAGATTATTATCATTTACAGTAAGCTACCAGAAGTTTTAACGTGTTCTCTACGCCATCCTTATGACTTCTTTCATAGCCGTGAGAGGCATATACGCCTGCGCCAATCAGTCCATGACGAATGTCGTATCCTGCCTCCAGGGTTGCATCTACGTCGGAACCGTAAAACGGATAAACGTCTACAGCGAAGTTAAGATGGTTCTCTTTCGCGGCTTTGATAAGGCCCGTTACCACATCGTAATTGTACGGTCCGCGGGAATCTTTTGCGCAGATGGATACCATATGCTCATCACAGGTCAAGCCATCTCCTACGCATCCCATATCTACAGAAATCATCTCTGTAACACCTGCCGGAATGGATGCGGCCCCACCGTGACCCACTTCTTCGTATACAGTAATGTAGTGATACTGGCGGTTTTCCAATTCGATGTTGTTTTCCTTGAGATACTTCGCATATCCAAGCAGAATACCTACACTTAACTTATCATCCAGGAAACGGCTCTTAATGTATCCCTTCTCGGTCACGGTGGTCCTGGGATCAAAGCATACGATGTCGCCTGCCATGATGCCAAGCTTCTGGGCATCTTCTTTCGAGTGCACCGCCTCATCCAGTACGACTTCCATATCTGCAAATTTACGCTTTGTATCATTGTAATCTGCATTCACGTGGATGGATGCATTGTTCAGCTGGAAGGTTCCTTCGTAAGTGCCGTCAAAGCGTGTTACGACACGGCAGTTTTCTGCCTCTGCGTTGTTTGGATTCATACCGCCAAGGGGCGATACCTTTAGATTTCCGTTGCTCTTGATCTCAGAAACCATAGCGCCCAATGTGTCCGTATGTGCTGCCAATACAATTCCGTTGTCCATGTTCTTACCGCCGATGTCTACGAGCACGCATCCTTTTACCGTCATTTGGGGTTCGTATCCCATCTTTCGGTACTCGTCCATCACGAATTCGGCTGCGTGTTTTGTGTAGCCGGTGGGGCTGTCAATGGCCAGAAGCTGGCAGGTCACCTCTGTGATATAATCTACATATTTCTGCATAACAGTTTCCTCTTCCATAATATGTCGTGATTGCTTATCCCTTTATGCTGATTCAGTGATTCCATTATAACATCCATAGCAGGAAAAAGACAGGGGCAACTGCCGCTCACAAGTGATTGTCATTAAGGACAACATTTTACAAGCATAGTTTACTTTTAAGCAGAACCCGTATGCATTTTTTGCAAACACTTTCGCCTGCAATATTGTATTTTCCTGTAAACGGATTTATAATCTACGCTATATTGACGTCTTCCATCTACAAGAAAACAGCAAATTTACGACATCTGCCCCCCTGTATAAACCAGAAAAATCAACTACATGAACAATTGGAAAATACATTCATCGATTCGAATAAGAGGTTTTAATTATGGTTCGTTTCATTAAGTCCTTTCGCAAAATTTTGTCTATCAGTTTAAGCGTCGTTATGATTGCTTCTGTTCTGACCGGTTGTGGCTCTGCCAATAAGGCCAAGACCGAAAAACCATTGATTGGTATTTCCCTGGCGTGCTGATACCGATTCTGAGTTCTTTGTAAATGTTGCTACTTCGATCCGTGAAGCTGGCGGTATCCCTGTGCTGCTACCCCAGGTAGTGCACCAGGATCTGGAATATGACAAGGATAATGTTTTGCTGAACGCCGCCGATGAGCAGGGTGCCCTGACCGCTGAGGTTGCTGAATTGCTGAAGAATGACGGTTACAAGAAATCCAATGCTGCGGAGATCGTTGCTGATGTGGATGCTGTTGTGTTCACCGGTGGTGAGGACATTTCCTCTCAGTTGTATGTATCCCCTGAGGTGTGGCACGGCATCGAGGATGAGAAAGATTACAATGTTACCCGTGATGCCAACGATTTCATGCTGATGGATTATTGTCTGGATAACAATATTCCTGTTCTAGGCGTTTGCCGTGGTATGCAGATGTTGTCTGTCGTTTCCGGTGCCAAGATGATTCAGGACATCCCCACCTTTATGTCCAGTCTGGGTGTGGCATATGACCAGGAACATCGTAAAGTCAAGGATACTCCCGATTCTTATCGTGACTACGAGCCCCATGATGTTATCATTAAGGAAAACTCCATCGCCCACAAATTCAGCGGCGAAACTCTGATCCAGGGAGCCCCTTCCTGGCATCATCAGGCCGTAGCGAGTACCGATGGCACCAATCTGGAGGTTACCGGTACACTGAATGTTAACGGTGTTGAGATGATTGAGATCGTTGAGCGAACTGATAAAAATTTCGCAATCGGTCTGCAATATCATCCCGAGGCTGCTATCGACAAGAATATGGATTGCCAGACCAATGCTGCAGACTATATGAGTTATGAAGATGCCTTGGAGGTGTTTGAGTACCTGGTTGATTTGGTGAACTAATTGGCGACAGATACATCAAATACGCTCTCGGGACAATTAACCAATGCCCGGAGCGGTGCTTCGGCGAGTGATATGAAACCTCATCAGCAAACACTGCGTATACACGACAAAGACAGGGGCATGCCGTCCCTGTCTTCGTCTTACTCTGCCGCTTCCAGCATATTCTCTATAAAAGTTCCATACCCCTGTATTGGATCATTCACCAGCACATGAGTCACCGCACCCACCAGTTTTCCGTCCTGAATGATTGGACTGCCGCTCACGAGTGATTGTCATTAGAGACAACAGTTTTCAGTTCTTGGATTGCCGAAAGGAAAGCAACTGTACCCACAATTCCGGCACTGTATTTTATTTCTACAAAGGGCAAACTCAATGGCAACAAAAATAACAGAAGGCCGGTGAGTTTGTTCATAAGCGTATGTTTAAGCATAAATTGTTGCGCAATGATATATCTACAAATAACAGCTGCAATTTTTATGATAAATACAATCAAAATACTGAACCAAATCCAGTTTGGAATGTATATTGCAGGTAAAATCTTTATGCTTGCAGCAATCAGAAAAATCAGATCCGCGATAGAGTCCAAATGACTTCCGAAGGATGTGACAGAGTTTGTTTTCCGCGCAATCGTTCCATCTATCATATCCGTAAATCCACAGAGCAGATATGTGCTGTAAAACAGAGGTGAAAACACGGGAGAACACAGCATACACACACTGCTGAAGATACGAATACTTGTCACTATATTTGCGATATGTTTTTTCATTTCTCCTCCAGAGTTAAGAGAATAATCTGACTTAATTATATCAAAAACTCGAAAAAACGACAGGGGCGTTTCGCCCCTGTCGCAACTTTATCCTGCCGCATCCAGCATATTTTCGATAAATATGCC
>RHMF01001455.1_pt1 | contig 10828 bp, 4 predicted proteins | sample 5365151 | NCBI WGS metagenome assembly RHMF01 (sample SAMN10266501, study PRJNA497801) | feces metagenome | isolation source: feces | host: Bos taurus | place: China: Prairie of Fairy Mountain | collected 2017-08-14 | reverse complement strand
CATGGTCTGCAGGTCGATGTAAGCCTCCGAGCGCACCTCTCCCATGATGACCACCTGTCCGGTGGTGACGAATGTCTCCACGGCGGTGTGCGCCTGGTCGTCGTAGGCCAGAAACTGGTCGAGGATGGCGTCGCTTATCTGGTCGGCCACTTTATCGGGATGGCCCTCAGAGACCGATTCCGATGTAAATAGATATGACATTTTGTTTTCCTTTCGTTTTGATGTTTTAGCCTGTTGGCTTCATTCGTTTATTCTTCAGGCAGCATGCTCACAGTGATGTGGTTGCCTGCTTTCAGCACGTCGCTCACGAACTGCGAGATTTTCTCAGGTGTCTGTGCTTTGATGAGAGCCTTGTAGTCGGTGTGCTCGTCAATGCCGTATTTCCTCCAGTTGTAGAGAACGTTGCCCCAATAGCCGTTCTGCTTGGCGGAGTCGTCGGCACGCTTGAGCATCAGTTCCTTCACCTTCTCGAGTTTCTCGCCGTCGCATGCCACGCTGAGGTCGCTGACGGCTTTCTGCAACAGGTAGAGGGCTGTGTCGCGCTTCTCGGGTTGCATGGGGCAGTAGGCCAGCAACAGCATGCGTGAGTCGTCTTCGTTGATGGAGGCAGAGCCTTGAGCTGCCACGCTGTAGGCCGCGGAGGCCTCCTCGCGTATCTCCTTGGTGTAGACCATGCGGAGTATCTGTCCGGCGATGCTGGCCTGTATCTTGCGCTCCAGGTTGTAAGGCATGTCTTCCGAGAACCAAATCATGTAGGTGTTACACTTGGGCGTTTCCTGCTTGCGTGCAAAGGTGTTGTCAATCACTCCTTTCTGCAGGAATGAAATGCGGTGGCCTTTCTTCAACTGACCCTTGGTGGGCAGTGCTCCGAGATACTGGCAGAGCAACGGGCGGATGGTTGCCTCGTCGAAGTTACCGATCACCTGGAAGGTCCAGCCGCGGGCACTCTTCGTCATCTCCTTGGCCATCTCGAGTATGCGGTCGTAGCTTACGTCCTTCAGGTCGTCTAGTGTCATGGGCTCCAGACGTGGGTTGTGACCGTACATGGTGGCGGTGAGCGAGTCGTTCAGGGCGACATCCGGCGAGAGCGAACGGTTCTTCAGCATCACCTCTATCTGTGACATGAGTTTATTGTATGCCTTCTCGTCTTTGTTGATGTCGGTGAAGTAGAGGTATACCAGTTGCAGCATGGTCTCCACATCCTTAGGCGTTGAAGAACCACTGACAGCCATATGGCGGTCGCCGCTCAACATCAGGCTGGCGTTGGCAATCTTTCCTGCCAGGGCTTTCTCCAGCTCCGTCGATGAGAAGGCGCCCAGTCCGCTGACGTCAATTGCCTCGTTGAACACCTGCAGGTTGCGATAGTCCTTCTCGCCGAAGAGGGACTCTCCGCCGGGACCTTCACCCGACAGCATCACCTGGTCTTTCTTGAAATCGGTCTGCTTCAGCAAGACGGTAACACCGTTGGAGAGCAGCAGTTCGGTATAACCTAGTTTCTCGTTGCGGGTCTCCTTCTTGATGGTGCCAGCCTTTGGCATCTTACTGATGAGCGGCTCGTCCTTCACATTGTCCACAAAGGCCTCAATCTTCGCCTCGCGGGCATCCTTCACGGCCTGCAGCAGACCCTCGCGGGTGGGATAGACGTTCCCTTCCTTCTCGTTGTTGAACGAGACGATGACCATGTTGCTGTCGTTCTGCGGCACCAATTCCTTCATCATCTGGTTTACGACGTCCAGCGGTATCATCGGCACCAGTTGGTTCATGGTCTGGTAGTAGTAGTCGATGCCGGTCATGGGCTCGTTGGAGAGGAAGTGGTTGCGGCACTGTGCGTAGAACTGCGAGTTGGTGCGCTTGTCGCGATTGCTGTATTGCTTCTCCAGACTGCTCAGGAGGTCAGCCTTGTAACGGCTGTACTCCGAGGCGGTGAAGCCGTATTCGGCGGCGCGGCGGGCTTCCACCATGACCGTCTTCAGAGCCTCTGCCGTCTGCGACAGGTCTTTTGGCGTGCAGTCAAGGTTGAAGGCTCCCTTTGTCTTGGCATAGATGTAGTTGCCGTCATATGCCGATGCCGACACGAAGGGGCATCCTTCCTGCTGAGCCACCTCTTTCAGGCGGTCGTTGAGCATGCTCGAGGCAGCGTTGCGCACGTAGTTGTAGACGAAGTAGGTGATGTCACCCTTCATGCTGTCGGGGAACACGTCGTGCTTGAACATCAGGTCTACGCCACTGCTGCGCTGCTCCTTGTCCTGGTCGATGATGACGATGGGCTCTGCCGTGTCGGGCACTGGCTCGTCGACGATGGGGAACAATGGGTCGGGATTCTCAATGGGACCGAAGAGCTGGCGTATCATGTCCTCGGTGTGGTCGACATCCACGTCGCCCACCACGATGATGCCCTGGTTTGATGGGTGATACCACTTCTCGTAGTAGTCGCGCAACTCCTTCGGGCTGAAGTTGTCCACCACCGACATCAGGCCGATGGGATAGCGCACGCCATACTTCGACCCTGGATAGAGCGCCGGCAGGTTACGCTCGAACATGCGGCTTGAGGCTGAGGTGCGCATGCGCCACTCCTCGTGGATGACACCGCGCTCCTTGTCAATCTCCTCGGGCTCCAGCAGCAGGCCCGTCGACCAGTCGCGCAGGATGAGCAGACACGAGTCGAGCACCGACTGACGCGCCGTAGGCACATTGTCGATGTTATACACCGTCTGGTCTATCGACGTATAGGCGTTCAGGTCGCCGCCGAACTGCACTCCTACTGTCTCCAGCCAGTTGATGAGGCTGTTGCCTTTGAAGTGGTCGGAGCCGTTGAAAGCCATGTGCTCAAGGAAGTGTGCCAGTCCGCGCTGGCTTTCCTCTTCCTGTATGGAGCCCACCTTCTGGGCAATATAGAAATTCGCACGGTGCTCGGGCCATTCGTTGTGACGGATGTAATAGGTCAGTCCGTTGTCCAACTTGCCGATTCTCACCTCTTTGTCGAGAGGCAGTTGCATCGACATTTGAGCGTTAGCGACGCCACACATCAACAGCAATGCTGCTGCAAGAAGACTTTTCAGTTTCATGTTGTATCAGTTTTTGTAGTTAATATCCATGCTTTGCAAGCCTGCGAAAACCGTCGGCAAAGGAGCGCACGAGTGCACTCTCGCAATGGGCGTGGAAAGCCCGCAGGCGAAAAAGGCGCTGCAAAATTACGAAAAAAACTATAATCTCACTCTGTCACCTGCATATTTTTCGGTCACCAGCCCCTTCTTCACCGTTTCATCCGACGGCCGGCAGCCTGCAGTCACATCTTCCCTCGGTTCTCCAAAGGTTGGCTCCACATTCTTTTCCGAGTCCCCTCGCACTCTTATTGCAGCATCCTCAACATCAAAATACTTGTTTTCCCCTTGCCCGAAGCAATGCCGTCAAAGCAAATTTTCGCGATTATTTCGCCGATTTTCGCGAAAATCTCTGCAATTCTCTTGAAAATCCAACAAATTCTCGCGAAAATTCACTCCAAGGTCAGTGGACCGCCACTGGCGTTGCGAGGTGATGGGACGGCCGGAAGGCTGTCAGAACAGGTGCTGTACGAACTTGGCGAGGCAGCGCCGCCATGTGAGCCACTCGTGGGCTGTGCCCTGCGACTCGTAGTAGTCAACGTTGCAGCCCTTGGCCCTGATGGCCTCGGCGGTGCGTTTTGTACCGAAGTTCTCTTCCGTGCCGCATCCCATAAAGAAATAGTGCACCTTCTTGTTGAAGGCGTCGCTGTTGTTGAAGATGCCGTTGGCATAGTTGTCGGCGCTCATTCCGAAGATGGCACCGCTGAATGTGCCTATGTATGAGAACTTGTCGAGGTGCGATGTGGTTATCTCAAGCGTCTGCTTGCCACCCCACGACAGTCCTGCCATGGCGCGGCTGTCGCGGTCGGTTTTCGTGCGGAACGTCTTGTCGATGAAGGGGATGATGTCGTTGAGCATCACAGACTGGAAACTTGCTCCGAACGCCTGCATGCTCTCGCCCCGTTTGGCACCGAAGGAGTAACTGCAGTTGCCGTTGTCCATGACCACAATCATGGGCTTGGCTTTGCCGCTTGCGATGAGGTTGTCGAGGATATACTGCATCTTTCCCTGTCGGCTCCAGCCCGTCTCGTCCTCTCCCATGCCGTGTTGCAGGTAGAGCACGGGATAGCGTTGCTTGCCTTGCAGGTAACCGGCGGGTGTGTAAACGAAGCAGCGCCGCTCCTTGCCCTCAGTGGCTGACCAGTAGCGGCACTCGCTCACCTGACCGTGATGGATGTCGGGGTTATAGTCGTAGAGTGCCATCTCCTCCTCAGTCATGGTGGCCCCCTTCATGGCGGAGAGCAGGTTGCTGTTGCCTTCAAGATTGACATTGACGTCTATGCCGCTGCTCTCCCGGCCACATCCGTAGTAGGTTTGCGAGGCGGGGTCTACGACGTTCACGCCGTCTACATGGAGGAAGTAATAATGGAAGCCGCAGGGCAGGGGCGCGGTGGTGACGCTCCACAGTCCGTGCACATCCTTGGTCATGGGCCACTTCTTGCCGCAGATGTCGGCGGCGACGTGCTGTGCCTGTGGTGCGAAGAAGCGGAACGTGACGCGTCCGTCGCTGTCCACCTTGGGATAGTCCTGTTGCGGTACGGTGTTGGGTGCAGTGGCTTGTGTCTGTTGGTTCAGTATGCCCATCATGACATCGGCATACCGGCGTCCGAGCAGGCGGTAGCCCTCGGCGGTGAAGTGCAGTTTGTCTTTCTTGCCCTTGCATCCGAGCGATGAGACGGGATGGGCTGTGGGTATCACTGCGGCGATGGTGTCGATGATGGCATTGTGCTGATAGCAGCATCCGCCGTCTTCCCTGGTCATGAGTTCACCCACCAGCAGTGGCACCTCTTCGGCCTTGAGGTCCAATTCGTCAAGCATGCGCTGATAGACGGTCTTCACGCGGATGGGCCAGTCGGCCTGTCCGTTGTCTGTGCATCCCTGATGGAGGAGTATGCCCTTGACGACGCCCTTCGTCTGAGCCTGCTTTGCCAAGTCTATCAGCCGTCGGAACGGATTGTCACCGTATGCCTTGCATTTGTTTTTGAGCCAGTCTGGTGACTTGGCTATGTAGGCCTCGCACTTGTCTTCGTCAAAGAGGTCGATGCTGGCGCCTCCCACCGCCACGTTGATGACACCCACCTTCACGTGCTCAGGCAACTGTTCCACCAGTGCTCTGCCGAAGTAGTCGGCCGGTGTCAGACCGCTCCACTGGACGCACAGCGGTGGAACGGCGGCATACCACTGTCCCTGCCGGCGGCCGGTGTCATTAAAGTCAACAGCAGCCATCATGCGGAAGCGCGTGTTGATGCCCTGCAGGTCTTGTGTCTCTATCTTGGCGTTGCCTTCCATGTTCGACTGTCCGAAGCAGAGGAAGATGTAGAAGTTCGGGTCGAAAGCGTCCGGCTGTTCAATGAGTCCGGCTGCCTTTTCTCCCTCGCTGTAATTAAGGACGGTATTGGCGGCGTAGAAATCCGATACTTCTTGTGCATTGACTGTGGTGGCTTGGCATACCAACCATGTCAGTGCCGTGATGAATAACCATGTTCTTTTCATGATGATGTATGTGTTAGTGGTTTTAAGTTACTTTTTGCAGAGGTCGTGAAAGTCTGGTGTGGAGGGTGTTCCATGAAACCATACGGTCATCGCATGTTCAGTCGGTAGTCGTTGGGTGTGACGCCGATGCTCTTCTTGAACAATCGGATGAAGTAGGAGCAGTCGTTGAATCCCAGGGCATAGGCAATCTCCTTGACGGGCTGGTTAGTGGTGAGCAGCATCAGTTGGCTTTTCTCTATTTTCTTTCTGTTGATGTAGCTCAGGGGCGGACATCCCAGCTCCTGCTTGAAGAGACGTATCAGGTAGGACTTGGTGATGCAGGCAACGTCGGCCAGTGAGTCAATGCCAATATTTTCATAGAGATGGTCGTGGATGTGTGTCAGTACCTTCGTCATGCGCTCATCGGTGGTCCATATGCGTGGTGTGGCGTGCTGCACGAAGAGCGATACGAGCATGAGCATGGCGCCGCGCAGTTGCATCTTCTCCCAGAGCGAGAGGGCATTGTAGCGTCGTGCATAGTCATCGAAACTGCTCTGGGTGTCGTAGGCCTGCGGGTCGCTCTCGGGCAACAGCATCTCAGGGTGACGGCGACACATCTCCTGAAAGAGTCGCAACTCCACCTCGGTGGCCTGTACCTCGGTAGGAAACTCAAACATGTCAATGATGTTAGTCTGATTCTTGAATCCTTCGTAGAGATGGAGGTAATAGTGTCCGAACACGCCATGACACTCGTAGCTGTGCGTTGTATATGCGGGGATGACGTAAAGATGCATGGGTCTCAACAACACTACCTTGTTGGGCAGGTGGAGACGCGCCTCACCTTCGGTGACAAGGTAGATTCTGCTGAAGGGCGATGTGACCCCCTGCCAGTTCCAGTCGCCGTTTTGCCGGGCGTAACCCACATTCAGCATCTGCAGGTTCAGACTCTCAATGGGAAATTGCATCATAGTTGTATGTCTTTCTGCAAAGTTAGCCAGTATTGTGGTTACTACCAAATAAAAATGTCAATATTGTCCTATTATAATGCAAAATAATGAAACCTGTTTTCAGGAAATAGCAGTTTCTTTGTGGCATATTATTAAATTTACGATTATACGAACTTAATGAAAAAGAATCTGTTACTTACCATGTTGTTGTCCGTCGGACTGACTGTCAACGCGCAAACGACCAATGTAGAGGTTGAGACGGGACAGTTCTCTGCAGACTGGAGTTCACTCTCAGCCTGGGAATGCCCTGAGTGGTTCAAGGATGCCAAGTTCGGCATCTGGGCACACTGGGGGCCTCAGTGCCATGCCGAGGCCGGTGACTGGTATGCCCGATTCATGTACTATGCCGGCAGCGGTGCCTACAACTGGCACGTCAGCCATTTCGGCAACCCTTCCACCTTCGGCCTGAAAGACCTGTGCAACGATTGGAAAGCACAGAACTGGAATCCTGAAGAACTGGTCAATCTGTACAAGAGTGTCGGTGCCCGCTACTTCATGGCTCTGGGTAACCATCACGACAACTTCGACCTATGGAACTCTCCTTACCAGGAGTGGAACTCCGTGAACGTAGGTCCGAAGAAGGACATTGTCAAGGGATGGAGCGACGCGTGCAAGAAGGCCGGTCTGCCTCTTGGTGTGAGTATTCATGCCTCTCATGCGTGGACATGGCTGGAGCCGTCACAGAACTATGACGGCAACCTGACCAAGGAGGATGGAGAAGGCACTTGGTGGGAAGGCATGGACCCGCAGGAACTCTACGCCCAGAACCACGCCCATAGCACAGGATGGGAGAATAGCGGTACCATCCACAGCCAGTGGAACTGGGGCAACGGCGCCAGCCTGCCCTCGGCAGCCTACAAGCAGAAATTCCAAAACCGCGTGCTGGAGCTTATCAACGACTATCAGCCCAACATGCTCTACTTTGACGACACAGCCATGCCCTTCTACGGTTGCGACGACAATGTGGGTAAGAATATCCTGACACATTACTATAACAAGGCTGCCTCATGGAGTGACGGCGACCCGCAAGTGGTGGTCACAGGCAAACAGCTGACCACAGAACAGAAGGGGTATATGATGTGGGATGTTGAGCGCGGCATACCCGACCGTAAGCAGGACATCTATTGGCAGACCTGTACCTGCATCGGTGATTGGCACTACAATCAAGCCACCTATAACAATGGCAGTTACAAGAGCGGGGCCACGGTCATCCGCATGCTTGTCGACATAGTGTCGAAGAACGGCAACCTGCTGCTCTCCGTACCAGTGAAGAGCGACGGCACCATCGACAGCAAGGAGCGCGCAGTGCTGGCTGACATCAAGGCTTGGATGGACATCAACAGTGAGTCCATCTATGGCACCCGTACATGGAAGACCTTCGGCGAAGGCCCGTTGGCCGAGGCTGCCAACCCCATGAACGCACAGGGATTCAACGAGGGACAGAACTACTCGTCGCAAGATGTGCGCTTTGTTCAAAAGGACGGCACCGTCTATGCCACCATCATGCAATGGCCATCGGGGTCGACAACCACCTTCACGTCGTTCTCATTGCTCTCACCCTACTACAGCGGCAAGGTGAAGAGTGTCCGCCTGTTGGGGGCCGGTGATGTGACCTTCACACAAGACAAGGATGGCCTGACAGTCAGTGTTCCCACCACCCATCCCAATGCCATCGCCCCCGTCTATGCCATCACATTTGAGGAGAGCGATGCCGACTACAGCACCCTGCAGCAGCTCATCGGCATGCTGGAGGAGCAGTCTGCCACACTTCCCGTGTCGTCAGTCTATAATACAGGAAAATACACACCGGAGGCCGTTGCTCAACTAAATACAGCCGTTGCTCAGGCCAAGAGCGTTGCTGCCGATGCTGATGCTGAGACCATCGCCAACGCCATGGAAGCAATGCGCACTGTTTGGAAGGAATTGGAGGAAGAAGGCACCTATGCCGGCGGTGCACTGGGTACGGAAGGAACAAACCTGACCACCGACCAGTTGGTGGAGAGTTCAAACTTCAGCCGCAGTGACGGCGGCACCACCCGTTTTGGCACACCTGAATACTGGACCGTAGAGAATTTCAGCATCCCTCAAAACAACAGCAACGGCACGAAGAACGGCATAGACAAGTATCCTGGTGTGAACTGTCTGATGCTCGGAGTGTGGAGCGGAGAAGACGGAAGCACCACGTCGGACCTGTCACAGGCACGGCTCTACCGTCGTGTCACCTTACCCGCTGGCCGCTATTTCTTCGGTGCAGCCTATAACACCAACTATCAACTCAGCAACGACGCCTACATCTTTGCCGCAAGTTCACTTGACGCAGTGACATCCAACATCCCTGTCTCATCCATTGCTTGGCATCCCATAAGCCAAGCCACCAGCGGTGACGGCAAATACTATGGCGTAGAGTTCACGCTTGAGGAGCAGCAGGATGTTTATCTGGGCTGGCAAATCAACCTCACTCAGGGAAGTGGTACACAGGAGATGCGCGTGGAGCGGGTCATCCTCGTTGATCGCAACGGCATCCCTTCCTATGACACCTTGCAGGAGGGAGTCGCTCCCCCTGCTGGTTCATGTATCGACATCACCATTGAACAACTCGCTGAGGCTGCCAGCTTCTCAGCATCGACACTGGGCAGCCGTTACGGGACCCCTAAGAATTGGACAGTGGAAAACTACAACATCTCCTCGGGTCAGGGCAACCGCAACGGCATTGACAAATACCCAGGCTACAATTGTCTGTCTTTTGGCATCTGGGGCGACCGTAACAGCAACGCCGGCGGTGCGGCGCTGATGGCCAACGCACGTATCTACCGCGAGGTGACACTCCCTGCTGGTCATTATTACTTCGGCGCCCAATATGAAACCCATGGTGCCATTGCCAAGACCTATCTCTTTGTGGCCGACCAACTATTGGAAACGTCACAGGTGGAGACCGATGCCATTGCCTGCCATAACCTGAGAGACGGACACACCTATAACGACAACGACGATTGGCTGGGTGTCAACTTCGTACTTGACAGTGAGAAGACGGTCTATCTAGGCTGGCAGGGAGACCTCTACACCGACAATGACCAAGTGGAATTCCGTGCCAAGAGCGTGAAACTGCTCCGCTATGTCGGTACCGACCTCACAGCAGAAAAACTCATTGAGGCCAATGGATTCTCAACCTCGGAGAAAGGCAGCCGCTATGGCACTCCGCAGTACTGGACAGTGGAAAACTACAACATCCCCTCAGGACAGGGCAACCGCAACGGCATCGACAGCAATCCAGGTTACAACTGCCTGTCGCTCGGCATATGGAATGACCTTGGCAGTAACAGTGAAGGCGATCCCAAGAATGCACGCATCTATAGGAAAGTGGCACTTGATGCCGGAAAATACTACTTCGGAGCCTCATACAACACCGTCTATAATATGTCAGATGCCGCTTACCTCTTTGCCTCAACCGCACTGACCTCTACTGACGCGCTGCCCGATGCCTCTACCACCGTTGCCTCCAGAAAATTGAATTCCACCCCTTACTTCAACAGCAATAAGCGTGAAGAGATGTACCCCATCACCTTTACACTCAACGAACCCGCCGAGGTTTATCTTGGCTGGCAGGCTGACCTCACTCAGGGTAGCTCCACCCAGGAGTTTCGTGCCTCCAACGTGAAGTTGGTATGCATAGAGGAGATGGACGAGCCAACAGGTATCCACCTGACGGATGGCGCTGCCGTTTCGTCTTCGATGACCCGCTATTACGACTTGGAGGGCCGCCAGGTTGCGAATGGTTCTGCTTCCAGCAGCAATCTGAAGAAAGGCATCTACCTCATCCGCCAGGGTGACAACGTGAAGAAAGTCTTAGTAAAGTAAAAAGATACTACCATCCTATATAATAATATAGGTTTCCCAGGAATTAAAGAACATAATTCCACAACAAGACGTCCGTGCCATCATCTGACACGGACGTTTCATGATGTGGTAATTCCGACCACTGTTACATAGTCACATATTGATAACCTCAGCAAGAGTCTTTGGCTAACATGGCCACTCTTTTGATGGCGATGTCGAAATCTTTAGCGCCACCTGTCTGGTTGAAGAGTTTCTTCAGCAATCGCACTCGTGTGTTGGAAATGGCCTGAGGAGTCGATATGGTCAATGTGGCAATCTCAGTAGGCAGAAAATTCTGTATGGTGAGCAGGCATACAATTTGTTCTTTTGAGTTGAGTTCAGCCAGCAGTTCTCTCAGTTTTGGATTGTTGGCAT
>RHMF01001454.1_pt1 | contig 10832 bp, 15 predicted proteins | sample 5365151 | NCBI WGS metagenome assembly RHMF01 (sample SAMN10266501, study PRJNA497801) | feces metagenome | isolation source: feces | host: Bos taurus | place: China: Prairie of Fairy Mountain | collected 2017-08-14 | reverse complement strand
GATATTATAACAAAAACCTTGTGAAAATCATTCAAAGTGCGGTTTCGGTTGCAGTCGATGGAAAGTTTGGTAACGACACCAAAAAAGCCGTTATTAATTATCAGAGAGAAAACGGCCTGGTGGCAGACGGTGTTGTGGGCTATAACACCTGGAAAAAGCTTTTAGGGGTGGCGAAGTGACACAGGATGAGAGAATTGCCGTTTTGGAAACCAACGACCGAAATATCTTCCATCAGCTTGACGAGATGAAGGAGGAAATCAAGGTGCTTCGTGAGCTTGCAACGGCGCTGCAGCAGCTTGCCGACAAGACCGAAAACAACACCGCACTTTTGCAAAAGGTGGATAAAAGGCTGGAAAACATTGAATCAAAGCCTGCAGCCGACCTAAATCACTATAAACGCGTGGCGGTTGCCGCGCTCATAACGGGCGTTATCGGCGCTGTGCTCGGCGCAGTTTTAGCAATTTTGTAAGGGGGTGTGTTTATGGAGTTTTTGGAAAACTACGTTGTGCTTATCGTGCTCGGTATCTGCCTGTGCGTTGGGTACATAATTAAAAACGTTTTCCCCACGGATAAGGTAAAACGCTTTATACCGCTCATAATGGGGGTTCTCGGTGTGGGACTCAACGTTTGGCTGCAGAGAACGTTCACCCCTGAGGTTGTGCTGGGCGGGCTTGTGTCCGGCCTTGCCTCAACAGGCCTTTATGAAGCATTCAAGCAGTTTGTAAAAAAGAATAAATAATAAAAGAAAAGCGCACACTGAATGTTAACAAAAGATTAACATTCGGTGTGCAATCGGTTAAACCTGACGTACGCTGTTGTAAAATAAAAATTAGTGTGGTAAAATGTGAATATGCAAAAGGTGGTGAAGGAATGAAAAAACAAAAACGCGAAAGGCCGGTGCTTTTGGCTGTGTTGTGCTCGGTCTGTATGTTTATAGGCTTTACGGCGTTTTTTTCGGCCATTTGGTATATCCGAATATACGGCAACGTTGGCTTTGATTCCATTCTTTACACCTTTTTCTCACAGGTGTCGGGCGTGCAGAGCACCCTTGTGTATGAGTATCTGCTTTGGGGCTTGCTTCCGTCCTTGCTTGCCACCGCGGCAACGGCGTTTTTTCTCTTTTTCGTTCCCAAAAAGGAAAAATATATTAAGCGCAAGAATGGGAAAGAGGTAAAAATTTATCCGTTTTCGCGCAGAGTGTCAAAAATCGTGTCGCTTGTGCTGGCCGTTACGCTTTTCACAGTCGCATCGGTCACCTCAAAGCTTACCGATTTTATATATTTCTGCGTTCAGAACACCGGTATTTTTGTGAGCGAATACGTGTCGCCCGACGAGGTGGATATAAAGTTCCCAGAAAACAAGCGCAACCTTATATATATTTATCTTGAATCAATGGAAACGACCTATATGTCGGCAGAGCACGGCGGCGCAAAGGATTTCGAGGTTATACCCGAGCTTTACGGACTCGCGAGGGACAATATAAATTTCTCCCACACCGACAAAATTGGTGGTTTTCACGTTGTGTCGGGTGCCAACTGGACAGCCGCGTCAATGGTGGCGCAGACGGCAGGCATACCGCTTAAGCCCCCTGCAATTCTTGCAAAGGACCAGTACGGAAAGGATTTGTTTTTACCGGGCGTTACCACCATTACCGATATTTTAGAGGATGAGGATTATTATCAGGTGCTTATGGTTGGCTCGGACGTGTCCTTTGCCAACAGGGACAGATATTATAATCAGCACGGCATTGACAAAATTTATGACGTTTACACCGCCAAGGAGGACGGTATAATCGGCAAGGATTACTGGACCTGGTGGGGAATGGAGGATAACCGCCTTTACGAATATGCCAAGCGCGAGCTTCCCAAAATTGCACAAGGGGAGGAACCCTTTGTTTTCAATATGCTGACGGTTGATACCCATCATATTGACGGCTATCTCTGCTCACAGTGTGACCGCACAGCAGAAGAACAGTATGACAACGTGCTTTCCTGTGCAAGCAGACAGCTTTATGATTTCATAACGTGGCTGTCAACACAGGATTTTTATGAAAACACAACGATTGTGGTCTGTGGCGACCACCTTTCGATGAATAACGAATATTTTCTGCGCACCGTACCGGAGGATTTCGACCGCCGCGTGTATAACTGTATAATAAACTCTGCAATCAGCACTGAAAACACGAAGAACCGACAGTTTACCGCAATGGATATGTTCCCCACGACCCTCGCGGCAATGGGCTGTGAGATTGAGGGCGAGCGTCTTGGACTGGGCACAAATCTGTTTGGTGAAAAGAAAACTCTGGCGGAAGAAATGGGGCTTGACGTTTTCGAAAAGGAAATGATTAAATCCTCTAAATATTACGTAACCGATTTTATGTTTTAGGGTGGAAGAATGGAAATAAAAAAGGAAGATTATATAGAGCAGTGCTGTCCGCTTGACACCTATTCGCACACGGCAAAAACGGCACCGACCGATAAAATTCCCGTAATGGAGATAATTAAGGAGCTGGACGAGCTTTATTCGAGAGAGCGCAATGCCGACGGCAGCGCGCTTTTGCAGCGCTGGACTAAAAAAGCGGAGGAAATCGGCGACTGGAGCGGCGAGCTCTCTATGCTCAGTGAGCTTATGGGTCACCACCGCCGCACAGGCAATCGATTGGAGGCGCTCAGCGCTTGCGAGCGCGGACTTTCGATAATAAAGGAACAGGGTATAGAAAACAGCGTGTCCGCCGCAACGGTTATGCTCAATGCCGCCACGACGTATAAGGCATTCGGCCAAGCAAAAAAGGCTTTGCCGATTTTCTCTCACGTTTGCCGAGTCTATTCCGACGCGCTCTCCCCGGAGGATTACCGTTTTGCAGGACTTTATAATAATATGGCGCTGGCATATGCCGACGTTTGTGATTATGAAAATGCAGAGGATTGCTATAACCGCGCGCTGCACGTGCTCCGTTCTTGCAAAAATTCGGAAAACGAACAGGCGGTTACATACTGCAACCTGTGCGAGCTTTATGACAAAATAAATCCCGAGGACGAAAGAATTGCGGCCTTTGCCGAAAAGGCTTATAGCATTTTATCAAGCGATACGCTCGCGCACGATGGATACCACGCTTTTACCATTTCAAAATGCGCCCCCACGCTTGATAAGCTCGGGTTTTTCTTGTGGGCGGCAGAACTAAACAAGAGGGCAAAGGAAATCTATGAACGGGCTTGAAAGGGCAAGACTGCTTTATGAGCAGTTTGGAAAAAAGTTGATAAAAGAGCAGTTTTCGCAGTATGAAGACCGCATCGCCGCAGGGCTTGTCGGACACGGGTCGGAGTGCTTCGGCTTTGATGATACGCTGTCACTCGACCATGATTATGACGGCGGCTTTTGTCTGTTTTTAACCGACGAGGACGATTTGAAAATCGGTGTTGCGCTTTCGCGCGCATATAACGAGCTTTTGAAAGAGCATGGCACAGATAGCCAAAAAACACTCCTCGGCGGCAACACGCGCGGAGTGCAGACCATAAGCGGCTTTTACGCGCGGTATCTCGGCGGCAATCCGCTTAAAACCCCGTCACAGTGGCTCTGCGTGCCGTCATATGCCATTGCCGAGGCGACCAATGGCTGTGTTTTTCACGACCCGCTGGGCGAGTTCAGCAAAATGCGAGAAATTCTGCTATGCGGCGAGCCGCGGGACACAAGGTATAAGCGTCTGGCGGCGCGTCTTCTCACAATGGCGCAGTCGGGACAGTATAATTATGCGCGGTGCATTGCCCACGGTGAAGCGACCGCCGCACAGCACGCGCTTTTGCTTTTTGCAGACGCGGCGGGAGAGGCTGTGTTTTTACTAAACGGCGCCCACGCGCCATATTACAAATGGCGTTACCGCGCAATGAAAAATTTGCCCACGCTTTCGCAGGTTGCAAATGACCTGGAAACGCTTTTGTGCGGCTGTTGTGACAGACAGAAAATGGTAGAAAAAATTTGCGCCGACATTGCAGAGGAACTGCGGCGGCAGGGCTTAAGTAATATCGGGGATAATTTTTTGGAGCCGCACGCGTTTGAGGTTTTCAAAAAAATTACCGACCGCGACCTTTCTTCAATGCATATTTTAGAGGGATAAAAAAGCCCGATAGGATTTTTCCTATCGGGTTAATCTTTTCATTATAAAGTCTGTAACGTCCTCAGGGTTTATTTCCAGCACCGCCGAAAATTCATCGTGCAGGAGTCGCTCCGCCTCGTTCATAAAATGCTCGTCAGCGACGTGCAGGCGCTTGTTTTCTGTCCTGCGTTCTTCGCGGCGGTTGTAAAGCGAGCGAATCAGAAGCATAAGCCTTTTGCGGTCGCCGCTGTGCAGAATATCCGAAAACAGCTCGCGCCGTTTAATTTCGTTTTCTTCCCACAGGTCGTCACATGCGGGCAGGGAGTCGATTATGCCGAGGATTTCCTCTTTTGATAATATTTTGCGCGCCTCTTGTAGCAGGGCCTCGTTGTCGGTGGGAACAAAAACAGTGCACCTGTCCTGTGCGGTGGGGCGAAGCACAAAATATTCCTTTGTCATACCGCCGATTTCGCGCGTAACAACGTCGCACACGGTGCAAACACCTGTGGCGCCGTACAGTACCGTATCACCGATTTTAAGCATAATATCACCTCTTGTTAATAATTATACCACAAAAAATTTTTTCGGTGTAATAGGCTAATTGACAAAATTTTTTAAAAAAGTTATACTTAGTTTTGTAAAGGGGGACTTGCTTATGGTACACATTGGAAACGACTGGGACGAAATTTTAAAGGACGAGTGGCAAAAGCCGTATTATCAGCGCCTGCGCCAATTTTTAAAGGCGGAGTACAGCACGCACACCGTCTATCCCGATATGAACAATATTTTTAATGCGCTCAAATACACCTCTTTTGCGGATTGCCGCGCCGTCATAATCGGGCAGGACCCGTATCACGAGCCAAACCAGGCGCACGGACTGTGTTTTTCGGTCAAAAAGGGTGTGCAGATTCCTCCGTCGCTTAGAAATATATATGCCGAAATAAATACCGATTTGGGATATTTGCCTGCTGACCACGGCTTTTTGGAGTCCTGGGCGCAGGACGGCGTCTTGATGCTTAACAACGTGCTCACCGTCCGCAAGGGCGAGGCAAACAGCCACAAGGGAATGGGCTGGGAGCAGTTCACAGACAGGGTAATTGCCGAGCTCAACCGTAAGGAAACACCCGTTGTATTTTTGCTGTGGGGTGCTGCCGCACGAAAAAAGTGTGACATTATCACAAACCCCATTCACAAAAAGCTGACCGCCCCACACCCGAGTCCGCTTTCGGCATACAGCGGCTTTTTCGGTTGCCGCCACTTCAGCAAGTGCAACGAATTATTAAAAGAGTCAGGACTTAAACCGATTAATTGGGAGATAAAATAGACAGTTAATTTGCAAACCACCTTTAACAACATAAAAAAGGAAATCACTCAGCCGACCGTCTATGGCGGTTCCAAGGCGGCGGCCTTGGTCGCTAGGGGTGAGCACAAAGCGCAAGGCATAAAAATTTTTTTCAGTTTTTGTTTCGACGGTAGACGTATCGGCGAAACGCAGTTGATTAAAATAAAATTCACTTTGTGCGAGGGGACATCGAAAGTCCCCTTGAGGCTTTTCTTTGCTTCCTTTCTGCAAGCAGGCAGAAAGGAAGTGCCGCGCGGCATAAGCGTATGTGAGGGCGGTATGTTACGTAACGATGGTTATAAAAAAAATCACCCCAAAGGTTACTTCTCATAAGGATGTTTAAAGCCGATAGATTCAAAAACGAATCTATCGGCTTTCTCTATGATTTCAAACTAACAAGAATGTATGCAAATTCTGTTTCTATAAAATCTAATAGTTTTAGACCGGATTTTGCCAAATATTCCTTTGTATTATTAGGGTCGTCGGGGTATACCTTGATTTTTCTGTCCGCATAGTTTATATATTTGCTTTGATTTTTATCAATGGATAAAACAAAATACCCTTTTGAGTTCAAGAGAGAATAGATTTTGTTAATACATTTTTGTTTTTCCTTGATATGCATAAAAGTTAATGATGAATATATAACATCAAAAGTGGTATTAAAATCACAAGTTATAAAATCAGCGCATATTAACTCAACATGTTGATATTGCGATAAGTTGTGCGCAGCTCTTTCTATTGTCTTTGGAGATATATCAACACCAAAAAATTTCTTACATAACGGCGCAGTTTTTAATGCAAGTCTACCTGTACCAATACCGATTTCCAAGACCGTTTTATGTTTATCAAGTTTCATTGCATCAATAAACACCTGACCGTCCCACTTGTTCATATATTCTTTCAAGGGTTCAGGGTCATATACGGGGTCATTGTTTTCATCAATTAGTTTATCATAATGCTCGATTACATTCACAAAATTTTTTCTCCTTTCGGATAGAACCAGCATCGCATTTGTATGTACAAATGCATATTTGGGCTAAGCCCAAACCCTTATTTTTTTGTTTTTATAGTTTTAAGCGAAGAGATTAACATTCTACGGATTGCACCGCAATCGTTTTGTAATGCTTTATAGTTTTCTTCTGCCATACATTTTGTTTCGAAAAGAAGTTCTAACCAATATTCAGTTTCATAACACTCTTTCTGAGCAATTTCAAGTTTTGAGATAAAATCTTTTGTTCCTTGTGCATATTGTGCTTCGTGTAAATTAGCACCAATGGAGGTGGCGGAACGAAGTAATTGATTAATTAAAACTGATTCTTTATGATTTGATTTCATATCACGACAGAGAAAAACAACAGTCTTTGCAAACTCTTTTGCTTTGTCTCTTAATACACTATCAGCCAATGTTATCACCTCTAAATTTATTATACTTAAAAATGACAGTCTTTCAAGTGATATTCCGACTTTGTCGGAGTGATATTATTGCCCTATGGCAATAGTGATATTGAAACCTTACGGTTTCAGTGGTATTTTATTCGCCACCCAAACTCGCGAAGCGAATACCACTCGGCGTCAGCCGAATATCACTGCGAAGCAATAGAACTCGCCGAAAGGCGAATAAAACTGCGAGTCTTCCTTATGAGAAGTCTCGCAAGGGGTGATTTTTTTAATTTGTTTTTATTTCGCCGTGTTCTTTTTCAAATCTGGCTACGTGCTGTTTTAAAAACTGTATGATTTCTTTATTTGCCGACCTTCCTTCATATTCTGCTACATAGCGGAATTTCTGGAACAATTCTCGGTCAACGCGCAAGGTAAAATGTAATAAATTTTCGTCCATATCAATACCTCATACATTCATAATAGCTTTATTATGACTTTATTTTTTTGCAATCCTTGGAACGTATTTGTTCATAAAGTGCAGCGCAGGAACGCCGCCTGCTGTGCGAATCGCCGCCTGCAATGCGCGCAAGGGCAGAAGCGACAAAAAGGGCGAGCCATAAAGCAGTGATATCCAAAACGAGTTTAAAAGCATTCCGAGTACGAAGTTATTAATAACCTGTGCAAGCACAATTTTTTTAATGCTTGCCCTCTTAAGACAGATTCCGTAAACCGCGCCCATAAGTGCCGCGGTCAGCGTAAAGCCAGGGAAATACGGGCCGATTGGCAGGAGCAGCGCGCCCACAAGGTCGGAGAGGCCGCCGACCGCCACACCGCCGAAAACGCCGTATTCACGTGCGGCAAAGGCCACCACCAAAAAGGAAAAACCGAGCTTTAAATTCTGCAGAGAGATGGAAAGCAGACGCGAAAGCACAATCTCGACCGCAATCAGCAGGGCGAGAACTACCACTGTTTTAATATTATTTTTCTTCATTTTATGCACTTCCATAAATATTATGAGATAAGAATATCACAAAAGGACGCACTTTTCAAGTGTTTGCCTTGCTTGACAAAAGGATAAATTGCTACTATAATTATTTTCATAAAAAAGGGGGAAATACCGTGCTGAAAATTGGTTTTATCGGCTGTGGAAATATGGGCGGCGCGTTGGCCTGTGCCGCTGCGAAAAGCGGAAATGAAATTTTCCTTGCAGACTTTTGCAAAGAAAAGGCAGAGGAGCTTGCAAAAACGCTCTCTGCCACCGCAACAGACAATATAAGTATTGCAAAGGAATGCGATTTTATTTTTCTTGGTGTAAAGCCACAGGTGTTATCTGAGCTTTTGAAGGAGCTGGCACCGACCCTCGCAGAGAGGGAAAGCCGCTTTTTGCTTGTCAGCATGGCGGCAGGCGTAACAACCGAAAAAATATTATCCGTTTTGGGCGCGGATTACCCCATAATACGCATAATGCCCAACACACCCGTGGCGGTTGGCGGCGGTATGATTTTATACACGCTGTGCGGTGCGACGGCCGAGGACGAAAAGACCTTCCTTTCGTTTATGGCGGCGGCAGGCAGATTCGATAATCTTCCCGAAACGTTGATTGATGCCGGCAGTGCACTTTCGGGCTGTGGCCCTGCGTTTGTCTGCCAGTTTATAGAGGCGCTTGCCGACGGCGGTGTGAGTGCGGGACTTCCGCGTGACAAGGCACTGCTTTATGCGGCGGCAACGCTTGAGGGAACGGCACAGCTTATGCTCTCGACGGGCAAGCACCCCGCAGAGCTTAAGGATTCGGTTTGCAGCCCGGGCGGCAGCACCATTCAGGGTGTGCGCCGACTTGAACAGGGCGCTTTCCGCGCAGACGTAATCGACGCTGTAATCGCAGCATATCAAAGAACAAAGGAACTTGGAAAATGAGAATTGTTGTAAAGGTTGGCACCTCGACACTCGCACACGCAACGGGACATTTGAACATCCGTCGCGTTGAGGAGCTTTGCAGGGTGCTGAGCGATTTGAAAAATGCAGGTCATCAGGTGATACTCGTGTCATCGGGCGCAATAGGAATGGGCGTTGGCAAATTAGGTCTTAAGACCCGTCCCACCGATATGCCCGGCAAGCAGGCGGCGGCCGCGGTTGGACAATGCGAGCTGATGTATACCTATGATAAGCTTTTCGGTGAATATAATCACACCGTCGCACAGATTTTGCTGACGGGTGAGGACGTTGAAAATGCAGAGCGCAGGCTTAACGCGACTAATACGCTTTCGCGCCTTATCGAGCTCGGCGCGTTGCCGATTATAAACGAGAACGACACCGTTGCCACACACGAAATCTCGGTTGGCGATAACGACACGCTTGCCGCAATCGTGGCGGAGTGTGCCGCGGCGGAGCTACTCGTACTACTGACCGATATTGACGGCCTTTACACCGCCGACCCACGCAAAGAAAAGGATGCCAAGCTCATTTCGCACGTTGACGGCGTAACGCCTGAGATTATGGCGCTTGCAGGGGGCGAGGGAAGCTCGCTCGGTACGGGTGGAATGGCAACCAAGCTCCGTGCCGCAAAAATGGCAAATGAGGCAGGAATTGATATGGTCATTGCCAACGGTAAAGAGCCCGAATGCCTTTATGACATTATTGCCGGCAAGGACGTCGGAACAAGATTTACTTCCAAGAAGTAGGTGTGATATGACAACAAAGGAACTTCTTTTGTCGGTGCAGACGGCAAAGGTGCCGCTTGCAACGGCAAGCACAAAGCAAAAAAACGACGCTCTGCTTTTTATGGCAGATGCGCTTATAGAAAACACCGATAAGATAATGTCGGCAAACGGCGCCGATGCCGATGCCGCGCGCGGCAGAATAAGTGATTCACTGCTTGATAGACTCTTACTGACGCCTGAGAGAATCAAAGGTATGGCAGACGGCATTCGTGAGGTGGCGGCACTGCCCGATCCCGTCGGCAAGGTGCTTCGCAGGGTAGAGCGTCCAAACGGAATTGTGATTGAACGCACCGCTGTTCCGATGGGCGTTATGGCAATCATTTATGAGAGCCGACCCAACGTGACGAGTGACGCGGCAGCGCTTTCTATAAAGAGCGGCAACATATGCGTGCTGCGTAGCGGACGCGACGCGTGGCAGAGCGCAAACGCTATTGTTCTGGCACTTAAAGAGGGACTTGCAAAGGCCGGCCTGCCGACCGAGTGCGTGTCGCTTGTTGAGGATACCTCGCGCGAGAGCTCGCGTGAGCTTATGACGGCAAACGGGCTTGTGGATTTGCTCGTACCCCGCGGTGGTGCGGGACTCATAAAGGCCTGCGTGGACAACGCGACGGTGCCCTGCATTCAGACAGGAACGGGTATTTGCCATATTTATGTTGACAAGGCCGTAGACCTTAAAAAAGCGGTTTCGATAATTACTAACGCCAAGACAAGTCGCCCAGGTGTTTGCAACGCGGCGGAATGCTGTCTTGTGCATGAGGCGGTGGCGGAGGAGTTTTTGCCGATGCTATATAACGCGCTTGTAACCGAGCGCGTGGAAAATCCTGTGGAGCTGCGCCTTTGCGAAAAAAGCGCCGCGATTATCGACGGCACAGCGGCAGGCGAAAGTGATTTTGATACCGAATTTTTGGATTACATTCTTGCGGTGCGTGTGGTATCTGACGTGACAGAGGCGGTCGCACATATTGCGGCACATTCGACAGGCCACAGCGAAGCGATAATCTCAGAGGATGCGGCGGCCCAAAACACCTTTACCTCGGCTGTGGACAGCGCGGCGGTGTACGTTAACGCATCAACACGCTTCACCGACGGCGGCGAGTTCGGACTCGGCTGTGAGCTGGGAATTTCCACCCAGCGCCTGCACGCAAGAGGCCCGATGGGACTTGAGGAGCTTTGCACGTATAAATACATCATCCGCGGAGACGGACAGATAAGATAAAAAATAAACGGCTCATAAGGGTTATACCGTTAAGGACAGTTTTACGATTTACAAACAAAACCTATCGCCCGCTGATTTTTCGGCGGG
>RHMF01001452.1_pt1 | contig 10834 bp, 9 predicted proteins | sample 5365151 | NCBI WGS metagenome assembly RHMF01 (sample SAMN10266501, study PRJNA497801) | feces metagenome | isolation source: feces | host: Bos taurus | place: China: Prairie of Fairy Mountain | collected 2017-08-14 | reverse complement strand
ATGGGCTGGCTTTATGGACTCTGAATCAGAGTTAAATACCTTATTAAAAATAAAAAAAGTGCTTTTGCGGACGTTTTTTTTGCTCACATCATTTTTTTTTTGTAACTTTGCGCCGAATTTTTTTACGCTACGTAGCGGCTCCGCTCAAGGAGCGCGACAAAAGGAGCGTGATACACCAAAAGAAGGAAATGGACTGGCTTATAGACCTAATCACAAGAGAAGACAGTATGGCTCACATAGCTCTGCTATATGCTATGGTGATAGCTGCAGGTGTTTATTTGGGCAAGATAAAGCTTGGAGGAATATCTCTTGGCGTGACGTTTGTTTTGTTTGCCGGCATTCTGGCAGGTCACATTGGGCTGACAGCTCCTCTGTCCACCCTGAACTTCATGCAGGACTTCGGACTGATCCTGTTTGTCTTTATGATAGGTCTTCAGGTAGGCCCGGGCTTCTTCTCCAGTTTCAAGGAAGGCGGCGTGACGCTCAACGTGCTTGCAGTATGCCTTATACTGCTGAACATCGGAGTGATGTTCGCCTGCTATTTCTCCTTCTTCAACACAAGCGATCCCAACAATCTCCCCATGATGATCGGCACGCTGTATGGTGCCGTGACGAATACCCCCGGCCTCGGTGCCGCCACAGAGGCTCTGACAAGCATCATGGGTCCCGCGACACCGGCTATCGCCAACGGTTATGCCTGTGCATACCCTCTGGGCGTTGTGGGCATCATCGGCGCAACGATAGCGATACGCTATATCTGCGGCATAAAGCTGCAGACTGAGGAGGAGGACCTGAACAGCCATGAGGAGAGCACGACATCGAAGCCGTATCTGATGCACCTGATAGTGCAGAATGAGTTTCTGGCCAAGCACTCCATACTGGAGATCCACGACTTCCTGAAGCGCGACTTCGTCTGCTCCCGCATCCTGCGCGGCACGGAGCTGATAATACCTAAGAGCTCCACGACGCTGGAGCTGGGCGACAAGCTCTTCGTCGTTTGTTCGGAGGCTGACGCCGAAGCCGTACAGGCCTTCATCGGTCCCAAGACGGTCGTTCCCGAGTTTGCGGAGCAGGAGAAGACGAAGCAGATGATCTCACGCCGCATACTCATCACCAAGCCCGAAATCAACGGCAAGACACCTGCCAAGCTGCATTTCTCAAGCGTCTATGGCGTGAATGTGACACGTGTGACGAGACAGGGAATGGATATCTTCGCCCGCAACGACCTGCCCCTCCAGGTGGGCGACAAGGTGATGGTGGTCGGCGACAGGGTGAGCGTGAACCGCATCTCATCAGTACTGGGCAACATGGAGAAGCGTCTCGACGCTCCAAACATAGCAACAATCTTCGTCGGCATAATCATCGGCATCCTGCTGGGCAGCATACCGTTTGCCATTCCAGGCATCCCCGTCCCACTGAAGCTCGGCCTGGCGGGCGGTCCGCTGATCGTAGCAATCCTCATAGGCCGCTACGGATACAAGGCGAAGCTGGTGACATATACCACCACATCAGCCAACCTGATGCTCAGGGAGATAGGCCTCGTGCTCTTCCTGGCCAGTGTGGGCATAAAGGCCGGCGCCAACTTCTGGAACACGGTGGTGGACGGTGACGGACTGCTCTACGTGGCAACAGGTTTCCTGATTACCGTGCTGCCAATACTCATCATCGGCACGCTGGCACGCAAGGTGTATCACTTCAACTATTTCACCATCATGGGTATGCTGGCCGGCGCATGTACCGACCCACCGGCACTGGGCTTTGCCAACGCGTCGTGTTCGAAGGACGCTCCGTCGATAGGCTACTCCACAGTATATCCGCTCAGCATGTTCCTGCGCATCTTCACGGCACAGCTGATAGTGCTGATATGCTGCTCGTAAGAATTAAAAATGCATTAGTGCATAATGCAAAACAAATATCGGAACTAACAAAATCTTAAAATACATGAAACGTTACTTACTGATACTGGCCGTGATGATGTGCAGCGCGAGCACCATGATGGCAGTAAACATGTCCACAGTAGAGCGTCTGCGTCAGGACGATCCGTATGGTTTCGGAATCACCATCCTCTGCATGGGCGTAGTATTTCTGTGCCTTGCACTATTGTTTGCTTTCTTCAAGGTATTCGGCTATTTCGCTGACAGACAGGCGAAGCTGAAGGAGCTGGCAGAGATGCAACCAGTGAAGCCTATCGTCCAGACGGGAAAGATGCTCAACGAGGTGCGCCAGGTGACCAGCAACATCCTGCAGGACGGTATAGACACCAAGGGCCGCGACAAGAGGATATACATCGCAGTCATCGCTATGGCCATGAAGCAGTATCTGGAGGACATGCACGACGTAGAGTCAGGCGTGCTGACCATCAAGCCTCACGCTACCGCATGGAACATCATACAGGTCGGCGAGCAGGGGATGGCGAATTAACAATTGAGAATTAAAAAGAAAAATATCATACAATCATGACAAAATACGAATATACGGTTCAGGGTGTGGACTACGAGGTGGAAATCCTTGAAGTAGAGGGTACATTGGCCAAGGTAATGGTAAACGGTACCACTTTTGAAGTAGAGTTGAAACAGCCTATCTCTGTTGGCAAGGAGATACATGCTCAGCCAGCAGCAAAGCCAGCAGCAGCCAAGGTCGTTGGCGAGGCTCCGAAGCAGGAGGCTCCGAAACAGGAGGTCAAGGCCGGCGACGGTGAGAAGGTTTGCTCTCCACTGCCCGGTACTATCACATCAGTATGCGTGAAGGTAGGCGACGCTGTGGCTGTAGGCGACACCGTAGTGGTGCTCGAGGCCATGAAGATGCAGAACAACATCGAGGCCGAGAATGCCGGAACCGTTACGAGCATACTGGTGAAAGAAGGTGAATCAGTAATGGAAGGTGCCGTTCTCGTCACAATAGCATAGTGAGACAAAACACGCTCACAGACCTATAAACCCATAAACAGAGACAAAGAAAATGTCAGTAGGCGAATTCATAACAACCAACTTTGATAATTTCCTTCAGATGACCGGCTTTGCCAATGCCGTATATACCAACCTCGTGATGATCGCGGTTGGTGCAGTATTCATCTGGCTGGCCATAAAGAAGAACTTCGAGCCGCTGCTGCTCGTGCCCATAGGCTTAGGTATTATAATAGGTAATATACCATTCAAAGAGGGAATGGAGATCGGTATCTATGAGGAGAACTCAGTGCTGAACTTCTTCTATCAGGGTGTGAAAGCAGGGTGGTATCCCCCACTCGTCTTCCTGGGCATCGGAGCAATGACCGACTTCTCGGCCCTCATCTCCAACCCCAAGCTGATACTCATCGGAGCCGCTGCACAGTTCGGTATCTTCGGTGCCTACATGATAGCGCTGGCACTGGGCTTCGCGCCCAACGTGGCAGCATCGATAGCCATCATCGGCGGTGCTGACGGACCAACGGCAATCTTCCTGACCAGCAAGCTGTCACCAGAGTTGCTGGGCGCCATCGCGGTATGCGCATACTCATACATGGCTCTCGTGCCGGTATTGCAGCCCGTCGTGATGCGTCTCCTCACAACAAAGAGCGAGCGCGTGATAAAGATGAAGCCAGGCAGACAGGTGACACAGACGGAGAAGATCCTCTTCCCCATCATGGGCCTGCTGCTCACAACATTCATCGTTCCTTCAGGTCTGCCGCTGCTCGGCATGCTCTTCTTCGGCAACCTGCTGAAGGAAAGCGGCAAGACAGACCGTCTGGCAAAGACCGCAACAGGTGCGCTGAACAATGCCGTAGTGATACTGCTCGGCCTCACCGTGGGCTGCTCTACACAGGCACAGTATTTCCTGACGTTTGACACGATAAAGATATTCTTCCTCGGTGCACTGGCATTCATCATCGCTACGGCATCAGGCGTGATATTCGTTAAGGTGATGAACCTGTTCCTGAGCGAGGGCAACAAGATCAATCCGCTCATCGGTAACGCCGGCGTGAGTGCCGTACCGATGGCAGCACGCATCTCCAACAACCTCGGTCTGGAGTATGACCGCCACAACTTCCTGCTGATGCACGCTATGGGTCCCAACGTGGGCGGCGTGATAGGATCGGCAGTGGCTGCAGGTGCGCTGCTCGGATTCTTTGTTAATTGATAATTGATAATTGACAATTGATAATTGATGACAAATAAACAAATAAAAAAACTCACAATATGAAGATTTCACGAATTGACCACCTGGGAATAGGTGTAGAGAGTATTGAGGCAGCTTTGCCATACTTTGAGAATGTGCTCGGCCTGAAGTGCTATGCAGTAGAAGAAGTAGCGGACCAGAAGGTTAAGACAGCCTTCCTGAAGGTTGGCGAAGTAAAGTTGGAACTCCTTGAGCCCACATCACCTGAGAGCTCTATCGCTAAGTGGCTGGAGAAGGGCGGCAAGGGCGTGCACCACGTTGCCTTCGCCGTAGAAGACGGAGTGGCTGAGGCACTCGCAGAATGTGAGGGCAAGGAGATACGCCTCATCGACAAGGCTCCACGTCCCGGTGCCGAGAACATGATGATAGGCTTCCTGCACCCCAAGTGCACCGCCGGCGTGCTCACAGAGCTTTGCGAGCCAAAGAAGTAATTTATAATGCATAATGCATAAAGCTTAATGCTTAACTTTTAAACACGATTTCCCTCATGTCAACACAATCAGAAAAGATCAAACTCCTTATAGAAAACCGCGAGAAGGCTCGCATGGGCGGTGGTGAGAAGGCCATCGAGAAACAGCACGCACGCGGTAAGTTTACGGCACGCGAACGCATCAACATGCTTCTCGACGAAGGATCGTTTGAGGAGTTTGATATGTTCAAGCTGCATCGCTGCACGAACTTCGGTATGGAAAAGAAGCACTACCTCGGCGATGGCGTAGTAGTAGGCTCAGGTACCATAGACGGTCGCCTGGTGTATATCTTTGCACAGGACTTCACCGTCAACGGCGGTTCGCTCTCCAAGACCATGTCAGAGAAGATCTGCAAGGTGATGGATATGGCAATGACGATGGGTGCCCCTGTCATCGGCATCAACGACTCTGGCGGTGCACGCATACAGGAAGGTATCGACGCGCTGGCCGGATATGGCGAGATATTCGAGCGTAACATCCTCGCATCGGGTGTGGTGCCACAGATCTCTATGATATATGGTCCGTGCGCGGGAGGTGCCGTGTACTCCCCTGCCCTGACAGACTTCACCCTCATGATGGAGGGAACATCGTATATGTTCCTCACAGGTCCGGCAGTAGTAAAGAGCGTGACCGGCGAGGGCGTGGATGCAGAACACCTGGGAGGTGCCAGCGTGCACAGCTCTAAGTCAGGCGTGACACACTTCACGGCAAAGACAGAGGAGGAAGGTATAGAGATGATCAAGACTCTCGTCTCTTACATCCCTTCAAACAACATGGAGCAGACACCCCGCAAGGAGTGCACCGACCCTATCGACCGTATGGACGACTCGCTCAACGAGATCATACCTGAGGACACCAACCAGGCATACGATATGTATAAGGTGATATCTGCTATCACCGACGAAGGCGAGTTCTTTGAGATACAGCCTAAGTTTGCCAAGAACATCATCATCGGCTTTGCCCGCTTCAACGGTCAGTCAGTAGGCATCGTGGCCAACCAGCCCTCTGCCTATGCCGGCGTGCTGGATGTCAACGCATCAAGAAAGGGAGCACGCTTCGTACGCTTCTGCGATGCATTCAACATCCCTATCGTCAGCCTCGTCGATGTACCAGGATTCCTGCCCGGAACAGGTCAGGAGTATAACGCCGTGATCCTGCACGGAGCAAAGCTGCTCTATGCTTATGGTGAGGCAACAGTGCCCAAGGTGACCGTGACGCTGCGCAAGTCATACGGCGGTTCTCACATCGTGATGGGCTGTAAGCAGCTTCGCGCAGACATCAACTATGCTTGGCCATCAGCCGAGATTGCCGTGATGGGAGCATCTGGCGCCGTTGCGGTACTGCAGGCCAAGGGCATCAAGCAGGTCAAGGAAGAAGGCGGAGATGTGGCTGCCTTCATAGAAGAGAAGGAGAAGGAGTACACCGATCTCTTCCAGAATCCATATCAGGCAGCAAAGTACGGATACATTGACGATGTGATAGAGCCGCGTAACACCCGCTTCCGCATCATCAAGGCCCTGGCACAGCTTGCCACAAAGAAACAACAATTGCCGTCAAAGAAGCACGGCTGCATACCAATGTAAACAGAGATTTTGATGAAAAAAGTTCTCTTTATAAACCACGACATCATACCCTACGTAGCAGAGACTGAACTGGCTCGAATGGGAAAACTGGTACCAAAGACGATTCAGGAGTCAGGGTGCGAGATACGCGCATTCATGCCGCGATGGGGCAATATCAATGAGCGCAGAGGACAACTGCATGAGGTGATACGACTGTCGGGCCTTAACATTGCCATAAAAGAGATTGACCACCCGCTGATTATTAAGGTGGCCAGCATCGTCGGCACTAAGGTGCAGGTCTATTTCATAGACAATGAAGAGTTCTTTCAACGCAAGGGACAGACGACCGATGCTAACGGCAAAGCATACAAGGACAACGGCGAGAGAGCCGTGTTCTTTGCCCGCGGCGTCATCGAAGCGATAAAGAAGCAGAGATGGAATCCAGACGTGATACATTGTCAGGGCTGGATGACATCCCTCGTCCCGCTATTCATCAAAAAGCTGTACAATGACGAGCCGGCTGTTGCCAACGCGAAGATTGTCACCTCGCTCTTTGCCGAGCCAATGAAGATAAAATTGGAGAAGGGCTTCAAGGAGTGCATAAAGTTTGGCGACATAACCGACGAGACACTGGAACCCTATAAGGACAGTATGGACGTCACAGAGATGCAGAAGATTGCCATAGACTATTCTGACGGCATCATACAGACGACTGACGATATTGACGCCAAACTGCTGGATTACGTAAAAGCTACCGGCGTCAAGTTTGCCAACATACAGAATGAGGACTTTGCTGCAAAGTATATCAAGTTCTATGACTCATTAAGCAAATGAAGAAACTCCTATTTTTCATCCCCTGCCTTATAATCGCCCTGATAAGTTGCGATGACACCACAGACACTCTCGGCTCTTCTCTGACTGACGTCAATGATACGATGCATGTTGAGACGGCTGAGTATTATGTGACATCACGCTCCATCAAGGCCAACAATCTCGTTTCCAGAGCTACGACGGGCTATCTGGGCAAGATAAAAGACCCGGAGACAGGACTCTACATAGCAGGAAACTACATGACACAATTCCGACCACTCATAGATGGGCAGTTTGACGAACTTGACTCCATATATGTAGAGAATTACGATGAGACGCAACCGAAATGGGAGCAAATAGAATGTGACTCATGTGCCATCATGCTCTACCTGCCTAAGTGGTACGGAGACTCCCTGACACAGATGAAGCTGACCGTCCATGAGATGTCAAAGCCATACGAGGAGGGCGTTTCATACGCCTCTGACTTCGACCCTCTCAAGGAAGGATACATACGCACAGATGCCGGTTCGATACACAAACAGCTCTCATATACGCTGTCCAACCGCGCTTACCCTCTCTCGGACAGAGCGAGCAAGGATTATGAGAATAATATCATCGTTATGATGAATGACCCCTATATAGACAGGGACGGAGTGACATACAAGAACTACGGCACCTATCTGATGCGTAAATTCTTCAATCCTGCAACGAAGAAGAACTTTGACCAGCAGTATCTCTTCAACCATAACATCTGCCCCGGATTCTACTTCCAGACCTCAGGAGGAGTGGGCAACATGGCAACTGTTGACGGTGCAGGACTGCTCGTTTACTATTCCGTCATGATAGATACGGTCTATCACACGGCGTCAATCTTCGGAGGTACGGAGGAGGTGTTGCAAAAGACCAACATCTCGCAAGAGACGGACAAGATGGAGGAGCTCATAGAAGACAATTCCTGCACATATCTCAAGACACCTGCAGGCATCTTCACAGAGCTTACCCTGCCTGTGGATGACGTGATCAGCAAGAAGCACAATACAGACACGCTCAACACAGCAAGACTCTTCATCCCACGCATCAACAACAGCAATCAGTCCGAGTATAGCCTGCCGATCCCCAAAACCCTGCTGCTCGTAGAAAAGGACAGCGTGGAATCATTCTTCAACAAGCAGAAACTGACTGACTATCGCTCATCATATCTGTCCACGTACTCCAGCGTATATAACGGCTACACCTTCGGTAACATCTCATACCTGATAACGTCGATGTACAGAAAGCGTGCCGGATCAACCCTGAGCAACGAAGAGTATATGCTCCAGCATCCTAACTGGAATAAGGTAGTGCTGATACCGGTAGAGACAACCTACACTACCCTGTCCAGCTCAAGCGAACTAACGAAGGTGACATATGACATGTCGCTAAGCAGCACCAAGCTGGCAAAGGGGACGGAAGATAATAAAAAGATAAGCATAAAAGTAATATACAGTAAATTCAGCGATTAGACGTGGCAGACAATTATCTGGAATATCGTCAGGAGGAATATGAGCGCCGCAAGGCAGAGTGGCTCAAAAAAAAGAAGAGTCACACTCCTCACAAGCCACAAAACTCCTGAACCACACTTGACATCTCAAAACTACGAAAACAACAAAACATTCATAAAAATATGATACAAATAACATTCCCTGACGGTTCTCAGCGCGAATATGAGAACGGCGTTACCGGCCTGCAAATAGCCGAGAGCATCTCCCCCGCTCTGGCGAGGAGTGTTGTGGCATGCAGCGTAAATGGTGAGGTGACAGAACTCAACCGCCCCATCAACAGCGATGCTACCATCTCCCTCCATCGTTTTGAAGATGAAGAGGGTAAACACGCCTTTTGGCACACCTCAGCTCACCTGCTTGCCGAAGCATTGCAAGAGCTGTATCCCGGAATACAATTCGGTTTCGGACCAGCAACAGAAAACGGTTTCTTCTATGATGTGCAGCTCCCCAATGGCGAGATGATCAAAGAGGGCGACTTCAAGCAGATAGAAGACAAGATGCTCGAACTGGCCCGCAAGGACGAGCCCGTAGTACGCAAAGAGGTTGCTAAGGCTGATGCCATACAGCAGTTCAAGGCCCAGGGCCAGGAGTACAAGGTGGAACACATTGAGCAGGACCTCGAGGACGGCTCTATCACTACCTACACCCAGGGAAACTTCACCGACCTGTGTAAGGGTCCGCATATCGTTTCCACAGGTATCATCAAGGCCATCAAGCTCACAAGCATAGCAGGAGCCTTCTGGCGCGGAGATGCATCTAAGGCACAACTCCAGCGTCTCTACGGCATCACCTTCCCAAAGAAAAAGATGCTCGACGAGTACCTCGTAATGCTGGAAGAGGCCAAGAAGCGCGACCATCGTAAGATAGGCAAGGAGATGGAGCTCTTCATGTTCTCCGACAGAGTCGGGAAGGGATTGCCCATTTGGCTGCCTAAAGGCACCGATCTTCGTCTGCGACTGCAGGAGATGCTGCGCACCATTCAGAAGCGCTTCGGCTACCAAGAGGTCATCACTCCACACATCGGTTCGAAGAACCTGTATGTGACCTCAGGACACTGGGCTCACTACGGCAAAGACTCCTTCCAACCCATCCACACCCCAGAAGAGGACGAGGAATATATGCTCAAGCCAATGAACTGCCCTCACCACTGTGAGATCTTCGCCAGCAAGCCCCGCTCCTACAGAGAGTTGCCTTTCCGCTGCGCAGAGTTCGGTACCGTTTACCGTTACGAGCAGTCAGGAGAACTGCACGGCCTCACACGCGTGCGTTCCTTCACTCAGGATGACGCACACATTTTCTGCCGTCCCGACCAGGTGAAGACAGAGTTCCTGCGCGTGCTCGACATCATTCAGGCCGTCTTTGCAATCTTCGGCTTCAAGGACGATCAGGTGGAGTTCCAGATTTCCCTTCGTGACCCTAACGACAAGGAGAAGTATATCGGAACCGACGAGATGTGGCAGAGCGCAGAGCAGGCCATCATTGACGCTTGTGCAGAGCGCGGACTCAATGCCCGCAAGGAGACCGGCGAGGCTGCCTTCTATGGTCCTAAGCTCGACTGTATGGTCAAGGATGCCATTGGACGTCGCTGGCAGCTGGGCACCATACAGGTGGATTACAACCTGCCACAACGCTTCGAGTTGGAATATACCGCAGCCGACAATACCAAGCAGCGCCCTGTCATGATACATCGCGCGCCATTCGGCTCTATGGAGCGCTTCACAGCCGTGCTCATCGAGCATACCGCAGGACACTTCCCACTCTGGCTCACACCTGAGCAGGTAGCCATCCTCCCTATCTCAGAGAAATACAACGACTACGCAGAGCGTGTTCAGGACTATCTCGCTACCGTTGGAGTACGTGCCGTTGTGGACAACCGCAACGAGAAGATAGGCCGCAAGGTTCGCGACAACGAAATCAAGCGTATCCCATACATGGTCATCGTAGGCGAGAAAGAAGAGGCAGACGGAACCGTTGCCATGCGTCAGCAGGGAGGTGGCGAACAGGCCACTCTCACCATGCAAGACTTCGGAGCACGCATCCTTGCAGAAGTAGCAGAAATGCTCCAGGCCATGAACATACGTCCAAAGGAATAAACAACCCAAGGAACTGACATTCCGCAACAGGACAACACGCACGAATGTTCCAATAACATTTATTACTGTCCGCTAAACTTTTTTCATTAGCATAAATTTAGGGCTGACACCGAATCAGGTGTCAGCCCTTTTGGTTACCTTTGCAGTCGCCAAACAAAATCAAACGTAACCATGGGCAAAAGTACACATTTTTTCGGACAGCCGGT
>RHMF01001451.1_pt1 | contig 10835 bp, 12 predicted proteins | sample 5365151 | NCBI WGS metagenome assembly RHMF01 (sample SAMN10266501, study PRJNA497801) | feces metagenome | isolation source: feces | host: Bos taurus | place: China: Prairie of Fairy Mountain | collected 2017-08-14 | reverse complement strand
CGGTGGGGTTCACCAGTTCCAGGATCCCATCACCGGTATCCACCAGCACCACCCGGCGCAAAATACCAACCTGAGGGGCTGCCAAACCAACGCCACCGGAGTCGATCAGCGTTTCTGTCATATCATCCAGTAATTTGTGGAGTTTCCCGTCAAAGTTTTCCACTTCCCGGCAAGTCTTATGCAAAGCCGGCTCTTTTACTGTAAGTATCTTTCTTAATCCCATAATATACCTCTTAATCAAAACCGTTGATATCCGCAAACAAAGTGACACCCCGGTTTTCTTTATCCTTTGCAAACTGTCGCATCAAATGGGCGATCAGTTCCCGCAAGGGCTTATCCGCTTTGCACCGCAAGGTGAGTCGATAGCGGAAATGATAATTGATCTTTGGCACCGGGCAGGGAGCCGGACCAAGCAAGCTCCAAGCCTGCTTATCAAACGGCGGTTGCTGCAGGCATTTTTGCAAAGCAGTAGCCATTTTTGCGCCGCCTCTGAGAACACTGCTCTCTTCCTGACCGGTAAAAGTCAAATAAATGAGATCCCCAAAAGGCGGCAAATTCTGCAGTTTGCGCAAAGAAATTTCCGTTTCATAAAAGCCATCATAATCCTGCTCAGATGCCAGTTTGATTACCTTATGGGATGGAGCCATAGTCTGAATAACGGCTTTTCCTTCCTGCTGTCCCCGGCCGGCTCTGCCTACCACCTGGGTAAGCATATTGAAAGTGGTTTCTGCCGCCCGATAACTGTCGCTATACAGACTGAGATCTCCATCCAAAACACCTACCAGGATCACATTCGGCATATCCAGGCCTTTTGCCACCATTTGGGTGCCCACTAAGACCGGGATATTTTCCTGCCTGAACCGATTCAGAATGACCTCATGGGTATTCACCGCATTGACAGTATCCGCATCCATTCGAGCAACTTCCATTCCGGGAAACAGTTCCTTTAGCTCCTGCTCCACCTTTTGTGTGCCGGTGCCAACCTGCTTCATAGGCCCGCCGCAAGTTGGGCAGCGATCCGTCACCGGCTGGGAGTGTCCGCAGTAATGGCACATAAGCCGATTGTTCGCACTATGGTAGGTCAAACGGGCGCTGCAGCGGGGACACTCCGGACTTTCCCGGCAATCCACACAGACGAGAGCCCGGCTGTTGCCACGGCGATTCAGGAACAAAATGCTTTGTTGGCCGTTTTCTGCGGTTTGACCGATGGCATCCTGCAAGGTATAGCTGACAGATGCATCATTGCCGTTTTCCAGTTCTCGATGCATATCCACAATTTCCACCTTGGGCAGACTTCTGCCGCCAAAGCGGTTTTTCATGGTGTAAAGTGTATAATCCCCGGTTTTTGCATGGTACATCGTCTCCACCGAGGGTGTGGCAGACCCAAGCAGAACCAAGGCATTTTCTTTTAGTCCCCGCCAAAGTGCCACTTCTTTGGCATTATAGCGAGGAGAATTCTCCGATTTATACGAGTGTTCCTGCTCCTCATCCAAAATAATGAGGCCCAATTCTTTGCAAGGCGCAAACACCGCAGATCGTGTTCCTACCACCACTTTGGCTTCTCCGCTGCGGACTCTTTTCCACTGGTCATACCGCTCTGTAGCGGGCAGGCTGCTATGCAAAACTGCCACAGCAGGCCCAAACCAAGCGGCCATCAGTCCTAAAAGCTGGGGTGTCAAAGCGATTTCCGGCACCAATAAAACTGCCTGTTTTCCTCTGCTCAGGCAAGCTTCGATCAGGCGAATATAAACGGCAGTTTTGCCGGACCCGGTTACGCCATACAAAAGTGCTGCCCCAGGCTTTGGCGCCGTCAGCTGGGCAAAAAGCCCATTGAAGGCCAGGGTCTGCTCCTCGTTCAGCTTCATATCCCGGTCAATCTCCGCCGGAATGATCTCTCTGCAGCGAAGCACCGGTTTTTCTGTTAACATCACATAGCCCAGTTCTGCCAGCCGGCGCAACGTATTGGGCTTGGCACCGGTAAAGTAGCAAATCTCCTTTACGGAAGCGCTGCCGATGCTGCACAACAGTTCCAGCACATTTTTCTGCTGGATGGCACTCTTGGGGCGTTTGGAAGCATAGTCCATTGCTTCCTCCGGGGAAGCTGCCAATGTGGCTACCTGCTCGGTCTTATCTGCTGTCTTTCTGGTAAAATCCCGGTCCGTGATAATCCACTTTTTCTTCAGAAGATAAGCGATTGCCTTTTCAAACTCTTCATCCGTAGCAAGCTGCCGCAGGGAATTCCCGTCCCAGGTTCCACCTGCCTCCAAAATGGCTTCCAAAATTCTTTGCGCCACCGGATTGCGGCAGGGCTTTTCCTGCCAGGATCGATCCTGGGTCAGACGAAAGGTATCCTTCACCTGGAACCACAGTCCAGCCGGGAGCATGGATCGAACAGCTTCATAGAATGTGCAGAAATATCTCTGGCGCATAAAGGCAGCAAGGCGAAGCATTTGCTCATTCACCAAAGGCTCTGTATCCAGAACGGTTTCAATAGACTTCAGATTCTCATCCCTATGGGGTTCAATCCCAAGTATGACGCCTTCGCACAACCGGTTTCCACGGCCAAAGGGAACGATCACCCGCATACCGCTTTGCAGGGAAACACTCTGGGGAATCAGGTAAGAGTAAGGCTTGTCAATGGCAAAATTAGCCGCACTTACAGCAACTTTTGCAATCATAAAGCCCCTCCTTCCTTTCTTTCTGCGCGTTTCTTACTTGTTGTATTCTTCCTTCAGGCCAGCGGAAAGCTTGCCTTCTGCCACTTCCCAAATTGCCAGAGTAACGGGCTTTTCGGTCAGCTCTTCCTGATATTCTTCTGCTTCAGCGGCAATCTGTCTTGCCCGCTGGGCAACCACATTTACCAAAAGGTAACGGCTCTCAACATTCTTCAGCAAATCTGCTACAGGGGGGTACAGCATAATTATTTCCTCCATTTTTAATCCGCAATAGCGGCAATAATTTTTAACATTTCTTGGGCGCAATCTTCCACCCGGTCATTTACAACGATATGGTCGTAGGCTTCACTCTGTTCCATTTCCCAAGCCGCACGCTCCTGGCGCAGCTTGATCTGCTCCTCGTCGGTATCTCCCCGACCCCGGAGCCGCTGTTCCAAGGTTTGCAGAGAGGGAGGTGCGATAAAAATCAGCACCGCATCCGGCCTCATTCTGCGCACGTTGAAAGCGCCCACAGGCTCAATATCCAAAATCACATTTCCCCGGCGGAGTTTCTCTTCCAACTGACCAATGGGTGTGCCGTAGTAATTGCCCATATGAGCATCATACTCGATGAATTCCTTGTTCTCGATCATGGAATGGAAGGTTTCCTTGGAAACAAAGTAATAGTTCTTTCCTTCCACCTCACCGGGTCTGGGGGGACGAGTGGTGGCGGATACGGAAAACAAGAGATCTTCCCTTTGGGCCATCACAGCGGCAAGCACTGTGCTTTTGCCCACACCGGATGCACCGGAGATGACGAACAGTTTTCCCTTACCCATTTTGTACCTCCTCTGCCAGTTCCTGAGGTGTCAGTGCAGAAAGGATCACATGGTCAGTATCCATCAGAATAACGGACCGGGTCTTTCTGCCGTAGGACGCATCGATCAGCATTCCACGTTCTTTGGCCTCCTGCACTACCCGCTTGATGGGAGCAGATTCCGGCTCCAGTACGCTCAGCACTCTGTTTGCAGCAACCATACTGCCAAAACCTATGTTCAAAAGTTTCATATAAACCCTCTTACTCGATGTTCTGTGTCTGTTCCCGGATCTTCTCCAGTTCTGCCTTAATATCCACCACAATGCGGGCCAGTTTTACATCGGTACATTTGGAGCCGATGGTATTGGCTTCCCGGTTCATTTCCTGCAGCAGGAAGTCCAGCTTTCTGCCGATAGCACCACCGGCGGTAAGCATGGTTTCCATTTGTTTCAGGTGGCTGCGCAGTCGGACAGTTTCTTCGTCCACAGCAACCTTATCCGCAAAGATAGCGGCTTCGGTGAGAATCCGACTTTCGTCGATAGAGGTATTTTCCAGCACTTCCCGAAGTTTGTTTTCCAGTTTCGTGCGGTAGTCAATTACGGTTTGTCCGTTTCCTGCTTCCACCTGGGAAACCAGTTCCAAAATAGCAGCGCCTCTGTTGCGCAGGTCCTTATCCAAAGCTTGTCCTTCCAAGGTGCGCATTGCATCATAGTTGGCAAGGGCACTCTTTACCACAGCCATAAGGTCGTTCAGGAGTTCTTCCTCATCCACCTGGGGCTTTTCAATAGAGAAAACTTCCGGCAGCCGGGAAAGAGTGGAAACGCTGATATCGTCCTTTACGCCACACTCGGTGACCATTTGACGCATCGCTGCCAGATAGCCTTCCACAACGGTCTTGTTCAGGCTTACCTGGGCTTCTTCACCGCCTTCAGTGCGCAGAGTGATGAACACATCCACCTTACCTCTGGACACCACAGACTTTACTGCCTGCTTAACAGCTTCCTCTGCGAAAGTCAGCACACGGGGCAGACGCACGGAGCAATCCAAATAGCGATTATTTACAGAACGAAGTTCTACAGTAAATTCCCGGCCGTTTTTTGTTTCCACGCTCCGACCATATCCGGTCATACTTTTAATCATAACCATTCTCCCCTTTTCCTTAGCCCGTCTGTCCGTTGGCGTTGATGGTCACCTGCACCTTATGGGTGCCGATTGCACCTACAACACCTTCAAATCTGTTGGAAAGTTTAAACGTCAGCGGCACTTCGTTGATAGACAGCTTATTGAAATCCGCATAAGCTGTTACATCCTCAGCGGTGAGATCATCGATCAATTCTTCAGGACCACGGAAGACTACTTCCAGGTTCTTTGTAATAATCGTCGCATTGAAATTGCCGGCATTCAGCGGAAGGATTTTATTGACAGACAACTTTTTGGTGCTAAGTCCATTGATCGCCACCTTGACGGTAACCTTGCTCACACCGGTTATGTTGTTCACATTCGTGGGAAGTATTACTCTGCGTTCCAGCTCTGCAGAGCCGCTAATGGCGGAAAGATTGATGGGTTCCAATTCGATCTGGGTCAGGTTTGCAAGGTTTTCCTCGCTGCCGGAAACCCAAATTGTTTCATGGCTGATTTGCACTACGCAATCCTTCTCTGTAGCGCCGCCACCGGGAATCAGCTGCACAGTCACAGGAATTTCCTTACCCCGCTGCACCACCAAGTCGACCTTTACCTGCTGTTTGCTGCCAAGCTCTTCGCTGACGATGTATTCGCCATCAACGATTTTGCCCTCTTCATCATAATAGTGGAAGGTCATCTCCTGGGAGATCGATTCCTTCACGCCGGTCAGGTCGATCTCCACCTTTGCCACGGCTACCCGATCCACCATTTCCTTAGGTCCGGAAATATGCAGCTGAGGAGAGCCAAACACCGCACCGGAGATGAAGAAGCCTTCTTCCTGTTCGCCCACATAGGTGGCCTCCAGGGGTACTGTATTCTCAGAGTAAGGCCAAATGTCCAACTCGATATAATCAGGATTCCGGCTCACAACTGTTATCGCATTGTTAGGCACATTGCCGGGATAAGCAATAGAATAGTTCAATTGCACCTGTTGATTGGGATTGTATTCCAGAATCTTGGAAGCATCTACCTTTACGGTAATGTTCTCATCAGTCAAATTAATCAGGTCAGAGCGGTTACCGGACAGTTTTAAATGGACAGTCAGTTTTTGATCGGGATTCAACATCATCCCCTTTTCATGAAGGGCTTTTTCATTGTCCACTTCCACAGTCACATCAAAGCTTGCTTCTGAGTCGGGGCTGACCACGGTAATCACATAGAGCCAAAGGCCAAAAGCTGCCACCAAGGAAAGCAATGCGGAAAGAATCTTGTTTTTCATTTCTGCTTACCTCCCTTATCGCCTATGCGAAGTTTCTGACGCAACCGAACGATCAGGTTATCCGGCTGATCCTTTTGTTCATGGCAGAGTTCATTCCGCAGAAGGCGCTCCAAAGTTTTGGGTGCCAGGTGGCGCTTCAGAATGCCGCCCACCGCTACGGAAATTACACCGGTTTCTTCAGACACGATAACCACCACTGCATCGGTAGCTTCACTCATACCAACGCCTGCACGGTGACGGGTACCCAGGTCTGCATGGAGCCGTTCGCTTTCAGAAAGGGGCAACACGCAGCCGGCAGCGGTGATCCGTTCATTCTGAATGATCATAGCGCCATCGTGCAAAGAGGCCTTGGGGAAGAAAATATTCCGGATAAGCTGCTCAGAAACCTGGGCATCCAGCAACGTGCCGGTTTTATAGTACTCATCCAGGTGGCTGGTGCGGCCGAAAACGATCAGCGCACCGATCTTTTCCTGGCTCATAACTTCGCAGGCCTGGACAGTCTGCTGAATAACGGGCACCATCACGTCGTTTTCTTCTTCCGGATCGAATAACCTCTTCCATTTCATATTGCTCAAATGGTCGATCATTCGGCGCAGTTCCGGCTGGAACAAAACCACGATGGCGATCAATCCAACCTGAGAAAGTTCAGACAGTATAAAATTCAGCGTGTGCATTTTCAGGATGCCTGTCAGCCAAGTGATCAGCAGCAATGCTACCACCACTTTGGCAATACGGGCGGAACCGGTAGACCGGAAAAGCGGCACTAACCAGTAGATCAAAAATGCAACGGCTATAATATCCAGAACATCCGACCACCCCATGATCGTAATCTGTTTCCATAGGGCTTGCAGAGTCTCCATAAGCCTTCCCCCATTTCCCAAATTTGTATACCTCTTTTGACGATGGCATACCTATCCTATTATCCGTTCCATTATAACGGATTTTGTCGCTGATATCAATAGGAAATGGGAATTTTTTTAGAGTTAAACAGCGGATTTTTCCAGTGTTTCCAACAATTTTTTCCTCTGTAAGTCGGTATTGTCCCAGCCGAAACTGATGCGCACCGTTCCGGTGTCCAAAGTGCCTGCGCTTTCATGGGCAAAGGGAGCGCAGTGAAGGCCTGCGCGGACGCAGATTCCTCTGTTTCCCAGGTGCTCTGCCAGTTCTTCACAATCTGTTTTTGCCACGAAGGAAACAGTGCCCAGTTGATGGTCTCCCCGGAACACCTGATATCCCAATTTTTCCAGTTCCCGGCCGCAGAGTGCCGCTTGGCGTCGCTCCCTTTGAAAGATGTTAGCAAGGCCTCTGCTCATCACGGTACAGATGCCTGCCTGCAATCCTGCAATTCCCGACACGTTGAGTGTACCTGCTTCTCCTGCATCCGGCAAAAAGTCCGGCATTCTTTGTTCCCGGGACAGGCTCCCCGTTCCACCGTAAAGCAAAGGTCTGGGAGGGTCTTTACATAGCAAAATACCGGTTCCCATTGGTCCCAAAAGGCCTTTGTGACCGGGCATCGCAATGAAATTTGCTCGGAGTTTTTCCATACTGACCGGCAGAATCCCACCGCTTTGGGCAGCATCGATCACAAAAGGTACACCGTAGCGGCAGCAGAGGGCAGATAGCTCCTCTACCGGAAGAATATAGCCGAACACATTGGATGCATGGGTAAACACTGCCAAATCCTGCCCCTTCTGCAGTGCCTTTTCGAAAGATTCCAGTGTATCTTCCCAGTCAAAGAGTTTTCTGCCCGCCACCGTAATATTCGCGCCTAAAGCATGCAGGGGACGGGTCACCGCATTGTGCTCAAAACCGGAAACCACCGCCCGTCTCCCCGTCGGCAAAAGGCTAAAAATTGCCGTGTTCAGCCCTTGGGTGCAGCTGCCTGTAAACACCACTTGCTCTGGCTGGCAGTCAAAAAGCGCGGCTGTGCTCTGCCGGCAGGAAAGCACCATTTTTGCCGCCTCCATAGCCGGTTTATGGCCGCCTCTGCCCGGATTGGCGCAGGATTCCATTGCCTGCGCCACTGCCTGCGTTACTGCAACCGGTTTTGGAAAAGATGTGGCTCCGTGATCAAAATAAATCACAATTTTACCTCCTCCGCTCTTCCTTTTTCCGGCTGATAGTAAACCTTTTGAAAAGGAATTTGGGCAACCCGCAGCATAGACACTGCCGCGAGTACCCGGTCTTTGGTCAGTCGCAAACTGTAACCGCAACCTTTTTCCTGCAGCCAGGTCGGTGTGCGTTTCAAACTGCATGCGATACCTCCCCTGCGCAGAAGACCTTCTCCTCTTTGGGCAGGGGTAATCGAACGGAAAGTGATCAAATATTCTTCCATAAAAATACCTCCCGGGTCAGCCTATGCCCGGGAGGAAGAATTGTGCCGTATTTTGTTAGATTTTTTCAATAAGGCAGACACTGTGACAAGCAATGCCGGAGCCATCACCGGTGAAGCCTAAATGCTCCTCCGTAGTGGCTTTTACGTTGACACAGTCGGTCTCCACACCCAAAATACCTGCAAGGTTCGCCTGCATTTGAGAAATATAGTCCTTCAGTTTCGGTGCTTGTGCAATAACCGTTATGTCAACGTTGCCAACCCGGTAACCGACAAAATCCAGTTTCTCTGCCACATGCGCAAGGAGCTTCAGGGAAGAAATGCCCTTATATTGGGGATCTGTATCCGGAAAATGCCGCCCGATATCTCCTAAACCGGCGGCACCCAAAAGCGCATCCATCACTGCGTGGGTCAGCACATCCGCATCGGAATGTCCTAAAAGACCTTTTTCATAAGGGATATGGACACCGCCCAAGATCAGTTCTCTTTCGGAAACCAGGCGATGCACATCATAGCCGTGTCCAATTCTCATTGTCTGTCCTCCCATAGTAGCTGCGCAACTCTCAAATCCATCGGCGTGGTGATTTTGATGTTGCTTTCTTGTCCGTCTACCAAGTACACCGGTATGCCCATTCGCTCCAACGCAGAGCAGTCATCTGTAATTGCCGCGCCCTCAGAAACGGCTTGAGAAAGAGCAGTCAGCAGATCAGGCAGGTAAAACACCTGAGGGGTCTGCACTGCCCGCAGAGAATTGCGGTCTGAAGTGCTTAAAACCCAATGGTTCTGCACATTTTTAATGGTATCCTTAACGGGAATCGCAGGAGCAGCTGCACCGTGCTGGTCGGCAGCAGATACCGTTTTGACGATTAGTTCTGATGTAATAAGCGGTCTTGCTCCATCGTGGATCGCGGCCAGTTGCACCCGTTCCGAAAGAACCTGGAGTCCACACAGCACGGACTGCGTGCGGTCTGCACCGCCTACTACGACCCCTTTTACTTTAGAAAAAGGCTCTGCCATATCCGCAATTTTCTCCAATAAATCCTGCCTGGTAACAATCACGATTTCCCCGATTGCCGGGCAAGCCTGGAACGCACGGATCGTATGCAGGATCACCGGTTCGCCGCCCAAAGGAGCCAGCGCCTTGTCAATTCCTTCCATGCGGGAAGCATTTCCTGCTGCGACGATCACCGCACCGCAAAACTTCCCCTGGTATGCAATTTGAGGTTGGTACGCAACCATACTTAGAGCTCCTTTATCAGTTTCTTAAAGTAAGTGCCCCGCTCCATGAAGTTTTTAAACTGGTCAAATGCAGCGCTGGCAGGACTCATTAGCACGATATCCCCTTCTTTTGCCATATGTACCGCCTGGTTGACAGCATCGGTGAAATCCCCACAATCCACGATCTCCGGATTGCCGGGTATGTAGTGGGGACACTGCTCCACTGCCTGCCGAATCTGCGGGCCGGTAGCACCGTTGACCAGAAGAACTTTTACCTTTTCGCAGATCTCCGGGCCAAGCACATCATAGGGAATATGCTTATCATAGCCGCCTGCGATCAGCAAAACCTTTTGATCAAAGCTCTTCAGGCCGGCAATGGTGCGGCTGGGAGAAGATGCTATGGAATCGTTGTAATACTTAACCCCATTTACAATGCGGACAAGTTCAATCCGGTGTTCCACGCCGCCAAAATTAGCGGCAACATAGGCTATGGCAGCATCGCTGGCAATGCCCTGGAGCGCACTGATAGCAGCCATATAATTTTCCACATTATGAATGCCGGGAAGTAAAATGTTTCCGATATCCAGCACCGGGGTTTTGTCACGAAAAATTACGTTATTTTTTAAATACACGCCCTTTTCCAAGGTTTTCTGCCGGGAAAAGCGCCTCGTTTCCCCCACCCCTTCAAAAGTACTTGTAATGCTGTTATCGTCATTGAGCACCAGCACATCCCCCGGTTTTTGATACCGGTAAAGATTTTGCTTCGCCCAAATGTACTCATCCATATCCTTATGGACATCTAAATGATTGGGAGCTAAATTAGTGATCACTGCCACCTGAGGACTGAGGGTCATATCCATCAGCTGGAAGGAACTAAGCTCCACCACCGCCCAATGATCTTTCTCCATTTGAGGAATAGAAGAAAGTAAAGGTGTGCCGATGTTGCCGCCCAGCCAGACAGTTTTGCCATCGGCCTTCAGAATTTCAGAGATCAATGTGGTAGTGGTAGTCTTGCCATCAGAACCCGTAACAGCCAACAAATTACAAGGACACAGTTCAAAGAATACCTGCATTTCGCTGGTGACCTTTGCCCCACTTTCCCGAAGTGCCTTGAGGGCAGGAATATCCGGGTGCATACCGGGGGTGCGGAACACCAAGTCTGCTTGCAGATCTTCCAGGTAGTTCTCCCCTACCTTCAGCTTGCAACCCAAGCTTTCCAGCTCCAGAACTTCAGCATCCAGTTTTTCACGGGGTGTACGATCGCAACCGGTGACGGTGCAGCCGTAGGAAAGAAGCAGACGAACAAGGGGTCGATTGCTGACGCCCAGACCCATCACAAGAATATTCTTATCTTTCAGAGAGTGAAAATACGCATCAAAAAGGTTTTGCATAAGCATCCCTCACAAGTCATAG
>RHMF01001450.1_pt1 | contig 10841 bp, 6 predicted proteins | sample 5365151 | NCBI WGS metagenome assembly RHMF01 (sample SAMN10266501, study PRJNA497801) | feces metagenome | isolation source: feces | host: Bos taurus | place: China: Prairie of Fairy Mountain | collected 2017-08-14 | reverse complement strand
ACATCCCGAAACCTACCGTCTTGTAGCTTTCAAGGATATGTCAAACGATCAGGTGTTCATCACCCGCTCATGCGCGAACACCAAGGAGACCATCGAGATCGAGGGCGTTGAGTACCCAGTAGTAAAACTCGAGATCTCTAACACATCTCACCCATTCTATACTGGTAAGATGAAGCTTGTTGATACAGCAGGTCGTGTTGATAAATTCTATCAGAGATACGCAAAGAAGAAGTAATTCTTCCAAGACATACAGGTACAGACCGGTTCGCAGGATACTGCGGACCGGTTTCTCTATATATGGCGTCTCCTTTTCAGTAATGGCAGATCCCGGTATTCAAGGTCATCTGTTCGCCTGACCGAGGATGCTTGAATGAAATCGAATATGCATGCAGGTGCAGGCGAGAAGCTTCGGAACCTCCGTAAAGCATGTCTCCCAGTATCGGGTGGCCCAATCCGCGCAGATGTGCGGAATGTACCCGTAATTGATGTGTGCGCCCTGTAGCAGGGTGAAAGATCACTTCGATTGTTCCATCTGGGTTTGTAGAGAATATTTCATATTCTGTATTTGCGGGCTTTCCCTGCGTTTCATCTACCTTTTGTCTAGGCCTTTCGTCATAGTCCGGACTTAACGATAACTCGATGTACCCTTTCTCTCCCGTAATGAGCGCTCTGCCTTCCTGAGCAGCAGACAATCTTGCGTGATAGGTCTTCGTGATGGAACGTTCTTCAAACTGTTTCTGAAGAGTGACTGCATTTGCCATGCTTCTTGCAAACAGCATCAATCCGGAAGTATCCATATCCAGCCTGTGTACAATATGCAGGTCCTCATATCTCCTTTTCAATATTTCATATGCTGATATCCTGCCGTCAAGTCCCGGGACGGAAGGCATTCCAGAAGGTTTTGCAGCAGCTATCATGTCTTTGTCTTCATAGACTATGTCAATATTCTCAGATATGAAGCCCGGGATTTCTTTTTGAAGCCCTTTCATCATGAAATCAAGCAAAGGACCGCATTTGCTTGTACATGAAGGGTAGTAATGCCCGTGCGTACGTACGGCGGTGCCTGGAGATTTCCCGTACCAGAATTCTCCCATTGCAACAGGCTTCAGTCCATTGCGCAGAGCATGTTCGATAAGCTTAGGGGCAGCACATTCGCCTGTTCCTCCGGGAGGAACAAGCCCTTTGTCAGAAAAGATTTCTCCTATGCTTTTTTCTTCTCCCAGAAAGTTGTGTACTATGTATTTGCTGAATATCCATTTCTGAAGTTCTTCAGACATCGCGGCTCTTTCGGCTTTCAGGAAACCGATGTTTTCTTCAATGTCCTTTATATCCTGGCGCAGTTGGCTTATTCTTTCTTCCCAGCCTTGTTTCAGCCTTTTCAGCTCAGCCTTTTCGAACTGACTTTCCCGGATCAGCTCCGATAGTCTTGACGGATCTGACAATTCGCTTCTTATCTCGTCTCTTTCCCTCTTGGATATGGCCATTCGTGCTTTCAGAAGCCCGATTTCTTCGTCACGGCTCTGAATGCTTCGCTCCAGTCTAAGCCTTGCTTCATTCAGGCTGTCTGAGCTTTCAAGCTGCTTTATCTGCAGGTTGATGGCTGTGATTTCTGCTTCCCGTATCTTGAAATGCCCATGTGGATCAAGCAGGTCGTAGATAGGCGGGACAAAACCTTCGATGATGCTCTTTTCGCCCACATTGCCGGAAAATCCTGAAAGAAAACCTGTCTGTCCTTCTTTGTCTGTAACGATCAGTACTCCCATCATCTTACCTTCGGCAAATTCTTTATGAAGTACGGAGTTCTCGATCATTTCCATTGTCATTGCGGCTGCTTTCCGCACGAGAGGGTGAGGGAAATATCTGAACGGGTCAGTGAATCGTTCAGGAATGGAAACATGTATGTCTTCGGAAAAGTGATGCATCAGATCACGATATTGTTTGTGACATATTCCCGGCAGTAATCCTTCAGCCCGCAGCTCCCGCATTTCGGCTTCCTGGCTGTGCATACATAGCGTCCGTGAAGAATCAGCCAATGATGTGCCTTGCCTCTGAGCTGCTCGGCAAATCCGGCAGTAAGGTCCTTTTCAACAGCTTCTACGTTGGTTCCGTCTGACAGGCCAAGTCGTCTTGATACCCTGAATACGTGAGTGTCAACAGCTATTACAGGCTTGTCATAAATGACTGATGCTATGACATTTGCTGTCTTTCGTCCTACACCGGGAAGAGTCTCCAGCTGCTCGGTCTCTGAAGGAACAACGCCTCCGAAATCAGAAACCAGTTTCCTGGCCATTCCGATCAGATGCTTGGCCTTGTTGTTCGGGAATGAGATGGATCTGATCAGCTCATAGACATCTTCAAAACTTGCCTCAGCAAGGTCAGACGGTTCGGGAAAACGTGTGAAAATCTGTGGCGTGTGCATGTTCACACGCTTATCGGTACATTGCGCAGAAAGGATGACTGCAATCAGGAGATGGAAAGGGGAATCATAATGAAGCTCCGTCTCGGCTATCTCCATGTTTTCTGAAAACCATGAAGTTATTTTTGCAAATCTTTCGGAAGTTTCCATGTCAGATGGCAGGTTCCAGATCAATATTCTCACTTCCAGCTATTTCCGTACATGTTTCGTCCTTGCAGACCATGACTCTACCAGGATATTTCTCGAAGATCTGCCTGTTGTGTGTTACCATGACGATTGCTGTCCCTTTTTCTTTGTTGATGCCTGTGAGAAGCTGCATGATGCCGTCTGCGGTCTCGTTGTCCAGATTCCCTGTAGGCTCGTCCGCAATTATCACCTGTGGCTCGTTCAGCAAGGCTCTGGCTATGGCGATGCGCTGCTGCTCTCCGCCTGAGAGCTGGTGAGGCATCTTGTGTGCTTTCAGCTTCATTCCGACAGATTCCAGTACCTGTGATATCTTGCCTGATATCTCATCTTCATTCTTCCAGCCGGTAGCTCTGAGAACGAATGAAAGATTGTCCTCGATGTTTCTGTCCATAAGCAGCTGGAAGTCCTGGAAAACCACTCCCATCTTTCTTCTCAGATAGGGGATATCCTTTTCCCTGATGCTGTCCAGGTCATATCCGCATACTTTGCCTGAACCTTTAAGAAGAGGATTCTCTGCTATGATGGTTCTTATTATAGACGTCTTTCCTGTGCCGACCTTGCCTACGATATAAACAAAGTCGCCGGGATTGACTTCCATATCCAGATTGTAAATGACGATGGCTTCTCCGTTGTATATGTCGGCGCCTTTGAACGAGATTACAGGTGTTTTGTTTTCCATGCTAAAAAATGACTATAACCATACAAATATAGTGGAAAAATGGTTAAATTTGTAAAATTTTATATTGATCATGAATAATAAGATGATATTGATGTCACTGGCTATTGCCGTCCTGTCTTCTGCCCCTGTCATGGCGGATTCAGATAATCTTTCGGGGAACGGCCTGAAGTCAGTGAAGGAGTTCAGAAAAGCCCTCAGACTCAATGACAGAGGTATGGGCTCCCGCTCTGCCTGGGTTATGGATGAACTTGGCCGATCCGTGTTCGGGCAGGATCCCGTCGGATATTCCGTTCTGAATGATGTGGCTATGGATATATCCGGATATTTGTTCCGTATGGAAACATATGTCGAAGAGAATCCTCATTCGGCTCTTATTCCTTACATGAAATATCTCCACGCGTTGAATCTCTTCGATAAGGAGGATTATGAAAACTGTGCAAGGGTGCTTGACGAAGTGTCAGCAGAAGATATCGATGATAAGGAATTCGATACATATATCTTCAAAAAGGCCTATTGTGCCTTTGTTGAGAGAAAACTGGACAAAGCTGCCGGTCTGTTCGGCGAGCTTGACAGGCGTCAGGTAACGGATTATATTGCTCCGGCCAGATATGCCTTGGGATATATCAGATATGAAGACAAGGATTTCGAAGATGCAATAAAGTGGTTTGAAGCCGCTGCTGCTGACAGACGTTTCAAGGAAATGGCTGATTATTATATCCTTGAGTGCCGTTTCATGCTTAAGGACTATGAGTTTGTGGCTCAAAACGGAGATGCCATGTATGCATCTGTTCCTGAGGAAAGAAAGTCTCATCTGGCACGAATCATTTCGGAATCCTGGCTGGTTCTCGGAGATATCCAGAAGGCTAAGGAGTACTATGAGCTTGGTGAAAACAAGACTTCCGGTTCCAAGACTCGTTCGGATCTGTTCTATAGCGGTTCACTTCTTTATGCCATCGATGATTTCGAGGGTGCTATCGCTGATTACAGCAAGATGACGGACCGTACCGATTCATTGGGACAGATTGCAAATTATCAGCTCGGATACAGCTATATCCAGACAAAGAACAAGGTGGCGGCACTTGATGCGTTCAAGGATGCGGCGTCTGTGGATCATGACCTGAAGCTTAAGGAAGATGCTTTCTTCAATTGGGCGAAGCTGGCTTTCGACCTCAATGATGATACTTCCGTATTCAACGATTACATCAAGACATATCCTGCAAAGGAGCAGGAACAGAGGATAAACAGCTATATCGCTGTAGCAGCTCTTCATGACAGGGATTATGAAGGTGCCGTCAATGCATATGACAAGATCGATGAACTGGATGAGGGTATGGTTTCCAACTATATGAAAGCCAATTATCTGAGAGCCAATCAGCTTATCAGGAACGGTTCATACCGTCTCGCTATACCTTGTCTGAAGGCTGCCGCTTATTATTCTGACAGAAGCAGCCGTTTCAATCAGCTTACCCGTTATTGGCTCGCAGAGTCTTATTACAGAAACGCACAATACAGAGAAGCTATAGAGGTAATGTCGGATCTGTATAACACTTCAGCCCTTTATGGAATGGCTGAAGCTGAGATGATCCCTTACAATATCGCATATTGCTATTTCAAGAATGAGGAATACGGCTCTGCGTTAAGATGGTTTGACGTGTATCTTCAGTCTCCGAATGCAGCGTTCCGTAAGGAGGCTCTGGTACGCAGTGCAGATTGTCACTTCATGGCAAAGGATTATAAGAAGGCTTGTGAAGCTTATGACGGAGTCATTGCGGAATATTTCGATGTAAATGACATCTATCCATATTATCAGGCTGCCGTGGCTTATGGCCTTTTGAAGAAGCCAGCGAAAAAGATAGAGCTTCTTTCCAATGTCATGGATGCTTCTCCTTCATCTGAGTTCTATCCGGAAGCGATGTATGAGCTGGGACGTGCATATGTGGCTAAGTATGAAGATGAAAAGGCCCTGGAGTGTTTTGAGCGTCTGGCTTCAGATGTGAAGGACAGTACTTACGTTGCAAGGGCATATATCGAGATGGGATCGCTTTCAAGAAACCAGTCTCTGTATAGCGAGGCTTTGAAACATTATAAGAAAGTCGTTGAGGAAATGCCTCTCTCCGGTTATGCTGAGGACGCTTTGGCTGCTATAGAGTCTATCTATCAGATCAGGAATAAGCCTGAAGAATATCTGGAATATATTGAGTCCATAGGAAAGGGCGGATCCAAGACCGACGAAGAGAAGGAGGATATGATATTCAACTCTGCCGAGCAGATCTTCCTTTCGGAAAATTATCAGAAGGCGCTTGTCGCTCTGGATGCATATCTTGAACAATATCCTGATGGAAGGAATGTATATAAGGCTGATTTCTACAAGGCAGAGTCATACAAGATGCTCGGTCAGAATGAAAGGGCATGCGACAGCTACAGAAAGGTCATCGAGGAAGGACAGGGCTCGTTTGTAGAGCTGTCGATGCTCAGTTTCTCGGAGCTTTCTTACAAACTGGAAAAATGGGAGGACGCATTCGGCGGATATTCTTCTCTGTATGATTCAGCTGTTCTGGAAAACAACAAGCTCCTGGCTATGACTGGAATGATGCGTTCGGCATTCAAAGGACATAACTGGGTGGAAGCAATCAAAGGTGCCGGTCTTGTTCTTTCCGACAGCAGGTTTGATGCTCAGACTCAGGCAGAAGCGAAATATGTGAAGGCTAAGTCTTATCTTGCTACAAGCCGTAGGACTGAAGCGTTTGAAATTCTTTCTGCTCTTGCAGAGGATGTGTCTGGACAATATGGCGCTGAAGCTGCTTATATGCTGATTCAGGACTGCTATGACCGAGGTGACTTCGAGGCCGTTGAAACAAAGGTCTATGCTTTTTCTGAAGCTGGAACATCGCATATGTACTGGCTCGCCAAAAGCTTCATCGTTCTTGGTGATTCTTTCGTGGAGAGAGAGGAACTCAAACAGGCCAAGGCTACATTTGAAAGTATCAGGGACGGTTATGAGCCTCAGAATGCTCAGGATGATGTGCAGAGCAATGTGGAAGTCCGCCTGAAGAGGCTTGCTGAAATGATGACAGAGTAAAATTGACGATTTATGAAAAGAAATATATATAGATTCATTGTTGCAGTTTGTGCGATTGCAGGCTCATACTCATCATGGGCTCAGAATCTGGATCCTACAGTTGAGGTAAACAGGACGTATGAAGGCAAGCTGATGGAAGTCCATAAGCCGGAAATGGAAATGGCTGTTCCTGATTCTGCTCTCCGATTCGATCTTGACTTCGATTATTCCGTATTCGAGAATCCATATAAGGGTGCATATGAATTCAAGCCGTATTCAATGACATTGAAACCGGTTGCGCCCCCTAAGGAAAGGAAATCCCTGTATCTGAATATGGGATCTGGTGTCTTTTTTACCGGCGGTGTCATGCCTTCAGCTGACTTTGTATGGTCTCCTCTGTCTTCGGGAAATTTCAGATTGGATGTCTATGCTTCCCATGATTCTTATATCGGTGAGTATCAGATACCTGTAGATTATGATCCGGCTAAGGACAAGGTCTTGTTCGGTGGAATGAAGGATATGGATGGCAACAAACGTAACCGTGACTTCATGAGCAGAGCTGGTGTCGCAGGAAGCTACGATTGGGCTGCAGGACAGGCAAAAGCCGCTGTCGGCTATTATGGCATTTATGAAAAATTCGATTCAAGATCCAACCTCTTCAATGCTCTGGATGCATCAGCGTCGGTTTCTTCAAAGGATTATGGCCAGATGTTCAAATATGCAGTGGATATGTCATATCGTTTCAGCGGTGATGATCTTGATGTCTCTGATGAAAACAACAAGCTGAAAGGACATGAGGTCAGCTTCAATGGCAGGCTTCTCGGAGATGTCATGGACGGACACACCATCGTTTTTGATATGGGCATGGATCTCGTATCATATTCGGGATTCATCAACGATGGAGTCACACGTCTGTCATTTGCTCCTAAATACCTTCTTGAGCTTGACAGACTGCGTCTGGCAGCTGGCTTCAAGATGGAATTCCTTGTTCCGTCGGGTTCTGACAGTCTGTGTTTCAGGTCTGAGACCGGTCTGAAAAACAATTTCCCGATGTATCCGGATATCAGAGCTGATTTTCAGCTTGTTCCGGACTATATGAATGCTTATGCCGTCATCACAGGTGGAACAAGAGTGAATACATATTCTACATTGATAGATTCGAATCATCATATCAATCTCTTTTCTGCTTTCGGAGGCCCTTTGATGGATAATACGATAGAGCGACTTGCGACATATGCAGGACTACAGGGAAGAGCCGGCACTGGTTTCACTTATGATGTACGTGCCGGTTATTCCGGATACAGGAATGCTCTGGTTGATAAAGTCATGATACTGGACAATAAATTCATTCCGGGAATTGCATATGCGGATTACAGGAAATTTTTTGCTGCAGCAGAGTGGAGATTGAAGAAGGATAGATTCACCTTTGACGGCTCTGTGTCTTATAGTCATATGTGGTTCATGGACAAGAATGCTGCAGATGGCCTTTTCCTCCCGCCGGGTCTTGAAGGAACCGTTTCGTTTGATTACAACTGGAAAGAAAGGGTGTATCTTGGAGCCCATTGTGACTTTGCGGCGATACGTAAGCCTGGTACCGTGCTTCGTCCTGACGCTACTTCTCTTATTAAGGCACGAGTTCCCGGATATGCTGATCTGGGTGTGGATTTCGAATATCTTGTGACCAGAAAGTTCTCTTTCTGGGCTGAAATTGGAAATCTGTTGGGCTCTTTCATGCCGGTTCAGCACAATCTTCTTTATGGAATTTCCGGACCATATTTAGCAGCTGGAATCTGTTTGAATTTATAGGAAAAATTACTAAATTTGTCCGTTTGTTCGGCCCGCTTGACGCTGTGTCAAAGGCCTGTTGATAGATTAAGTATAGAATTATAATAATGAGCGAAAACGAAATCAATAATGTTGCTGCGGAGCAGTACTCCGCGAACAGCATTCAGGTGTTGGAAGGCCTTGAGGCCGTTAGAAAAAGACCTTCGATGTACATCGGTGACATTGGCGAAAGAGGTCTTCATCATCTCGTATATGAAGTGGTTGACAACAGTATCGACGAGGCTCTTGCCGGATATTGCGATACAATCGATGTAGTCATCAATGAGAATAATTCCATTACAGTAAGGGATAACGGTCGAGGTATTCCTACAGGAATGCATGAAAAGGAGAACCGTTCGGCTCTTGAAGTCGTGCTTACGGTTCTTCATGCAGGTGGTAAGTTCAGCAAGGACAGCTACAAGGTTTCCGGAGGTCTTCATGGTGTCGGTGTATCTTGTGTGAATGCCCTTTCTGATTATCTCAAGGCTGAAATCCACCGCGAAGGAAAGATCTTTGTCCAGGAGTATTCTCAGGGTAAGCCTTACAAACCTGTCGAGGTGGTCGGAGAGGCTGAAGATACAGGAACTATCGTGACTTTCCATCCGGATCCTGAAATCTTCCAGGTCACTACTGTATATAAGTATGATACGCTTGCTGCACGACTTCGTGAACTTGCATACCTTAACAAAGGTATCCGACTGACTCTCACTGACAAAAGAAATCTTGTGAACGATGTCGATGAGAACGGAAACGAGCTTGAGACCACTCATTTCAGGAATGATGTGTTTTATTCGAAAGACGGACTCAAGGAATTTGTCGAATATCTTGATGGTGGAGCCGAGCGTCTTATAGAGACCCCGGTATATCTTGAGACAGATAAGATCATTCCTATCGAAATCGCTCTACAGTACAATACCGGATATACCGAGAAGATATATTCATACGTAAACAATATCAACACGATCGAAGGTGGTACTCACCTTCAGGGATTCAAGATGGGTCTCACCAGGACCTTGAAGAATTATGCAGATAAGGCCGGTATGCTTGCAAAGCTGAAGTTCGATCTTGCTGCTGATGACTTCCGTGAAGGTCTTACTGCAGTTGTTTCCGTTAAGGTTGCAGAACCACAGTTCGAAGGTCAGACAAAGACCAAGCTCGGAAACGGCGAAGTCGTTTCTGCTGTATCGCAGGCGACAGCTTCTGCTCTTGAGCAGTATCTTGAGGAGAATCCTAAGGAGGCGAAGATGATCGTGGAGAAGGTGATCCTCGCAGCAACAGCCCGTCATGCCGCACGTAAGGCTCGTGAGATGGTACAGAGGAAGACTGTGATGTCCGGTGCCGGAATGCCTGGAAAGCTTGCCGACTGTTCATCACGTGATCCTGAAGTATGCGAGCTTTTCCTCGTCGAGGGAGACTCTGCGGGAGGTACTGCAAAGCAGGGACGTGACCGTATGACGCAGGCTATTCTTCCTCTCAGGGGTAAGATCCTCAATGTCGAGAAGGCTATGGAACATAGGGTGTTCGAAAGTGAGGAGATCCGTAATATCTATACCGCCCTCGGAGTTACAGTCGGAACTGAAGAAGATAGCAAGGCGCTGAATCTCAGCAAGCTGCGTTATCACAAGGTTATCATCATGACCGATGCCGATGTCGATGGAAGCCATATCGCTACCCTTATTCTGACATTCTTCTTCCGTTATATGATCGATCTGATCAAGAACGGATATGTATACCTTGCGACTCCGCCTCTCTATCTTGTCAAGAAGGGCAAGGAAGAGATCTATTGCTGGACTGAGGCACAACGCAAGGAAGCGACTCTCCAGCTTGGAAAGGGCTCTGAAAAGGGTGTGTTCGTTCAGCGATATAAAGGTCTTGGAGAGATGAGTGCAGAACAGCTGCAGTCAACTACCATGGATCCTGAGAAGCGTCTTCTCCGTCAGATCACCATTGAAAATGCTGCTGAAGCAGAGCGTACTTTCTCAATGCTCATGGGTGATGATGTTCCGCCACGCCGTGAGTTCATAGAACAGAACGCACACTATGCTAATATCGATGCATAGTGTAGCCAATCTCAACTTAGACCATACTATTTGTACTAAACCAAACATATACTCTTATGACAGACATTTTTGAAAGAATTGAAAAGCATTCGGGTGGTCCTCTCGGGCAGTATGCAGCTAAGGCTTTCGGATATTATATGTTCCCTAAGCTTGAGGGTGAGCTTGGACCGCACATGAAGTTCCAGGGTAAGGACGTACTTGTATGGAGTTTGAACAACTACCTCGGACTTGCAAATCATCCTGAAGTTAGAAAAGCGGATGCTGAGGCTGCTGCAAAGTGGGGACTTGCATATCCTATGGGAAGTCGTATGATGACAGGCCATACTGACCTTCATGAGCGTTTCGAGAGAGAACTTGCTGATTTCGAGAGAAAGGAGGACGCATTCCTGTTCAACTTCGGATATCAGGGTATTCTTTCTACAATCGACGCACTCATGGACCGTCATGATGTCATCGTATATGACTCTGAGGCTCATGCTTGCCTTATTGACGGTGCACGTATGCACATGGGCAAGAGAATGACTTACCGTCATAATGATTATGAAAGCTGCGAGAAGACTCTCCAGAGAGCTACAAGACTTTGTGAAGAAACCGGCGGTGGCATCCTCCTTATTACAG
>RHMF01001711.1_pt1 | contig 10842 bp, 8 predicted proteins | sample 5365151 | NCBI WGS metagenome assembly RHMF01 (sample SAMN10266501, study PRJNA497801) | feces metagenome | isolation source: feces | host: Bos taurus | place: China: Prairie of Fairy Mountain | collected 2017-08-14 | reverse complement strand
GTGCGGTAAAGCTCTGCCGGCAGGCAATCCGAAAGTTCCAGCAAGCGGTGATCCCGCTCGCTGGCATAGTCGGCGGTGATGATGGGGCTGCGGACCATGGGATCCTGGCTCTGTTGGATTGGCAGCGTCATGGTCAACCGCAGGCCACAGCCTTCGGTCTGCTGGGTCAGCACCGTGCCGCCGTGGGCAGAGGCTGCGTTGCGGATCAGCACCATGCCAAGACCAATGCCGAATCGTCCGTCCTCGATGCCCGGTTGGCGCAGATGACGATTGAAAACCGACTGGCTCAATGTGGCGGGGATGCCGCTGCCGCTGTCTTGCACCGTCAGATAGAGCATCTTGCTCTTGCGGGTCAGGCTTGCTTCAATGCAGCCGCCCTTGGGCGTGAACTTCATGGCGTTGGAGAGGATGTTGCTGATGGCCCGCTCCAGCTTTTCTTCATCCACCAGGGTATAGATGATCTCATCGGGCACGCTGTAGCGCAGCGTGATGCCGCCATGCTCCAGCAGAGGCTGAATGGAGGCAAATTGCTCCCGAACGAGAGCGGTGATGTCCCGGATTTCACCCTGCAGGGCATTGGCGCTGCTGTAGTTGTAAGCGTCGGACATATTGCAGACGATCCGCAGCATTTGGTATAGTCCCCGGTTGATCCGGGCAATCCGCTCCTGTTGATCGTCCTCCAATCCGGAAACTGGGAATAGCTGATCGGCCACGGTCATTACATTGGACAGCGGGGCGCGAAGTGCCTGAGCGGCCAGCGCCATGGACCGCAGTTCTGCATGGTCAGCATCCTGCTCGATGATAAATAGGTCGCTGTCGCCGATGCGATTGACAGAGGCACTGAAGATTCCGCCGCAAAGCTGCAGCGTTAGATACAGGCAGCCATCCGTGAAGGCAGGATATTCTTCCCGGCCGGTGGCCAGAAGCTCGCTGACGGCACTGCCAGTGCAGATCTGGTGCTGTTGGGCAGCGACATTGGCTTCGGTGATGATGCCATGGCGGACAAAGAAGGCAGGACTGGGAATCTGGTGCAGCATGGCAAATTTCTCTTCTGTGTATTCCATGATGTTCCTCCTCACGGCATATCATGTGCAGATTTTTAGAATTTTTGCGTGACGATTTTCGACACGTTTCGACTTTGGTACTATTCTAACGAAAAAGGCGGAAAATAGCAAGCCTTATCCCAATTTGAGGTGAAAAATATGTCGATTCATGATGGACACCGGCAGCGACTGAAAGAGCGATACCGCAAGGAAGGCCTGGATCATTTCGAGGAGCACCAGGTTTTGGAACTGCTGCTATTCTACTGCGTGCCACGACGGGACACCAATCCCATTGCCCACGAATTGATCCATCGTTTTGGCTCCCTGGCCCAGGTGCTGGAAGCGCCGGCGGCGGAGCTTGAGAAAGTGCCGGGCATGGGCGAGAGTGCAGCGATGTTTGTATCCTTGGTGCATGATCTTGGCCGATATTACCAGGTCAATCGTGGCAGCCGGGCGGAAATTTTGACTACGCTGGATCAGTGCGGTGCATATTTGGTGCCCCATTTTTACGGTCGGCGGAATGAAACGGTATTTTTGCTGTGCCTGGATGCCAAATGCAAGGTGCTGTGCTGTAAGGAAGTGGGGGAGGGCAGCGTCAATTCTGCCGCCATTCCCATCCGTCGGGTGGTCGAAATGGCTCTGGCAGTCAATGCCACTTCTGTGGTGCTGGCCCACAATCATCCCAGCGGTGTGGCGGTGCCTTCGGATGAGGATATTTGCACCACACGCCGATTGGCGCTGGCGCTTCATGCGGTGGAGATCCAGTTGGTGGATCACGTGGTGGTTGCCGATGACGATTATGTATCTATGACACAATCCGGCATGTACCGTGCCCAGGATTGCGTGCCGCTGGTGTAAAGGAGAAGAAAATGGATCAGTTCCAATTGGTTTCGGAATTCAAACCCTCCGGTGATCAGCCGGAGGCCATCCGGGGCCTTGTCAACGGTGTGAATTGGGGGCTGCGGGAGCAGACGCTGTTGGGTGTTACCGGCTCCGGTAAGACGTTTACCATGGCTTCTGTGATCGCCCAGCTGAACCGCCCCACTTTGGTCTTAGCCCATAATAAGACGCTGGCGGCTCAATTGTGCAGCGAGTTCCGGGAATTTTTTCCCAACAATGCGGTGGAGTATTTTATTTCCTATTACGACTATTATCAGCCCGAGGCCTACATCGCCCATACGGACACCTACATCGAGAAGGATGCTTCCGTCAATGAGGAGATCGACCGGCTGCGCCATAGCGCCACGGCGGCACTGTTTGAGCGGCGGGATGTGATCGTGGTTTCTTCGGTCAGTTGCCTGTACGGTCTGGGCGACCCCATTGACTATAAGTCCATGGTGGTTTCTTTGCGAGTGGGCAAAGAATATCCCCTGGACCAGGTGCTGAAGAAGCTGACGGAGATCCGCTATGAGCGCAATGACCTGGATTTTTCCCGTAATAAGTTCCGCCTGCGGGGTGATACGCTGGAAATTTATCCGGCCTATTGGTCCGGCAGAGCCATTCGTGTGGAATTTTTTGGTGATGAAGTGGACCGGATCAGTGAGATCAACGCAGTTTCCGGCATGGTGGAGCGTTATGTGGATCATGTGGCCATTTACCCGGCGTCCCACTACGTCGCTTCCAAGGAAAAACTTCATCGTGCCATGCTGGAAATTCAGCGGGAGTGCGATGAGCAGGTGGCCTGGTTCCGGGCGCAAGATAAGCTGATCGAGGCTCAGCGAATCGCCCAGCGGACGGCTTACGATTTGGAAATGCTGACGGAGATTGGTTTCTGCAATGGCATCGAGAACTATTCGAGAGTCATCCAGGGCAGAAAGCCGGGCACACCGCCGACAACGCTATTAGACTATTTCCCCGATGATTTTCTCATGTTCATCGACGAGAGCCACGTGACGCTGCCCCAAACCCGGGCCATGTACGCCGGCGACCGCAGCCGCAAGGATGCGCTGGTCAATTACGGCTTCCGGCTGCCCTCGGCCTATGACAATCGTCCTCTGAATTTCCAGGAGTTTGACAGCAAGATCAACCAGGTGATCTACGTTTCGGCAACGCCGGCGGAATACGAGCGGACTCGCTCCGGTCAGACGGTGGAGCAAGTTATCCGTCCGACGGGTCTGCTGGATCCCGAGGTGGAGGTGCGGCCAATCGACGGACAGATCGACGATCTGATTGGCGAGATCAATGCCCGCAGCGCCCGCAATGAGCGGGTGCTGGTGACCACGCTGACTAAGAAAATGGCGGAGGATCTGACGGTTTATCTGCAAAAGGCGGGTATTAAAGTGCGCTATATGCACTCTGATATTGGCGCCATGGAGCGAATGGAGATCATTCGGGATCTTCGAATGGCAAAATTCGACGTTCTGGTGGGCATCAACCTGCTTCGGGAAGGCCTGGACCTGCCGGAAGTGAGCCTGGTGGCAATTTTGGATGCGGACAAGGAAGGATTTTTGCGGTCGGAGACCAGCTTGATCCAGACCATCGGCCGCGCGGCGAGAAATGCCGACGGCAAGGTCATCATGTACGCCGACAATATGACGCCCTCCATGCGCGCCGCCATTGACGAAACGGAGCGCCGCCGGGGCATCCAGGATGCTTATAACAAGGCAAACGGCATCGTGCCCAAGACGGTCATCAAGTCGGTGCGTGATTTGATTGAAATTTCCTCTTCCACGGCGGAGAGGAAGGGCCGCAGCGGCATCAAGATGACCAAGGCGGAGAAGGAAAAGGAAATTGCCCGCCTGGAGAAGCAGATGAAGGAAGCCGCCAAGATGATGGAGTACGAGTACGCTGCCGTACTGCGTGATCAGATCATCGAACTGCGGGGCAACGGATTATGAGAAAACACCGGATTTTTCCGGTGTTTTTTCATTTTCTATTGACAAATGGGAAGGGAACCTATACAATATCAATAGATGATATCATAAAACGATATTAGGAGGGATGCTTATGCCGAAGAAATCTATGGATATTTTGACGGAGTCCATGTTTTATGTGCTGATGGCACTGCGCTATGGAGAAAAATGCGGCATCGAGATTGCGGATTTTGTGGAGCACCGAACCCAGCATCGCCTGCTGATCGGCCCGGCGACGCTGTATACCATCCTGGGAAAATTTGAGAAGGAAGGGTATATTCGGGAAGTGTTCATCCAGGGCCGCAAGCGCACCTATGAGATCACCGAAAAGGGAAGCAGCGCCTATGACGAGGAGCTGATCCGGTTGAAGCGGTGTGTGGCTGACGCGGAAGGAGGGTAAACTATGGCAAGTAAGAAGATCTATCGGACGGCGCCCTGTGCGAAATTTGACATTGGGCGCATTGAAAGTTGGCTGACGGACATGGCAGCGGATGGCTGGCATCTGCAGAAACGGGGACTGTTCTTTGTTTTCGAGAAGGGCGAGCCGCAGGAAGTTCGCTACCGCTTAGAGCCGAAGCAGGACTTCGGCGACATTGATCAAAAGCCGGAGCGGAGTATCCGGGAAGTGTATGAAGCCTGCGGCTGGGAAGCTGTGACGGATTATGGTTCTTTTTTTATTTTCCGTGCGGTGGATGAACAGGCTCGGGAGCTTCATACGGATTCTCTGATCCATGCGGAGGCTATCCGGCGTCTGATCCGGCAAAATTGTGTCTTTTATTTGCTGGAGGCATACCTGGTAATTTCCAGAATGCTGAGCCTGGCAATGGAACCGTCCCGCTGGCTGATCACCTACGGAACGTTTGTCACGGTGTGTTTTGCGGTGTTGCTGATTGCCGCGATGGGCATTATGATCCATGACGTTGTGCGGTTAATCGCACTTTACAGACACCTAAAAGCCCGTAAGCCTTTGGATCACAGAAAACCCTGGCGGCGTGGTGCTATTTGGCATCGGCTGGGCAGTGTGGCATTGGAAACGGTGTACGTGCTGTTTATTGTGATGATGCTAAGTCGTTGTACGGACTTGATGCAGGACTCCAGCATCCATATTAACGATTACCCCGGTGATCCGCCCTTTGTGACCATCCAGGATCTGTACCCGGAAGGGGAATATGACAACAGTACTTCCTTCGCCGGCTACAACCATTACACTTCCTATAAAAGTAGTAATGCGCCTGTGAATATTGAGTGGTGGGAATATGCCACAGTGACGATGCCGGATGGCACGGCGCTGGAGGGTGCAATAATCGTCATGTATCACGAAACGAAAAATGCTGAATTTGCCCGGGAACTGGCGGAAGAATATCTGCGCAGAGCCTACGGTAAGAATGACTACCAGGAAATATCTGCCCCGGATGTGGAGGCGGAATTCATAGCTGCTTACAGCGATGTGGCCAGCCAGAATGTGATCCTACAGAAGGGAAATGTCGTGATCCAGGTGGGGTTTACAATTCGGGACGAAGATGGATACCCCTTGGAAAAATGGGTTGATCTGATGCTGCAGATGCTGAAATAAGGAAACTCCCCAGGGCGATGCCCTGGGGAGTGTGTTTTACAGTTCGAGTTTTAGATCGTTCTCTTTGATCCAGCCGATTTTGCGCAGAATTTCGCAGAATACCCAGGAAAGGATCGCCGGAAGGATAAAGCAGATCAGGATGAGGCCTGCCCAGTCCATGGTGGCAATGGCTTTGCCGGAGCTGATCCAGCCGGTGATGATGCCGATCTGACCGCAGAAACCGCAGGTGCCCATGCCGGAATTGACCGGTGCGCCGTTCATTTCCAGTTTGAACAGGCAGGTGGCCAGCGGTCCGGTAATGAGGGATGCCAGCGTGGGAGGGATCCAAATCTTCGGGTTTTTGATGATATTGGGCATTTGCAGCATGCTGGTGCCGATGCCCTGGGCCACCAGGCCGCCCCAGCGGTTTTCGCGGAAACTCATGACGGCGAAGCCCACCATTTGAGCGCAGCAGCCGGCCACGGCCGCGCCGCCCGCCAGGCCAACAAGGCCGAAACTGGCGCAGATGGCGGCTGATGAAATGGGTAGCGTCAAGGCGATGCCCACAAGAGCTGAAACTGCCATGCCCATTAAGAAAGGCTGCAATTCCGTTGCCCACATGATGGCTTTGCCCACAGCCGTGGCGGCAGTGCCAATGGGCGATGCGATGAGGGAAGCGGCGCCAACACCCACCAAAATGGTGACGATGGGGGTGACGAGAATGTCAATTCGGGTCTCTTTGCTCACAAGCTTGCCGCATTCGGCGGCGATGATGGCAATGAAGAACACCGACAGCGGCCCACCGGAGCCGCCCATGGCGTTGGCGGCGAAGCCAACAGGAATCAGCGAGAACAGCACCAGAGCCGGGGCCTTCAATGCATAGCCGATGGCCACGGCCATAGCCGGGCCCACCATAGCGGATGCCAGACCGCCGATGGTATAGCTTAGGATATTGTCCCCTTGCTTGACGGTGACGATGATTTCATTGAGAAAACCGACACCTAATTGTCCCAATGTGTTCAGGATCGTGCCTACCAGCAGCGTGCAGAACAGGCCCTGCGCCATGGCACCCAGGGCGTCGATGCCGTAGCGCTGGAGGGTAAAGACGATGTCTTTTCGTTTGAGAAATGCGCGGAATTTTTCCATTTGTTTCACTCTCTTTCAGTAGAATCGTTCTGCTGAAAAAGCGTGCGCCAGATTGCCTGGCCCTAGGCGGCTCGGAGCGGCTAAGCGGTTTTTCTTTTCGTTACACCACGGCTGCTCAGTCACCTTCAGTGCCGCCGCGTTCATGCAGCCTCTGCACCCACGCGGCTTTGCCCGTTCTTCACAGAGCGGAAACAGTGAGGATATTATAGTGCATTTGATGGAAAATGTCAAATGCGGCACACAGGAACAGAAAACTTGCAAAATGGGGCGAAAGATGATATAATATAAAAAACTTTGCATTTTTAAGGACGAGAAGATATGGAAAACATTACATTTGCTGATCTGGGCCTGTCGGAGGCCATGCTGAAGGCTCTGGAGAAGAAGGGGTACGGCTGGCCCACCACCATTCAGGCTGAAGCGATTCCTCACTTTATGCAGTGGAAGGATGTCATCGCCAAAGCACCCACCGGCACCGGTAAGACCTTTGCCTTCGGTATTCCCATGATCGAGCACATCAATGCCGAAAGCGGCGACGTACAGGGCCTGATCCTGGCGCCCACCCGGGAGCTAGCCATTCAGATCGGCGACGAGCTTAGAGGCTTGCTGACTTATTTCAACGGTATTCGGGTGGCGGTGCTGTATGGCGGCGCCGGCATCGGCGGCCAGATCAAACAGCTGGAGAAGAAGCCTCAGATCGTGGTGGCCACTCCCGGCCGATTAATGGACCACTACAACCGCAAGACCATTCGTTTGGACAAGATCCAGACCGTGGTGCTGGATGAGGCAGACCGGATGCTGGATATGGGCTTTTTCAAGGATGTGACCAAAATCATCGAGAAGGTGAAGAACCGGAAGAATCTGGGTCTGTTCTCTGCTACCATTTCCCAGGAGGTTATGACCGTGTCCTGGATGTATCAGCGGGACGAGGTGGAGATCACGGTGGAGGCTAAGAAGGAAGACCGCCCGGACATCGACCAGTACAGCATCACCTGCACCCCGCTGGAGAAGGCGGAGCTGACCCTACGGCTGATCAAAAATCAAGGCTTCGAGCGAGTAATGATCTTTTGCAACACCAAGCATATGTGCCAGCGGCTTTCCGACGAATTCCAGCGGGCAGGCCTGGACTGCGATTGCATCCACGGCGACATCAAGCAGAGCCTGCGGGAAAAGACCATGCAGAAGTATCGGGATGGCAAGCTGGCGGTGCTGATTGCCACGGATGTGGCATCCCGTGGCATCGATGTGGACGACGTGGATTGCGTCATCAACTACGATGTGCCGGAAGAAAACGAATACTATGTCCACCGCATCGGCCGTACAGGCCGGGCCAAGCGGAAGGGCAGCGCCTACTCCATCATTGGCAATTTCCCGGAGAAGGCAAAGCTGGACGAGATCGCCAAATTCTCCAACTATCAGATCAAGCCCATGGTGTTTGCTGAGGATGGCACACTGAAAGAAGAAATCGTCAAGGTGCCGGCCGCACCCAAGAGGAGATTCCGTTGAATAGCCGGGAACGGGGATTTTTGCTGCTGAGCAGCAATTTGGGTGATCCCAAACGAAGAGAATTGACCACAGCGCAGCTGCGCATTCTGGCAGACCGTGCCTGGCAACTGGATGATTCCCAGCCGGATCGGGAACTGGAAGCGCGGGATCTGATGGCGCTGGGTTATAGCGCCGGGGATGCCGGTCGGATATTGGATCTGCTTTCTCAGGAAGATGTACTGGAGCATTATTTGCGGCGGGCTGAAAAAGCGGGTTGTAATCCCGTCACCCGGGTCAGCGAGCATTATCCTTTGCTGCTGCGCAGACGGCTGGGGTTGGATAGCCCCGGCGTACTGTGGGCCAAAGGTGATGTGAATGTGCTGCAAAGTCCCATGATCGCCCTGGTGGGAAGTCGGGAGCTTTCGGCGGAAAATCGTGCCTTTGCCCGGGAAGTGGGACGCCAGGCGGCGCTGCAGGGCTACACTTTGGTGTCCGGAAATGCCCGGGGTGCCGACCGGGAGGCGCAGAATGCCTGCCTGGCTGCCGGAGGCAGCGTCATCAGCGTGGTGGCAGATAGCCTGGCAGAAAAACGGGAAGCGGGTCGGGTTCTGTACCTCAGCGAAGATTGCTTCGATGGTGAATTTTCGGCACAGCGTGCTTTGAGCCGCAATCGGATCATCCACGCATTGGGTTTCAAGACCTTTGTGGCTCAGTGCAGTTTGGGCATGGGCGGTACTTGGGACGGCACGGTGAAAAATCTGCGATTCGGCTGGAGTGATGTGTTTTGCTATCAGGATGGTAGCGAGGCCATGGCGCAGTTAATGCAGATGGGTGCTGTTGGAATCGATGCCGACGCACTCAAAAACATTGGAATTTTGAAAAAAGACCAGGAAAACCTGTTCTAAAAAACGAGATCCCACACCAATTGGTGTGGGATCTTTGGTTATTCAACGTGGGTGTGATTGCTGATGTGATCCTGGCAATAGCAGTGGTAGCCATTGCAGCGGGAGCAGTAACGGAATTCCAGATCTGGGTCGGAAATGTCCGTGCGGGCGCAGACAGTACACTTGTGGGTGTAGGGTGCTTTGGCACGGGCAGTGGTGGCTTCGTAAGAACCGGCGCTGGGGAAGGGGACGACCTTAGGAGTCTGTTTGGCGGTTCCTTTCTTGCGGAAGAGCCGCTTGGCATTGGCACGCCAGGAAACCGGCAGCACATTCAGCACATCCTTGCCGAAGAACAGGAAATAGTTGGCAAGGCTGATGACGGAGAACAGATTATAGGGGAAGGGGTAGCTGATCAGGCCCATTAGGACAATGGCCAGATCAAACAGCGCAAAGATCCGGGCCTTCACCGGGATCACATAGAACAGCAGGAACTGGGAATCGGGATACAGCGTGGCGTAGGCCAGGAACAGGCTCTGGTTGAGGTAGTACACATCCGCCTGGCCACCGAAGATCATGCAGTACACGTCCATCATCAGCACGCCGGTGAGGTAGAACAAGTTGAAGCGCAGCGTGCCCCAGACATTTTCCATGGCCCGACCCAGGGAGTAGTAACATACCAGATATAATAACTGCAGCAGCACATTGCCCCGGTAGGTGGTCAACGGATAGGTAATCAGCCGCCAAACCTGGCCCTGCAGGATCAGCTCCCGGTCAAAGTACAGCCAGTCGTAAAGTACGTAATTCTTGGTCATGGAACTGACCAGATACACGATAGCTGTGCCCAGGCAGAGGTAAAGCATCAGGTTGGGAATGCCCTTGTCGCGATGCTTGAAACAGAAGATGTCGAACTTTCTGCGCAAATTTTTCATTCGTTTCAACTCCTAACGGTAGGTATGCTCATTGTAGCACCATTTGGAAGAAAAGTCTATCACAGAATTGTAAATAAAATTGACAAAAAGTATTGACATTTTCCTAAAAATGAGTATAATACCCAAGGAAATTGCATACAGCCTTATCAAGAGTGGTGAGCCTTATCAAGAGTGGTGGAGGGAACGGCCCGATGAAACCCGGCAACCTGTTAATTCAAGGTGCCAAATCCGGCGGCAAACGAGAGATGAGGATTCGATACAGCACACGTCGAATGCCTCGATGTGTGCATTTTTGTTTGATTTTTGAAGTGCGAAAGAAAGGAATTGTTTATGGAAAAGATTTTGTTTACCTCTGAATGTGTGACCAATGGCCATCCCGACAAAGTGGCCGACTCCATCTCCGATGCGATCCTGGATGCTTGCCTCCAGCAGGATCCCGGCAGCCGTGTGGCCTGCGAGACCATGGTCACCACCAATTTTTGCCTGATCTGCGGCGAGATCACCACCAAGGCCCAGGTCGATTACAAGGAAGTGGCTCGCGAAGCCATCCGCAAGATCGGCTATGTTTATCCCGGCGACGGCTTCGACGCCGACTCTGTGGAGATCCAGTGCCGCATCCATACCCAGTCCGCCGATATCGCCCTCGGCACCAACGACGAAGTGGGTGGTGCCGGTGATCAGGGTATGATGTTCGGCGGTGCTTGTGACCAGACACCTGAACTGATGCCCCTACCCATCGCGCTGGCCCGTGCCCTTTCCAACCGCCTGACTGAGTGCGTTGCTTCCAATGATTTGCTCCGCGCTGACGGCAAGACGCAGGTATCTGTGGAGTTCGATGAAGCCGGAAATGTGCTGGGCATTGATACTGTGGTCGTGTCCATCATGCACAGCGAAGATTTTGAGATGGAAGAACTTCGTAAGTACATCCGCATGGGTGTCATTGCGCCTGTGCTG
>RHMF01001446.1_pt1 | contig 10847 bp, 7 predicted proteins | sample 5365151 | NCBI WGS metagenome assembly RHMF01 (sample SAMN10266501, study PRJNA497801) | feces metagenome | isolation source: feces | host: Bos taurus | place: China: Prairie of Fairy Mountain | collected 2017-08-14 | reverse complement strand
CTCCTTTTGTGGAAGAAATGAAGAAGACCACTGCGAATATGTACCGCCTGGGCTGGGACGAGCGCAACGGCGGAAACATCAGTTATTTGCTGGATGAGGCTGAAGTGGCGGAGTATCTGGATCTGGATCGTGTGATTCGTGTCATTCCTACCGGCTTTGATGCAAAAGACCTGATCGGCAAGATCTTCATTGTTACAGGAACAGGTAAATATTTTAAGAATGTGTCCGAAGATCCTGAAACCAATCTGGGTATCATCCGCATCGCGCAGGATGGCACTACTGCCGAGCTGCTTTGGGGCTACAAGGATGGCGGAAAATTCACCTCCGAGCTTCCCGCACATCTCATGAGTCATATCAGTCGCTTGGAAGTGAATCCGGAAAACCGTGTTGTCATGCACTGCCATCCGACCAATCTGCTAGCCATGACTTATGTTCATACTCTGGATGAACGTGAATTTACCCGCACGCTGTGGCAGATGTGCACCGAGTGCATCGTTGTGTTCCCCGATGGTGTGAATGTGCTGCCTTGGATGCTCTGCGGTACCAATGAGATCGGTGAGGCGACTGCGGAAAAGATGCAGACTGCACGTCTTGTTGTCTGGGCACAGCATGGCCTGTACGGAGCAGGTACAGATATGGATGAGACCTTCGGCCTGATCGAAACGGCGGAAAAGGCCGCTGAAATATATCTTAAGATCGCACATCTTCCTTTGGTCAATACGATTACCGACGATCAGATGCATCAGCTGGAAGAGCGTTTTGGTGTGAAGGGCCGCGAAGGATATCTGAACTGAGGAAATAGAAGGGAGGACCCTCCTTTGAAATCCGGTGAAATTAATATTCGGGATCCTTATGTGCTGCTCCACAACGGTACTTACTACATGTACGGAACGCGCAGCGCAACCTGCTGGGGTCCCGCAGACGGATTCGATTGCTACACCAGTGAGGATCTGGATGAATGGGACGGACCCTATGAAGTATTTCACAGACCGGACGGTTTTTTTGCAGACCGCAGTTACTGGGCGCCGGAGTGTTATTTCCATGAAGGCAGGTTTTGGCTGATCGCTACCTTGGGCGGCGAGGGAAGGAAAAAGGGTGTTTATGTTTTAACGGCGGAAAAACCGCTGGGGCCGTTTGTTCCCGTGTCCGAGGATCCGCTTACACCTCCCGAATGGACTTGTATCGACGGAAGTTTGGTCTGGGATGAGAACAATGATCCCTGGCTGCTGTTTTCTCATTCTTTTGAAGACACTCCGGATGGTGATATGTGTGCGGTTAGGCTCAGTGATGATCTTAGTCGCAGTGTATCGGATCCCGTGTTGCTGTTTTGTGCTGCTGACGCACCGTGGGCGGTGCCGATTCCTTTTGCGAAAGCGGAATTTGGCATGGACGGTGATGTGTACTTTACGGACGGTCCGTGTGTGCATAGGTTGAGCAGCGGTTCACTGGTGATACTCTGGTCCAGCTGGTCACTGCGCGGTTATGCAGTTGGATTGGCGTATTCAAGCGGCGATTTCATTCAAGGTCCGTGGGAACATGCCCCCAATGCGCTGTTTTCGGAGAATGGTGGACACGGAATGCTGTTTCAGAGTAAGGAAGGGAAACTGCTTTACACACTTCATTATCCTAATGAAAAACTGAGTGAGCACCCGATTTTTGTTGAATTGGTTGAACAGAATGGGGAATTGAGCCTGAGCTACGATTGACCGGGGGAAATAAGTATGACAGGGGGGAGAAAATGAGCAATCTGACAGATTGTAAGATGGGGTCGCTGGACAAAGGAAGATTTGTGAAGTTTGTTGCCGCCGGTTCTTTGTTCCAGTTTTTTGCTAATTTGATGCAGGCAACTGTGGCGACTTATTTTAACAGTTACATGACGGATACTGCATTGATCCCCGCTGCTGCGGCATCCATGATCATGTTGATTGCGTGCATATGGGATTTGTTCGCAGACCCCGTAATTGGCGGACTAATCGAGCGAACCGAAACAAAGGCAGGGCGGTATCGGCCTTATATTTTAATATCGGCTCCTGTTATGACGGTGGTTTGCTTTTTCCTTTTCTATAACATCGGCGGACTTTCTGAATCCGGGAAGATTTTGTACCTGCTGGCTACTTATGTTCTGTTCGGCAGTGCATTGACTTTTTACACGGTTCCCACATCGGCTGTCATTACGAGTTCTGTGGGAGATATGGAGCAAAGAAACAAAGCATTTATGGCTGCCGGAATTGGCGTTGGGGCGGCATTTACCGTGGCTTCGACCTGGACAGAAGATATTTCGCTGTTGCTGGGTGGCGGCTCAAACTATTGCTGGAACATGCTGTTATACGGCGTGCCGTTTTGTCTGGTTGGTATTTTTTATTTCCGTTCATCTCGGGAGAATTATATTATTCGAAAAGAAAAGACTCCTGTCTTAAAATCGCTGAAAACGATTCTGCGCCACAGAGCGGTTTGGAGCTGCGTCGCGGTCTGGATGCTGACCTCGCTGGGATATGGATTGATGTTCAGTTCCTCGGTGTACTACATCAAATATTACATTGCGGTTGAACATTCTCAGTGGGCTTTGATCGGTACGTATATGTTTGTGATTTCTGTGGGTGCGCTGGTGTCTATGATGGTCGTACAGCCTTTGTTTTTGAAACTGTTTCGGTATGATCACAATAAGGCGGTAATGCTGTCGCAATCCCTGACCTTTGTGTGCTATATCGTTTTGTTCTTCTTTGGACGAAAAGGATTTACATTTTTGTGCGCGGTCAGCTTTCTGGCTACCTGCTGCAATGCATTGACACAGGCGCTGCAGGGGGCATATATCGCGGATACGATCGATTATGTTCAGTTAAAAGAGGGCGTCACTTTAGGCGCTGTTGCAAATTCCATCAAGACATTTGCGTGCAAGGTTGGCAGTGCGTTTGCAAATTACGGTATTCTCGCGATGCTCGCGCTTACCGGATATGTCGAAAATGCAGTCGGCGCAAGTCAATCTGCTGCAGCCAGGGAGGGTATCAATTTGTTCCGCTTTGGTTTGCCTGCGCTCTGCAGCATTGCTCTTGTTGTAATCATTGCTTTTTATCCGATTCGCAAATGCTATCCCGAAATTCGGTCGATGAAAGAGAACTTATCGAATGGCAGATAACCTTTGGGTATCTGCCATTCATTTTTTAAAAATTAGGATTGTCGAAAATCAGACCTTTTGATATAATACGTAAAAATTACGGCTCGCAGTGCTGTTTGAAGTGCTGTTTTGTGAAAAGTGAGGTTATTCAATTGAAAAAGAAAGTCTTTTCAATTAAATACCGTGTTCTTGTCTGGGTTCTTGCTCTGCTGTTTCCTTCGATTTTGCTGTTGGGTGCAATCACCACGCTGCAGGTGAATAAGACCTATGAACAGCTGCAGACCAGCGAAGAAACCAATTTGAATCTTTTGGTTTCTCAATTGGAGCAGGAGCTTCAGGACGTGGAAGAGTACTTATATGATCTTGCGCTTCAGAACCGTGTCTTCCGCTCCATGGCTGATCCGCATGATGAGATCTATTTGTATTCCAGCGCATACGACGTGCTGGAGAGCAGTGACAGCCTGTTCCAGAACAAACGGAACCTTTCCTTTCTGGCATTGTACAGTGAAGGAAATGAGTATTTTGCTTCTCGGGATGATGGACTGGAAAATCTGGAACTGGATGAGCAGATTGAGCTTCGCAAGGCGGTACAAAAGAAATTTCTTCGCTTTTTTCTGGAAGGAACAAGTCAACATCGACAATGGTTTACGGTTGAAATTGGTGGACGCTGGTTCCTCTGCCGTATGGTTTATTATCAGGGCATGTACTGCTCCGCTCTGTTTGACCTGACAAATCTTGCGTTAAACTCGATGCCGCAGTTGAAGGAAGATTGTGAACTGATTTTCCGGGACGGTGACATTCTGCTGACCGACTTGACCGAGGAGTTGACTCCCTCGGATTGGACACGCACGACCCTTCGTCTGGACGGAAACAAGCGATATATGATTTTGAATCAGGATTTTTTTGGCATCGAGATGACATACTTGTTCCCGTATACCGGAATTGGCGGTCTGATGGGTGTTTCACTGTTTCTGGTGATATTCCTTGCTATTGTTGTTTTGATCGCTGTTGTTATTTTCTACATTCAGCTGAAACGTGACTTTTTCCAGCCGCTGGACAACCTTGTCGGAACAATGCAGAAAATCCGCGATGGAAGCACAGACGAACTTTCGGATGAAAATCGAACCTGTGAGGAGTTCCGGGAAGTTAACCATACATTTAACCAGATGCTGGAGCAGATTCGGAATCTTAAAATCGAGCAATATGAAAAGGAACTGGAAACCCAGCGTGCCGAACTGTCCTTTTTACAGGCGCAGATTCGTCCTCATTTCTATTTGAACTGTCTGAAGGTTCTGTATGCCCTGACGCAGCAGGGACAGTATGCAGATATCAAGTCCTGTATTCTGTTGGTATCGAAGCACCTTCGTTATGCCTTGCAAGTGCGTAACGATACGGTCCCTATGCGGGAAGAACTGAGTTTTTGTGAGAATTACTTAGAACTCCAAAGAATTCTGAGCAATGTGGAGCCCAAGATTGTAATTGATGTCGAAGAACCGCTTTTGGATCTGCAGATTCCGCCAATCAGTTTGCTGTCGCTGGTAGAAAATAGCGTCAGAGTGAATCTGGCGCCCGAGAAATCGCTGGAGATGCGAATTCGGGCCAAGCAGATTCAGACCGAGGAGGGCGTTCTCCTCTGCCTGAGTGTGCACGATAACGGAACCGGCTTTACGGAAGAACAGTTGGAGCGGTTTAACGGCGATGCATGGCTTGACGATAATACCACTCATGTCGGCCTTCAGAATGTAGCGAGAAGATTCCGGATTCTTTACGGAGAAGAATTTTCCATGGCGTTTCTGAATCGGGACGGCGCATTGATTGAAATGTATTTTCCCGTGAATCGCGTAGGAGAGGAGGTGCACAGGGATGAAACTTTTGATTGTTGATGACCAGAAAGCAGTTGTAGATGGATTGCTTAACCTCATTGACTGGAATTCCATTGAGATCGATATGGCAATCGGAGCAAACAGTGCGGCGGAAGCGCGCAGAGTATTAGCTGAACACAAAATTGACATTATGCTTTGCGACATTGAAATGCCTGTTGAGAACGGACTGAGTCTGGTCAGTTGGATGCGGGAACAAAAGATGGATACCAAGTGCATCTTTTTGACTGCACATGCTGAATTTTCCTATGCACAGAAATCAGTTGGTCTGGGTGCATTTGATTATGTCGTTCAGCCGGCACCCTATACACAGATCAAGGAAGCTGTTGCCCGTGCGGTTGACAGTCTGCGGGGCGATGAGCGCCGCTATTCGAGAAGTGTTGAGCCGGTTGAAGAGTATCAGCCGAAATTGGTGGAGAAAAAACTCTGGAGTGCGGAATGTGACGTGCTTGAAAGCGCGGAACGGACCCTGAAAAAGATGCGTGAAGAAGGATTGAGTGATGAAGAGTGCGTTGAGAAACTTTATGAACAACTAATTCACGCGATTGACGAGCGGACCGGTGATGCTGATGTGTTTTGGCAGGAAACGCTGGTTGACACCAAAAGCTATGATGTATACCGTGGTGCGAAGCAGTCTGTTGAATCGCTTATGCAGCTTGTACATCTTTGTGCTGCGCGGTTGAGCGGAAATGAGCCGCGTCAGGAACGGGATGTCGTGGAAGAAGTGATTCGCTATATCAATGAAAATCTGGATCATGAAATTCACCGTCAGGATTTGGCAGACCATGTGTATCTGAATCCGGATTATCTGAACCGCCTGTTTAAAAAGCAGACCGGAAAGACGCTGAAGGAATTTGTCATTGAACATAAGATGGACGAGGCAAAGAAAATGCTTCAGGTGACCCGTCTGCCGGTCAGCATCATTGCGGCTAAGGTCGGGTATGACAACTTCTCGCATTTTTCTTACGCGTATAAAAAAGTAACTGGCTTCAGCCCGCTGGAGAGTCGTAATGCATACCAGCGCGGCGTGAGTAACGCAGGTGACAGGCATGAAGAATAATAAGTTGTGGGTGCTGCTTGCCATAGTACTTGCCGTCATTCTGCTTGGCTTGTCGGCTGTCTTTTTGCTGGGCAATGAGAATACAGAGCCGGAGCGTATTCAGGACGGGATCCCGACTGTTCGAATTCTCACCATCGGGGAAGTGAACGCCGGTGAATTGGCTCGGATCTCTGCCGCAATCAGTGAAATTACGGTGGAACAGGTTGGCTGTCGTGTGGAACTTCGTATGATTCGGGAAGATGAATACGATGAACGAATTGACGACTTGTTGCTGGAGAGTGATTTTGCGGATATTTTTGTTTGCCGCAACCGAACTACAATGAATAAGTTGATGGCAGGTAGTTATATCTACCGACTTGACCGCTATCTGAAAAGACGCCCGGATCTTCGTGCTGCGATCGCAGATGAAACCGACTGGGAGCGCGTGAAAAGTCAGGGATATACCTATGGGATCCCGTTTGGCAACAACGGCAATTCTGCATGGGGGTTTCTCATGCGTAAAGACATTTGCGTGGAGTTGGACATCGACACTTCGAAAATCACCACACTGGAACAGCTTCATACGGCGTTGTTAAAGGTTCGGGAGGCTTATCCTGAGGTGATCCCTGTTGTGTCGGATTATGGACAGGCACATACCTTTGCGGACGAAGATCTTCTGATTGAAGGTGCCGGATGTCTTGTTGCAAATGGGGAAGTTGTGGATGTTTGTAGTATGCCTGAATTCATGGAACGCAGCAAGATGATGGAGCGCTGGTATGAGGAGGGGCTGATCATACCGAACGCACAGCTGAATCAAGCAGGATGCGATCGCTGGATGAAAGAAGGCTTGGCGTTTGGTTCTTTTGCGCAGTTGGATCGCTATACTGCGCGTGAACTGGAGTACGTGGTAGGATCGCCGGTGGAGTGCGTAACTCTGGATGAAGTATATTTTGGCAACGATCACTCGGATATGTTCTTTTCTGTGTATGCGTACACGGAGGATGTTGACTTGTGCCTGCGTGTGTTGGAACTGATTTATACGGATGAAACCGTGCTCAAACTCTGCATTTACGGAAAAGAAGGTGTTGATTACACCTTGTCTTCGGACGGGGCAGTGATTCCGACCCCGGAATGTGGATATTACAACTGGTGCTGGGCCATGCGCGATGCTGTTCCTGCGCCCATTTCAAACGAAGATCCGACATGGTTTGGCCTACAGGAGGAACGGTTCCGTTTTGATAATCGCCTGGTATCCAATGAAATCTACCAATGCGGCGAGATCCTCGGGAAGTATTACGCGGCGATTTGTTCCGGGGTGATTGAAGTAGAAAACGGAATCTCACGTATGCTTGAGGAGTTGAGAAACGCAAATCAAAGTGCAGTGCAAACGGAATTGCTGAAACAGTGGGAGATCTGGAACAATTCGAACTGAAACAGGTTGCGGCCGGGGCAGAATGGTGTCCCGGCCGCTTTTTTATTGCCGCTTTGAGTCGGTTTTTTTAAAATTATCTGCTCAGATAGAATGAATTTCGATAATGAGAAATCTGTTTTTACAAAACAAATGCTCGGTGATTTGGTAGATACGTTAAAAGGTAACTTATATAATATAAATTAATTTAAAGGGTTATTGGGCCCATTGTATTAACGAGCTGGAAAGGGGGGCGTTTCATGCCGGATAATGTATTGCTACAAGTGCAGGATATGTGCAAGAATTTTGGCGTGACCGTCGCATTGAATCATGTCTCTTTCGAAGTGCGAAAGGGAGAGATTCGAGGCCTCATCGGTGAGAATGGCAGTGGTAAATCAACTGCGTCTTCTATTATTGCCGGTATGCAGGGTGCAACCAGTGGATCTATGATCTATCAGGGTGAACCATGGGCGCCGACAACTATGCTTCAGGCTGAGCAGGCCGGTATTACCATGATTGTGCAGGAGGCAGGCACAATCCCTAACATCTCAGTTGCTGAAAACATTTTTCTGGGTCATGAAAAGATGTTCTCTAAGGGACCTTTTGTGAATCAGGCAAAGATGAATAAGGCTGCAGATGCCTTGCTGGATGAACTCGGAATTTCCGAGATTCGCGGACATATGCCCACCTTCTCTCTGGATATTCAGAGCCGTAAGCTGATCGAGGTTGCCAAGGCAATGTATTGGAAACCAAAGCTGTTTATTGTCGATGAGACCACGACAGCCCTTTCTCAGCGCGGCCGTACATTGATCTATGAGCTGATGAAGAAGATGACTGCAGAGGGCAACGCCGTTCTGTTTATCTCCCACGATCTGGATGAGCTGATGGAGCAGTGTGACACATTGACCGTTTTACGCGACGGCGTTATTGTCGGCACCCTCGAGCACGATGAGTTTGACGGCAATATCATCAAACAGATGATGGTTGGTCGCGAACTGAAGGATAACTACTACCGTGTGGACATGGACGGCTATGGGGAAGAGGTCGTGCTTCGCGCCGACTGTATCACCACCATGGAAGACATTATGTGTTTGTCACTGGAACTACACAAGGGAGAGATCCTTGGTATCGGTGGTTTGAGTGAATGCGGCATGCACCGTCTTGGTAAAGCCCTTTTCGGAGCGGAAGAGGTTGTGGATGGAAAAGTGTACGTGGGCGATACCGTAGTCAAAAATACCCGCGTTGCAATTAATAATCGCATGGGCTATCTGTCCAAAGACCGCGATACGGAATCTCTTTGGTTGGCGGCACCCATCCTTGACAACATCAAGAGCACCGGTTACAAGGTAAACCGCTTCTTTGGCCCGTTCATTTCCGGCCGCAAGGAGAAGAAGTATGTCGACAAGCAGATCGAAGATCTGTCCATTAAATGTGCATCTCCCCATTATGCGGTTGACACACTTTCCGGCGGCAATAAGCAGAAAGTCGCAATGGGTAAGTGGCTGGCTGCCGACGCGGAGGTTCTGATTCTTGATTGTCCTACCCGTGGCGTGGACGTTGGCGTTAAGGCTGCAATTTATAAGTTGATCTACGATATGAAAAAGGCAGGAAAGTCCATTATTATGATCAGCGAAGAACTGCCCGAATTGATCGGCATGAGTGACCGTATTCTGATCATGCGTGACGGACAGATCGCACATGAAGCGCTCCGAACCGATAAGCCCACCGAAGGCGAGCTTATCAATTACATGCTTTAAAGGGGGCGCGGAAAATGAAACAGACTTTGTTGAAGTTAAAAGAAAACCGCTTCCTTCAGGCAGTTCTGCCAATTGTTTGTCTTGCTCTCATCGTTCTTATTTTCGGACTGGCAACAAAGGGACGGTTTGTTACGAAGGTCAACCTGAACATGATTGTTGACCAGGCACTGATCGTGGCCGTTGTTGCAACCGGTGCCAGTTACATCTTTGCAACCGGTAACATCAACATTGCAATGGGTTCCTGCACGGCACTGACAGCTGCAATCTGTGCAATTACGTTTGAGAAGACTGAGTCGGCAGTGGTAATGATTGTTGTTGCAATTGTTATGGGCATTGCGATCATGGGCCTTTGTGCTCTGCTTTCCACCTTGCTTCGTGTTTCGGTCATTCACGTGACCATTGTTATGATGGTCCTGCTGACTGCGCTGCAGGAAGAAGTACTGGATGGCGGTACGGTCAGCATACCTTACGCACTGACCAGCAAAATGCAGGCATTGAATGTTCCGTACATCATTTTTGCGGTATTTGTTCTGGGATGTATCGTTGCATTTCACTTCACCGGTGTTGGCCGTTCTCTGAAATCGGTTGGTTCGAATGAAAAATGTGCAGGTCTGACCGGCATTTTCTGGAGCAAATATGTGCTCATTGCATTCATGGTAGCAGGTCTGGGCGCAGGTCTTGGTGCGCTTTTGATGATCATTCGCTCCGGCTCGGTTGGTGTTACCACAGGTGCGACCATGAACATGGATGTTATGCTGGCCATTGTTTTGGGCGGTATGCCCATCTCCGGCGGCAGCAAATCCCGTGCTTATGCAGCAGTGATCGGTGCGGTGACCGTAACTGCACTGAACAACGGCCTGCTGATGGTTGGAGTCCCGTCTACCTTTATTCAGGGTGTGCGCGGCATTGTATTCTTACTGTTGGTTCTTGCGGGCAGCAAGCGCAGTCAGCTGCTTCCTGCCCGAGAAGGATAAAAAGGAATTAACAAATTTTTTAAGGAGGACAAAACAATGAGAAAGCTTCTCAGCATGCTCCTGGCATTGGTTATGGTCTTCTCCCTGGTGGCCTGCTCCAATACCCAGAGCGACGACAAGACCCCTGACAATTCCCCCAGCACTTCTGCACCCAGTGAAAACGAGCAGACCCCCGGCGAGACCGAAGAAAAGGTCGAACTGAAGCCCTACAAGATTGCAGTTGCTTTTACTCAGATCAATGCTACCGCTTTGGCTCAGCAGGAATATCTGAAGACCTATATTGCTCCTGCTTTCAATGTGGAATTCATGTTCTCTGAGGCTGTTGACAGCGCCGAAGTTGCCATGACCTTCCTGGAGAATGCTTATGCTGCCGGTTGCCAGGCTGTTATGAACTTCCAGAACAGTTCCGTCGAGCAGATCAATGCCAAGGCCAACGAGCTGGGCATGTACATCATCAGCAATGCACCTCCCGCTGAGAATGCTGATCTGCCTTACGTTCTGGGCAGCATGCGTGCTCCTGTCAGCGGTGTTGCCACTGCCTACACTGAGATGGTCAACAACTTCACTGCCGACGGTAAGCCCCACAACGTTGTTATCATTTCTTCCGGCGCCGGCCTGGGCAATGCTCAGCACTATGAGTGCACCTATGCTATGCTCGAGGCTCTGCAGGCCAAGTA
>RHMF01001443.1_pt1 | contig 10854 bp, 11 predicted proteins | sample 5365151 | NCBI WGS metagenome assembly RHMF01 (sample SAMN10266501, study PRJNA497801) | feces metagenome | isolation source: feces | host: Bos taurus | place: China: Prairie of Fairy Mountain | collected 2017-08-14 | reverse complement strand
TGAAAACCGTCGAAGCAATAGCAAATATATATTCTGACGATGTTAACAACACGCCTTTTATAATAAACAATGATGAATTCATCATAACCGACAGCACATCAAAAGCTATTGCCACATGCAACCTTGCTGTATGTGAATACCAAAAAGATGTAAATGCACTTTATGTTCTCTCAGATGACAAAAACAATTCTATTGGATATTGTGTTTCCATTCAGCCTGTTGGGTTCAAAGATGCTATTAAAATGCTTGTTGCTATTAACTCAGACTTAACCGTAAAGGGCGTTGAAATCATTTCCATGTCCGAAACAAAAGGTATTGGAACAAAAGCTAAAGACAAAAGTTTTCTTTCAAAATTCAACGGACGGGATTTTGATAGCGTTGCAAATATTGACACAATTTCAGGAGCAACTAAAACCACTGAACCTATAATAACGGCAGTCGGAGATTCAATCAATCAAGTTGTATCTTATATCAATTCAAAGGAGGTGCCGACGGATGATTAAGAAAACATATTCGGTTAAAGAGCACTTTCTTAAAGATCTGTTCGATGAAAATCCGGTTCTTGTACAACTGCTCGGCACATGCCCAGCTCTTGCAACAACAACATCGTTTGCAAACGGAATCGGCATGGGACTTTCAGTAACTTTGGTTCTAATCTTATCAAATCTGCTAATTTCCATTTTAAGAAAATTTATTCCAAAGCAAGTTCGTATAGCTGCATACCTAGTCATTATTTCCGCCTTCGTTACAGCTGTAGAACTACTTATTAAGGCTTATTTTCCGTCTCTTAATGACTCTCTTGGTTTATTTATTCCTCTTATCGTCGTTAACAGTATTATTCTTGCCAGAGCCGAAACTTTCGCATCAAAAAACGGCCCAATTATTTCAATGCTTGACGGTTTATTTATGGGGATTGGATTTACCTTTGCCTTGGGCCTTCTCGGCTTTATCAGAGAACTCCTTGGTTCAGGGACCGTATTAGGCTACACGGTTTCCGGTTTTAAACCGATACTGTTCTTTGTTTTACCTTCAGGAGCGTTTTTAGCACTCGCTTTTCTCATTGCAAGCATGAATAAAATTCTTAATCTAGTAAAAAGCAGAAAAGGAGGAAATTAATAATGGATATGTTTAGTTCAATAATTGCAATTTTAATATCATCCATTTTAATTGAAAACTATATTTTCTCCCGTTTTCTCGGTATCAGTCCGTTTCTATGGTTATCAGAGAGACCGTCTACTGCAGTAGGCATGGGCGCAGCCGTTACTTTTGTAATGACATTGTCAACAGCTATAACCTGGATTTTGTATACATATGTACTTGAGCCACTCAATCTTGAATATCTCAAAACAATCACGTTTATATTGATAATTGCATCACTCGTTCAACTAATTGAAATGTTGCTGAAAAAATCATTTCCCTCACTGTACAGTGCATTAGGCATATATTTACCGCTTATCACCACAAACTGTGCAATACTTGGTGCAGCAATTCTATGCATTCAGAACAATTATACATTCATTGAGTCAATTATATTCAGCTTTGGCTCCGCTATCGGCTGGACGCTCGCAATGATAATATTCGCAGGTGTAAGATCACGGGTAAAATTTGCAGACACTCCAAAATGCTTTAATGGAACCCCGATAGCTCTTGTTACGGCATGTCTTATCGCCATGGCGTTTGCAGGATTTCAGGGGTTAAAACTCTCCTTCTGATAAGGATTGCTCAAAGAAAGGACATCAATATGGGAAATATCTTAGTTGCTATTATATTCTTTGCAATTATCAGCGGAGTTTTAGGCCTTATACTTGCTTTTGCAAGTGGTTTTTTTGCAGTAGAGGTAAATGAAAAAGCAGAAGAAATACAGGAACTTCTTCCGGGCGCTAATTGCGGAGAATGCGGATATATCTGCTGCGCATCCTTTGCAGAGGCAGTTTCCGAAGGTAAAGTATCTATAAACAAGTGCAGTTTAATTTCAAACGAAAAACTTGAAGAAATATCAAAAATTATCGGAATCGAATCATACACGGACGTTAAAAGAATGAGAGCACAAGTTATGTGCTCAGGTACACACGAACTCGCAGCAAAAAAGTATATATATGCTGGAATATCAGATTGTATGTCGGCAAGCAAGCTTTCAGGCGGAGACAAGCTCTGCCCTAACGGATGTATAGGTCTTGGCACATGCATTGCGGCATGTAAGTTTGATGCAATTCACATTATAAACGGTGTTGCAGCTGTTGATTACGAAAAGTGCATTGCCTGCGGCTTGTGCGTCACATCCTGCCCTAAAAATATAATTAAACTTATTCCTTACGACGCAAAACATTGGGTTGGATGCTCAAGTTCTGACAAAGGATCTATTACAAAATCATACTGCGATGTTGGTTGCATTGGATGCAAATTATGCGAAAAAGCATGTCCTAACGGCGCCATAAAGTTCAACGGAAATATTGCTGAAATCAACTACGAACTCTGTACCGGATGCGGACTTTGCGAAAGCAAATGTCCAAGGAAAATAATCTGGTCAGCTCGATCACAGGAAGAAGAAGGTATTATCAGATTGAAACAAAATCTAACAAGCACATCGCAAGAATAATTAACAAAAAAGCCCGCCTATATGGCGGGCTTTAATTAATAAAATTAAATCATTTTTTCGAGCTTTTCAACAACAGCATCTAGATAATCGCCGCTGAACTTTTCAATTTCTCCCTTATCAGTAAGAGAAGCAACCTGCTCACAGAAAGGAACTCGAGCCAGAAAATCAATTCCCTGCTCCTTGGCCGTTTCTTCTGTCTTGCTCTTACCGAAGATTTCAATCTTTTTACCACAATCGGGACATACTACATAGCTCATATTTTCAACAAGACCGATAATCGGAATTTCCATAGTCTTTGCCATATTAACAGCCTTGGCAACAACAAGGGAGACAAGATCCTGAGGGCTTGTTACCATTACTATACCGTCAAGCGGAATAGACTGGAACACAGTAAGCGGTACATCGCCTGTTCCGGGAGGCATATCAATAAACATATAGTCAATGTCTTCCCAAACAGTATCAGTCCAAAACTGTTTAACAGCTCCTGCAATAACAGGTCCCCTCCATATAACGGGCACATCTTCCTTTTCAAGAAGAAGATTTGCAGACATAATCTTAATACCGCTATGAGATGTTTTGGGAACCATATAATTATCAAATCCTGTAATCTGACCACTGACCCCAAAAGCCTTAGGAATCGAAGGACCGGTAATATCAGCATCGAGAATACCGACATTAAATCCCTTTCGCGCCATAAGAACCGAAAGGAGCGAAGTAACCATTGACTTACCTACACCGCCTTTACCGCTTACAACACCGATTACTTTTTTCACACTGCTATGCTCGTTAAGAGGCTCGAGCATACTTGTTTTATCACGCGATGAACAGTTTGCAGTACAACTGCTGCAATCGTGAGTACAATTTTCAGACATGTACAATACCTCCAATTTTTCTTTACATCTATAGTAGTATACTACAAATGCAGTTAATATCAAGGATTAATTATAAACATTATATTAACAATAATTTATCCCCACCTCAAGAGGTGGGGATAAATTTATACAACAAAATACTTCATTATCAATTCAGCGTTATCATAACCAATGAGCTTTGAAAGTCCATTAGTGATAGGCTCTGAATAAACCGCTACTATAGAAGAAAACAGAATAAGAATAATGCAGATTGGCGCAATATATTTAATAACAACTCTAAAAAGACGCTTTTTCTTAAATTTTCCTGAAATCTCAACTTCATCCTCTATTGCTTTTGTTTTAATGACAAATGTGACAACAATACATGTAAAGAATGCAATTATCGGCATAAGAATGCTATTAGTAAAGAAATCAAAGAAATCAAGGAACTGCATTCCTAATACTGTAACATCTTCCCAAATACCATATCCAAAGCAAGAAACAAGACCAAGCAAAACTGAAAATACAAAAACAATAAGGCAAGACAACTGTCTTGATATTTTAATCTTATCGCATATTACTGAAACGACAGTTTCCATAAGTGAAATCGAAGAAGTAAGCGCGGCAAAAAGTACAAGAAGGAAGAATAAAGTTCCAACAAATGTCCCAACAGCACCCATGTCAACAAACACCTGTGGGAGTGAAATAAACATAAGACTGGGACCTGCTTTTACCGGCGCTGCACCTGTAAACGAGAACACAGCAGGAATAACCATGAGACCGGCAACAAAAGCAATACCGGTATCGAATATTTCAATCTGTGAAACAGATGCTTCTATTGAAACATCTTTCTTCATATATGAACCATATGTAATCATAATACCCATCGCAAGTGACATTGAATAAAACATTTGTCCCATTGCAGCAAGTACAGTATTAAACGAAAAGGCATCAAAATCAGGAATAAAATAATATTTAATACCTTCAACAGCGTTTGGAAGAGTACACGAATAAACAGCAACACCAACTGCAAGAATTGCAAGCACTGGCATCATCATTTTACTGACTTTTTCTATTCCTTTTTCAACACCGAAAAGTACAATAAGAGCAGTAACCGCTAAAAAAACAAAGAACCAGACTGCAGCACCAAGGTTTGATGAAATAAATTCGCTAAAAAACCCACCACCGTCAGCGGATGATTCTGCACCGCCTGAAGCAAAAACGACAAGATATTTCATAACCCAGCCGCCAATTACAGAATAATATGGAAGGATTAAAGCAGGTACAATAGCGCCGAGATAACCGACAAAAGAAAACTTCTTATTTAATTTTTGAAAAGCACCAACCGTGCTAAGACCGGTTTTTCTACCAATGGCAATTTCAGTTACCATTAAAGCAAAACCAAAAGTAAGTGAAAGAATCAAATATACCAAAAGAAATATACCACCGCCATATTTAGCGGCAAGATAAGGAAAACGCCAAATATTTCCAAGACCAACTGCAGAACCTGCGGCAGCAAGAACAAATCCTATTTTCCCTGAAAAACTGCTACGATTATCAGACATCACGTCACCAACCTTTTATTTTTTTTAATTATATCACAACTATAAAATAAAAACAATAGATTTAACAAATATTGTTAGACCATATCTTCGAATTTACTCAACTAAACTTCAGTTGTTTTACGAATAGCGGGATATCATAATTGTAGAAAATCCCTAATCAAAAATAAAAAATTGCTGGAGGGATAAAACATGCCCCCAACGCAACGCTTGTTTTATAAATACTAATTCTCAATATGTTTTTAGCGGTAAAATAACGATACCGCAGGTGACACGATTGTATCATCTGCGGTTTCTGTTTTGGTTGCGGAGGCAGGATTTGAACCTACGACCTTCGGGTTATGAGCCCAACGAGCTACCAGGCTGCTCTACTCCGCGATATATATGGTGCCGGAAACCGGGATCGAACCGGTACGGGATTTGAGTCCCACGGGATTTTAAGTCCCGGGCGTCTACCAGTTCCGCCATTCCGGCAAGCAGACGCTTAGGTCGCCTCATTTCTGGCTGCTTGAATATTATAGCATCTTAAAATCCCTTTGTCAATACCTTTTAGTAATTTTTTAATTTTAATTCTAATCAAATAATTCTAAATATAAAATCTGAAAATTCTTTCCTTTAATTTTTTTATTATCTTCTTTTCAAGCCTTGAAATATATGACTGAGATATTCCCAATTCATCAGCTACTTCCTTTTGGGTTTTCTCCTTACCTTCTGTCATAAAACCGTACCTCATCTCTATAATTTGTCTTTCTCTCTTTTCAAGACTCACAATCGCATCATGTATCATCTTGGTTTCTTCTTGTTTTTCAATATTATAAAGCACAGTTTCCTCGTCTGTTCCAAGTACATCAGACAAAAGAAGTTCATTACCGTCCCAATCGACATTAAGAGGTTCTTCTAATGATATATCGTTCTTACCGTGCGATGTTTTTCTTATATACATAAGAATTTCATTTTCAATACATCTTGATGCATATGTAGCAAGTTTTATGTTTTTATCACATTTAAATGTATTAATTGCCTTCATCAACCCCACAGTGCCGATTGAGATAAGGTCTTCAATGCACACCCTTGTATTCTCAAATCTTTTAGCGATATATACAACAAGGCGAAGATTATGTTCAATTAGCTTCTGTCTGGCCTGTTCGAAATCTTTTGATGTGCACATTATTTCAACAAGGCGCGTCTCTTCTTCTTGCGTAAGTGGCGCAGGCAACATATCACTTCCACAAATATAATGAACAGAATTGTCAAAAAACAAATTATGTATATACGAATAACATTTCAAAATTATATGATTTGTTTTTTCAAAAATTAGACGAAAATTATTTATAATAATCTCTAAATTAATAATCACCGTACTACCTCCGATCTTAAATCATGATTGGTGCTATTGCTTCATATGATCCAAAATCTTCTTCACTTTCATCTAAGAAAGCAATAACAGCATTATATAAACACTTGCTTTTGCTGTTATAAATACTGTCCGGTGTAAAAACAACAAGCGTCCCTTCACCGACAACAGTTTTTACAACAATGTTATGAATCTTATAATGTTTGATTTTATCAAAATCAATATTGTCAGTATTTCCAATTAAAGCCCTGGCTATTCTATTTCTGACAATTATTACAGGTTTACCTGAAATATTATCAAAAGCCATATTTCCGTTATCAATCAAAGCCTTTACATTAACATTATTACTTCCACACACTATATTTAAATAAACATTTTTTTCGTTGAGTAATGCGTTGAAAACAAATTTAAATAAATAAAACAAAAATGCAAGTATAAAGCTACAAACTGTTATATTAAAGAAAGAAATTCTTCCGGATTTAACTGATTCATACGAAGTACAAGTTGAAACAGATATACCACACCAGACAAAGCTTATAACATAAAAAACCATAACACCTCTAATTATTATTCTTTTATCTTTACTTGATAATGCCAGTTTAATCATTATATATGACACTGCAAATTGACAAACAATTTTTAATAAACCTTGTAAATTAATAACAGTTGAGAACAATGCATAAGCACTTCCTAACAAAGCCGAAAACAACAGTTTATTAAACTTAGGTTTAATTCCAACAAACACACATGTGATCATAACCATTAAGCCGTCAATAATCAAGTTTTCCAAAAGCAAAACATCCGCATAAATTATCTGCATTCCGTTTTCACCGCCGCAAATAAATATTATCACTTACAAAACAAAAATCAGGTCGCAACTTGACAACAAAAATAAATATTTTTCAGTTATAATTTGCAACTCATCAAAATATACTGAATCATAACCGAAAGGGGTGCGGATATAATATGCAAAACGGATATTTAAGTATAGAAGCAAGGCTTGCAAACGATGCATCGCCTGTAAAAGGCGCTAATGTATATATAGTTTCTTCAGTTCCGATATCGAATTCCGGTAACGGATCGATGAAGTTTTCTGAAGTATCAGATTCATACTATAATTACTATTTAATAACCGATGATTCGGGAAAAACAGGATTCGTTACTTTTAACACTCCGGATGCTTCAGAGTCTACAAACATTAACAACACACAAATTCCCTATTCTGTTGCAGATGTTTACGTTGATGCAGACGGATTTTATCCAACCAGAGTAAAGAATGTACAAATATTTGCAGGTACACAAAGCATTTTACCTATACCTTTAATTCCAAAATCGGCCGGGGTTGCCGAAACAAACAACGGTGTAATCATTTTTGATATCCCGCCAAACCAACTCTTGAATCAGGATAATCATTCTATGAGTGGCCCCGTGAGCGGACAGACTGAGGCTTTGATAGCTGAAGATATTTACATTCCGGAATTCATCACTGTTCATTTAGGTACACCATCATCAAACGTTCCAAATGTTACAGTTCCATTTAATGAATATATCAAAAACGTCGCATCATCGGAAATTTACCCAACATGGCCAGAAGAATCACTTAAAGCAAACATAATTGCTATCATTTCTTTGACATTAAACAGATTCTTTACAGAATGGTACAGAAGTCAGGGGTATGATTTTGACATAACAAGTACAACTCAATACGATCAAAGCTATGTTCAAGGACGTAATATTTTCGAAAATATAAGCCAGACTGTAGACGAAATTTTTAACACTTATGTGACTCGAGAAGGATACATAAATCCTTTATTCACCGCGTTTTGTGACGGAAAAACAGTTTCCTGCAACGGACTTTCACAATGGGGCACCGTAAACCTTGCAGAAAGTGGAAGCAATGCACTGCAGATTTTGCGTTACTATTACGGTAATGATATAAATCTGACAACTACAAACGACATACGGACAGCTGAATATTCGTATCCCGGTACCCCTCTTAGTATTGGTGACACGGGTAATGATGTACTTACGATTCAGCAACAGCTTATGAGAATCCGCGAAAACTATCCGGCAATACCAATTATACCTACTGTAGACGGAAATTTTGGTTCTTCAACGGATCAGGCGGTAAAAACTTTTCAGGAAATTTTTGATCTCAATATAGATGGAATTGTCGGAAAATCGACATGGTATAAAATTTCATATATATATTCCTCTGTAACCAAGCTTTCTGAAGTAATTGCCGAGGGTGAGTCAGACATATTCTCCGAAAACGTTCCAACCATAACTATTGGCGTCGGTGATACGGGCAACTACGTTCTGTTATTACAAAAACTGCTGAATTACGTTAGCATATTCTATCCGTCCGTACAATCCGTAAACGAAGATTCCATATACGGACTTATGACAGAAAACTCCGTAAAAGAGTTTCAAAAAACATTCGGGGTTAACCAGTCGGGTATTGTTACACCATCATTATGGCAGACCATTTATAAAGTATATATCGACATAATAACATCTGTAACACCCTCACTCCCAAATCAAGGATTCCCGGGAAGAAATCTTTCCAGAGGAAGTATGGGTGATGCAGTACGATTGATGCAAACCTATCTAAACGTAATTACACAAAGATATCCAGAAATTCCGATTATATCTGAAGACGGGATGTACGGAAATGATACGGAGCAGTCTGTTGCATCATTTCAAAAAGCGGTCGGGCTTCCATCAACAGGTATAATTGATGTTTCAACGTGGGAAAGAATATCCGAATTATATAATTTCCTAATTAACGGTACGTGATTTAAATTAAAATGATTATAAATATAAATGAATCAGCTATTAATAAAATACTTAAATCGTTTCCTCAAAGAATAAGCTACGCTATATCCGCTCTAAATGTTATTGACTTTAACAAAATTTGCGAAATAAGAATTCACAACAGCGGGATTATGTCACTAACAATTGACGGAAAAAGCAAAATTTTAGAATTAAACAACAAAGCTGTTAGAATTTCAGCCGAAGAAATTACAGAATTCATATATAAAATATGCTCAGGTTCTGTTTATACAAAAGAAGAATCATTTAAAAACTTTTATATTACAGTAAACGGAATACGAATAGGATTCTCCGGTGAAGCAATTATCGAAAACGGAAAATATGCAGGAATCAGTGAAATACACGGACTAAATATCCGTATTCCAAGACACATTGACGGTTGTGCAAATGAAATCATTGATTACATTAAGATGAAACAATTTCCTGACGGTAAAGGAATACTTATTATATCAAAACCCGGTATGGGAAAAACCACTTTGATAAGAGATTTGATATTACAACTTACAGATGCAACCAAACAGATTTCACCAAGAAGAATTACTGTTATTGACGAAAGAAAAGAAATTTACATGAATAATATTTTTGAAAACTGTACAGTTGATTTTCTTTCCGGTGTAGATAAAATATTCGGAATTGAGACAGCTGTAAGAGTACTATCTCCTGAAATTATTGTTTGTGATGAGATTTCAGGACCAGAAGAAGCTCTAGAAATTACAAAAAGGAAGAATAATGGCACAATTTTTATAGCTTCTGTTCACTCAGATAACTTTGAAACTGCAATAAAAAAGGACTACATAAGTAAAATGTTTACAGATGGTGTTTTTGGATGCGGATACACAATTTATAAAAAAGAAAATAAAATTAATGGGTATCTGACAGAATTTGATACAGCAAATGATTAAAACAATAGGGATTTTCTTACTATGTTCATCAATATCAGTATCAGGTGTTTATTATAGCGAAAAAATTAAAATAGCTGCAAAAATACTAAATGAATATATTAAACTTGCAGAATTCATAAAGAATAAAATCATGTATGATTCTTGTGCTCTTTACAAAATATATAAATCATATAATTCACAAATTCTTTATGAACGCGGTTTTATAAATACAGCCGTAAATAATGAGGTTTACGAAAATAAATTACGCATAATGTTTCCCGAACTTGATACTCAGGATATATTGAACATAACTGTATTTTTTAACGAGTTGGGAAAATCACATCATAAAGAAAGTGAAGTTACATTGTGTGACAAATATATTAATTTGTTTTCAAATTCGCTTAAAACATATAAAGAAAAACTGAATATGAAAGCTCAACTCTACAAAAAAATTTCAATAATTATATCAATTGCAACAGCAATTATCTTAATCTAAAAATATGAGGTCAAAGCTATGGATGTCGGTATTATACTGAAAATTGCCGGAGTAGGAATTCTGGTAACAGTAACAAACAGCATACTCACAAAATCCGGAAGAGACGAACAAAGCACTTTTTGTACTCTTGCAGGAGTGATAATAGTTCTATTTATGCTGGTCGGAGAAATAAATAATTTATTTGTTCTTGTAAAAGGAACATTCGGATTATAACTATGGGAATAACAAAAATAGTTTACCTGTCATTTCTGTGTTTGATTGCAGTAATACTAACAAAAC
>RHMF01001441.1_pt1 | contig 10858 bp, 4 predicted proteins | sample 5365151 | NCBI WGS metagenome assembly RHMF01 (sample SAMN10266501, study PRJNA497801) | feces metagenome | isolation source: feces | host: Bos taurus | place: China: Prairie of Fairy Mountain | collected 2017-08-14 | reverse complement strand
AAATCAATTAACAATGAGAAAACAAATTATCTTCTCTGCGTTGCTGGCATTAAGTGCTGTTGGAGGTCTCTCTCTATGTCCGACCACCGCTATGGCATCTGTTCAGCAGCAGACCATCAAGGTCAGCGGCCAGATCGTTGACCACGAAGGCGAACCACTCATTGGTGCAACCATCAAAGTGAAGGGTGCTCAAAACGGTGTAATCACCGATTTTGACGGAAACTTCTCTATCGATGCTCCATCCAATGCAACTCTTGTAGTTAGTTATGTTGGTTACAAAGATCGCGAGATAGCCGTACGCGGACGCGCGATCATTGAAAAGATTGAGTTGGAGTCAGACTCACAACTTCTCGACCAAGTTGTTGTCATCGGTTATGGTACTCAGAAAAAGGCCGACCTGACAGGATCTGTATCTGTTGTAAATGCCGATGAACTTAAACGTGTTTCCCACTCAAACATTTCTTCAATGCTTGAAGGTAAGGTTGCCGGTGTACAAATTACCACAGACGGCCAGCCTGGTGCAGACCCATCTGTCCGTATTCGCGGTTTGGGTTCATTTAGTGGAACAGCTCCACTTTACGTTATCGATGGTGTACCTATGGGAACGACTATCAGGGACTTCTCACCAAACGACATTGAGACAATCCAAGTTCTTAAAGATGCCTCTGCTGCTGCAATCTACGGTTCTCGTGCCGCAAATGGCGTGATTATCATTACAACCAAAAACGGTCAGAAAGAACAGCCATTGAAACTTGAGTACAAAGGCTATTTCGGTGTAGATGTCATAAACAAAAATGTTTATGATGTTATGGATGCAAACCAGTACAGCCAGTATTTGGGTATGGCAGCAGCAAATTCTGCCTCTGTACTGCCAGGCGGTTACAAATTAGGTGAAGACGGAAAATATCATTTCCTTGATAATACAAACACCAACTGGATGGACGAGGTTTTCAAAACCGGTTTTCGTCAGAACCACAATGTGAATCTCAGCGGTGGTGGTGCCCATAATACATATAATGTAGCCCTTGACTATTTCCAGCAAAAAGGAACTTTGGAAGGCGCAGGCCCCAACTACCAGCGTTTCACGGCACGTGTAAACAATACTATGGAAACCAAATTCATCAAATTCCGTACAAGTGTTGTTTATTCACATTCTAATCAGGATGGCTTTGGATATGGTGTAGGCGACTATGTACAGGGTATATATAGTGGTATCTCCAATGTCCTCCGCCAGTCTGTTCTGATGCAGCCAACCATAAAGGCCTATGATCCTTCTACTTGGGTTCTCGACGGCAAGGTTCCAGGAGCAGAAGACTTCAATTATGATGCTTACGGATATGGTGTATATTATACAGATGTTCATGGAGATATCTCTGTAGTGAATCCGCTTTTGATGAACAACCTGATGTCACGCAATACAATTGTTGATCGTGTTCTGACAACAGGATCTGCAGATGTTGACCTGTTTAAGATGGTAGGCTTTGAAAATAAAAATCACAAATTAAACTATAAGATAAATCTTTCATACAATAAAACCAACAGGTATGAAAAGAGGTGGGTTGCCGCTTGGTTTGAAAGCAGCCGTATTAATCTCGCAAAGACCAATGAGAAGTTAGAAGAGTCCAAATGGTCTTATTCTGATTTCCTTGTTGAGAACACCATCAACTACGATGGTACAATTGGCCTACACCATATAAATCTTTTGGGAGGTATTACATATGAAGAGGAAAATGATCACAATTTGTATGCAAATGGAGTAAATTTCACAGAGCCATATTTCCTGCAGATTGGTAATGGTGAGACAAGAGATGCAAGCAGTTCAGAGAACAAGCACGCCCTTACTTCTATCATTGGTCGTTTTATTTATGACTACGACGGTAAGTATCTTCTTTCAGCTGTTGTTCGTCGTGACGGAAGTTCTCGTCTTACAAAGGATCTCCGTTGGGCAACATTCCCATCTGTTTCTCTTGGTTGGCGTTTCGACAAGGAAAAATTCTTCCCCATAGACCACAACATCGTAAATATGTTTAAGGTTCGTGCAAGCTATGGTGAGCTCGGTAACGAGAATATTGGTAACTATCAGTTCCAAGCGACCATGCGCCGTAACTTTATGACATACAGCTTTGGTAACACTCCTGTTTCAGGTACTGCTCTTGACATATTCTCAAACCAGAACATTGCCTGGGAGAGGAAAAAGAGCTTCAACGTAGGTATTGACCTTGCGTTATTCAACAACCGAATCGAATTCTCTGCTGAATGGTATAAGAACAAGTCGGAGGATCTACTATATTCAGTTTCTATCCCTGACAATTCTGGAACGGGAGGATATAACACGCCTGATGCATATAAAGTAACCATGAATGCTGCATCGATGGATAATACAGGTGTTGAATTCTCACTAACTTACCGCAATCGTGACCACGCTCTTAAGCATGAGATCAGCGCAAACCTCAGTACAACAAGAAACAAGGTAACATCTCTGGGAACTGGTAAGGATTTCCAGCGCGATGGAGACTATATTACTTATGTAGGTCAAGAAGTTGGTCAGTTCTACGGCTATGTATATGAAGGAATTGCTCGTACACAGGCAGACTTAGATGATCACGCTACACAAAATGGAGCAACCATTGGTGACTATCTCTATAAGGATACGAACGAAGATGGACAGATTACTGATGATGACCGTGTTGTATTAGGAAGCGGCATGCCAAAAGTTAATTTCGGTCTTAGCGCACGATTGGAATACAAGAATTTCGACCTCAACATCTCTACTTTCGGTGTTCTTGGCTTCAAAGTTGCAGATGACATTTACAATAGTCTGAACTCAAGTTATGGCTATGACAACAAGGATGTGAACGTTCTCAATGCAAATAAGTGGTCTAATGATGGTTCAACATACCTTTCAGATGTTCCTCGTACACACTTGATTGCTACTGGAGAACTATGGAACGACTATTTAAGTGATAGAAAGATCCAGAATGCAGCCTATTGGAAAATTGCCAATGTAGAATTAGGTTACAATATTCCAAATAACGTATTCAATGGTATTATAACCGGTGCACGAATCTATGTCTCTGCACAGAACCTATATACATTTACAGCTTATAAGGGCTATAATGTAGACTTCTATCCCGGCACCTGGACTCCTGGTTACAACTACTGCTCATATCCAAGCGCACGCTCATTTATGGCAGGTATAAACTTCTCATTCTAATCCCCCAAAAATAGAAAAGATATGAAACTATATAAGATTTCATTTGCCCTCCTGTTGGGCATGAGCCTGCTAACATCCTGTGGCGACAAGTTGGAACTTACCAACCCTAATCTGCAAACGACAGGCTCCTTCGGCAATACGACAGACGATTTGGAAGAATGTGTAATCGCCTGTTATCACAACCTTCGTATGGAAGGAACCTATGCTCGTGTCGGCTATGCACATGATGCTATGCGTGGTGATGAGGTATGGAACTGTACACAGCGATGGTTCCTGGCAATGGACAACCTGAACGCTTCTGCAACAGATGATGTTTCATGCTCATGGATATGGCGCGACTGGTATCAGGTACTTAATATCAGCAACTATGTTATCTCACGCCTTGAGAAAGAATCTCTTACAGATCAGGAAAAAAGGATTAAGGGTCAGGCTCTTTTTACACGAGCATTATCTTTCTATAATCTCGCCTGTTACTATCAAAACCCAGGCATTATCCTTGACTATGATACCTATTCAACACTCGAAGGACTCTATGTAAGCAACCATGAAGAAGGTGATCAGGATGCTTTTGCCCAATACGATAGAGTGATGGATCAGGCAGAAAAAGACTTCAAAGAAGCTCTTGATCTTCTCCCAACCAAAGACTTAGGAGGCGAGTGGGCGAAAGGACGTGCCACAAAGGGGTCTGCAGCGGGATTCTATGCACGTACACTTATGCAGCGCCATAAATACAGTGAGGCACTTACCATTTTAAAGTCAATTATTAATGGTGAATATGGTTCTTATAAACTCATGGCAAACTTCGGTGACAACTTCCGAGAGACCTCAGCGTATGAGAATAATGATGAGAGTTTGTTTGAGATTCAGTTTCTTGATTACGGCACAGGAGGAACTGATCATGAGTGGACACCTGTAAACATATCCAAGAATGCAACTCAGGGACAGGCTATCGAGACTGTATCTTGTCCTGAGGATAATGGTGGTTGGCATGACATGGCCGCCTCACCTTGGCTCTACCAGCTCTTTAAGAGTGAGCGCACCAAAAATGGTTCACTAGATCCACGCCTTTATTGGACTATCGGAACATACGAGACAGAATGGGAAGATTTCGAATATGGCAACATGTGCTATCAGCAGAAAATGACAATTGACAATCCTGTAGTAACAAGTAATGAAAATGGCGGTCTCCCAATAGCTAAGTGGACCAACATGCGTACCGGCTTGTACAGCTCTATCGTTGTTGGTTTGACTGGTGGTATCAATCTGCGCCTGATGCGCTATTCCGACGTCCTGCTGCGTGCTGCTGAATGTGAGAATGAGATAAGCGGACCGACACAACAGGCTATAGACTGGATTAATCAGGTGCGCAGACGTGCCAACCTTAACGATTTGAAGCTCTCTGATTTTGGTTCTGCCGACAAGCTCTTCGAACAGATCGCAAACGTTGAGCGTCCAAAAGAGTTCGGATGTGAGTTTGGCCGCGGATTTGACCTCCTCAGATGGGGATTCTTCTATCGTTCAGACCGCTTACAGCAGCTGAAGGAGCACGGTACCTATCGTCTGACTGCAGATAAGACGAAAGTGAAAGACCCTGTAAGCTACAGCGCTACGACTTCCGATAAATTTACCAAGAGTTCGTTTGACACCTTTGTTCCAGGCCACGAATACTTACCCATTTATCAGAATAACCTGAATGTTAACCCCAACTTGGTAGGTAATTCAGCAAATAACAATTCTGATAATTCTACTTATTTCACAAAGAACGGCTGGACAATCCACCCTGTAGTGGACTTATAAAAGTGATAAGTAACATTGATTAAAGAAGAAGATTATGAAATATATAAATAAAATTGCAACTGTCTTTTTATCAGCAATACTTGGCATGCTGGTATTAACCGGATGCGAGGGCTCTGAAATATACGGAGTAGATTCTCCGGATTGGCTCTCTGCAAAGATAGACTCTATAAAAAACGCAAACTCTGGTGGAGGTGAGGATATTATTATTGAAGGCCTACAAGAAGATGTATATAACATTGGTAAAGAGGACCTCACTTCAGGTTTCTGGACTCTCGGTAAGACTTATGTTGTTCCTGCCGGGCAGAAATGGCAGGCTCAATTCAATTTGACGGTAAATCCAGACAATGTATATTATAAGAACTGCTACATTGTTCTTAACGCATATAATGATGCATTAGGTGATGAGTTTGGCGTTATCCGCTTTGACAATGATCCTACAAAAAATTCTGAGTGGAATACAACAGGAACAGAGATTGACAGAAGTCTAATAAGTGCAAATTTCACAAACTCATCTGGTGATGATGCTATCGATGCTAGTGTCCAGAAGATGAATGGTAAAATCACATTAACTGTTGATCGTACAGATGGTGGATTATTTATCGAGATGACTAATGGAACACTGACAAAAACATATACCCAGAAAACTCCATTCCCTTCAACAGGTTCTCAAGGTGATATTTGTTGCCGTATTGGTGTTGAGGGTGCTCTTGTCAGTTTCTTGGGATCTACCATAGAACCTATAGGCGGATTTACTTCCAAGGAAGACAAACAGCCTGTTTCTTTGGAGATATCCGGTGTTCCGACAGAAGTTCTTGTAGGCACCGAACTCAGCGAGGCAATGTCAAATGTAATAGGTGTTGTAAACTTCGAAGAAGGTGTTTCAAAGAATGTCACAGCTAATGATCTGATGTTTGAGGCTATTCCTAACTTTGAGGAAGTTGGACAAAAGACTCTTGTTGTGATGTACAATAAGACATTTAAGGGTGAGAATGCGGCTAAGCCAGTTGTTGCCGTCAAGACCTTCAACGTCGTAAACGAGCTCTCAGCATTCACACAGACAGTTATTGTTCCCACACCACATATCATTGGTGCAGAAGATAATAGCACAGCCTTCTGGGGAGCTCATACAGAGAATATCAAGATTGAACCAAAGGAAACTAAGGTTGTCAACTTTACAAACTATTCATCATGTGTGTCTAACTGGAACAACTTCTGCATTGTCCTCTGCCGTGTTGACAATTCAGAGTATGCTGTGGTTCGTGCTGACAACTTCGGTTGGGGCGATAACTATGGATCTTGCACACCGAAGATGGGAGATGAGAGAGATTGGGATGTATGGCGTCCTGCCATGGATGGTGCAAAGGTAACTACCTATGTAACAAACAATGGGGACGGTACTGCCGACATCAAAGCAGTGATGTTAGGCAATAACGGCGTGACATACATTCAGGAGTATGCAGGCATGAAGAATATCGATCCCGACAACTTCTACTTCCGTTTCACCGTTGATGGCTGTCATCTGGTATTCGACAACGAGGTGGGAGCTCCCGACTGCTCTACAGGTTGGTGGGGTGCACATTCTCCGAATGTACAGGTGAAGGCTCATCAGGTATGCACCGTCAACTTTACTAACTATACCAGTGGTGTGGCCAATTGGAATAACTTCGTTGCAGTGCTCTGTAAGGCAGATAATACAGAATATGCAGTAGTTCGTGCCGACAACTTTGGTTGGGGTGACGGCTACGGTGCTTGCACACCTAGTGGCGGTCAGGCTGACTGGGGTGCATGGCTTGCTGCCATGAACGGTGCAAAGGTCAAGCTTCAGGTTATCAACAATGGCGATGGTACTGCCGACGTGAAAGCCGTGATGCACGGAACGGATGGCGTAGACTATATTCAGAACTATATTGGCATCAACACCATCGATCCTGACAACTTCTATTTCCGCTTTACTGTTGACAGTAGCTATCTGGTATTTGAATAATAAAAAAAGAATTGTCTTATGAAATATATATCAAAACTATTTGCGCTTTTTGCCATCGGAATGATGGCAACAGCCTGTAGCGACATCGTAGGTGATGAACATACAACACCGCTGACCGTTACGACACCTACCGTGACCACCACAACCTCGTCAACGGCTATCGCATCAGCTGATGCCTATGGCTCCGCTATCACACGAAGAGGTTTTTGTTATGGGACATCCGAAAACCCAACAATCGAAGGTAGTAGAGCTTTGGCTACAAAGAAAAATATGGTAGTTACGTTGGTTTCATTGCAACCTTCAACAACCTATCATGTTCGCGCATTTGCACAGACCATTAATGAAGTGGTCTACTCCGATGATGTTACCTTTACCACACCGGCAGCTTCATCCAGCGATCTGTCAAACTGGAAAGCTCCTGAATATATTGATGACTATCGTTCAATCTCTTCATGGGAAAACCGCTCAGCATGGAATCTTGCCAACGTACATGATCCAACTGTCATGAAAGCCGACGACGGATACTATTACATGTATCAGACTGATGCGGGCTACGGAAACCCACAGGCAGGTCACGGACATTTCCATGCCCGTCGTTCGGCAGACTTAGTCAACTGGGAATATTTAGGAGCTACAATGTCTGATCTTCCTACTTGGGTTGAGCCTAAGCTGAATGAAATACGCAAGGCTATGGGCCTTGGCGCCTCGACAGCAGACTTCTCGAAGTGTGGATACTGGGCTCCATGTGCCCGTAAGGTGAAAAGCGGCCTCTATCGTATGTACTACGCTATCACTATCGACGGATATATTGATGGTGCCAACTCATGGGGTGAACGTGCATTTATAGGCATGATGGAAACAACAGATCCTTCAACAAACAAGTGGGAGGACAAAGGATTCGTTATTACCAACTACTCTGACAAGGAGCTTAACTTCCATGTTAGTCCTACTGCCTGGCAGCAGTGCTATTATAAGTATAATGCAATTGACCCGTCATTTATCATCACTCCGGAAGGCGAACATTGGCTGATCTACGGTTCGTGGAACAGTGGCTTTGCTGCAGTACAACTTAATCCTGAGACCGGTAAAACAGTTGTAGATCCACTTCCTAACCCATGGGGTGCTGAAAACGAAGCTGCATACGGCAAACAGATCTGGACACGCAAAGCTGGCGACCGCTGGCAGGCTTCCGAGGCTCCTGAGGTGATATATCATGACGGATATTACTATCTCTTCATGGCCTATGATGCCCTCGAAGTACCTTATAACACTCGCGTAGTACGTTCTAACACAATCGATGGCACCTACACTGGTGATGCCCCCGTGCTGACCCATCCATATAAGTTTGCTGACAACCAAGGATGGGTAGGTATCAGCCACTGTGCTGTATTCGATGATGGTAACGGCAATTGGTATTACGCCTCACAACAGCGCTTCCCAGAAACAGCTGGTGGTAATGTTCCTAATGCCGTTATGCTTGCCGGTGTACGTAGCATACAGTGGTTGTCAACAGGTTGGCCTGTGGTAATGCCTGAGCGTTATGCTGCCGTTCCTCAGATAGCTATATCATCTGCTGAGATCGCCGGAACATGGGAGCATATTGACCTTGGATATAGCTATGGTAATATGAAGGAGTCAAGCACTATGACATTTGCTACCGACGGCACTATAACTGATGGTATTTGGAAGGGGGGAAAATGGAGTTTCGATGCTGCAACCAATACACTTACAGCCAATGGTGTAGAGCTGAAGGTACAACGCGAGTGCGACTGGGAGGCTACTCCACGTAAGCATACCATAGTATATTCTGGTATCAACACTGATAAGAGTTACTGGGGAAAGAAAAAATAAGCTCTAGACCATAATATGAAATACATATCATTACTCCTGGTGGCGCTCTTTATGGGCGCCACACAGGGAGTACAAGCTCAGAACTGGCCATCACATATGCCTTTCACAACCGACACACCTATGGTGCACGACCCTGTGATGGCGTATGAAGATAGCACATATTATATCTTTGCTACAGGCATGGGTATTCAACAGATGACATCCAAGGATCGTAAGATGTGGACGGTATCTCCAGAACCGGTGATGTCGGTGATTCCCAAGTGGACACGCGATTCCGTACCAGGATTCCGCCATCATGTATGGGCTCCGGATGTTATTAAGTGGCACGGACGTTGGTGGTTAGCATATAGCTGCTCTACCTTTGGTAAGAACGGCTCGGCAATTGGTCTGCTATCTACTCACAAGTTAGATTCTAAATTATGGGATGACGAAGGGTGCATCGTAACATCCAAGGAGAATAGAGACAACTGGAACGCTATCGACCCCAATTTCGTGATTGATGAAAACGACCAGCCCTGGCTTGTATGGGGCAGTTTCTGGGATGGAATCCAGCTCGCCCGTCTCGATACTACAATGCATATTCCTTCAGGGGAACAACCTCGTACCATCGCAAGGCGCTATGCTCCAGGTTTTGAACCTTCAGAGCCAAACCCAACATCAAAGTTTGCTGGTACCAACGCCATCGAGGCACCATTTATATTCAAACACGGAGAATATTATTACCTCTTTGTATCATGGGACTACTGTTGTAGAGGTGCCAAAAGCAACTACCGTGTAGCTGTGGGTCGTAGCAAAAATGTTGCAGGACCATATATCGATCGCAACGGAAAAGATATGGCAAAAGGTGGAGGAACGCTGTTTATCGAAGGTGACAAGAAAGCATTCGAGGCAGCCGGTCACTGTGCAGCATACCATATAGATGGAGAGGATTTCTTTATCTGTCATGGCTACAGCATTGCCCATAAGGGTGCATCTATTCTCATCCAGCGTCCAATTACCTGGACTGCAGATGGGTGGCCAATAATTGAATAAATGATAAATGATAAAGGATAAATGATAAACGTGGATAGATAGATAAACGTAATAGACAGTAATATGGAAAGGAAATTATTAAAATCAAACAATAAATGGATTATGGTGATAAGTTTATCATTTATCCTTTATCATTTATCCTTTAACTTCTCCGCCGCCCAGTCGTGGACAGCTGACAATGGCAATGGAACATATACCAATCCTCTATTCTATGATGAGTTCTCTGATCCTGACATCATCCGTGTGGGCGACGACTATTATCTTGCCGGCACCACCATGCACACTGTACCAGGATTGGTAATTCTTCACTCCAAGGACCTGGTAAACTGGGAGAACATATCATATTGCTTTGACCGTTTCGACTTCGATGACGATGCCTTCTCGCTTAAGAATCACAAGGAGATATACGGTCAGGGTATCTGGGCACCAGCCATCCGTTATGCCAACGGACAGTTTTATGTGTTCTCCAACATCAATGGCAAGGGCTTACAATGCTATACATCAAAAGATATCCGCGGCCCTTGGAAACATCATAATATGCAAGGACGCATATACGATCTGTCTGTTCTCTTCGACGACGATGGTAAGATATATGCCATTCATGGCTATGGTGAAGTGAAGTGTACCGAATTGAAACCCGACATGAGCGGACCTATCGAGGAAACAGAACGTACGATTATTCCCGAAGGCAATGCTGTTGGCGAAGGTCACCACATGTATAAGATAAACGGAATGTACTACCTTATCTCTACAGACTACAAGCCCAACGGACGCACACTTTGCTCACGCTCAAAGAGCATCTGGGGCCCTTACGAAACCATCACTATCACGGCAGATGAGACGTTCGGCTATCATGCAGCACCCCTGACTCAAGTGCCACGAGGTCAGAAATACCGTATCGGTGAAGATGGTACAAAGTTTGGCATTCCTCAAGTAGATAAAGATGCAACAGCATGCACAAATATCCATCAGGGTGGTAT
>RHMF01001440.1_pt1 | contig 10859 bp, 4 predicted proteins | sample 5365151 | NCBI WGS metagenome assembly RHMF01 (sample SAMN10266501, study PRJNA497801) | feces metagenome | isolation source: feces | host: Bos taurus | place: China: Prairie of Fairy Mountain | collected 2017-08-14 | reverse complement strand
TTAAAAAACGTAAAGAAAGAATAGTGGAAAATAAAACAAAGAAATAATAAAATAAAACGAAGAATTATTTTACTAATTCTTCGTTTTATTTTATTAAAATCAAGACTTTTTTTTCGCTCTTATTCTTTTATTCCTTTTATCGCTTTTGGTGTCCAATCTTTAAAGCAAGACAATACTTTTTTTGCGTGATAACTTTCGCCTTCTTCAAGATAATAGGAATTTTGTGTGTGAAGGCGTTTGCCGTTTGCGTCTAATATAATGATAACAGGAAAGCCGAAGCGTTCAGGGTGCTCTAATCTTTCAAGCATTTCTTTATCCTTTTTGTCAAAGTTAAGATGTAGGACAACATAGTTTTCATCTGCTACTTTTTTTATTTCAGTATTGTTATTAACAAACTCATTAAATTTTAAACACCACTTACACCAATTGCCACCCATTTGAATCAGTACGTGTTTTCCTTCTTTTTTCGCTTTTTCTAATGCTTCGGTTAGTTGCTTTTCGCCGTTTGCGGTTTCATCATAAAGTTTTTGAGCCGAAAGGTTAAGGCTTAGAATTGTAACAAGAAATAGTAATGCAATTTTTTTCATATTTTTATTTTTTCTTTGGTTATTACTTTTGCAAATGTACGTAATTTTTGTATTTTTGTCGCAAATTTAATATTTAATGTTATGAAAAAATCATTGTTATTAGTAGTTTTATGTTTTGTTTCTTTGTTTAATTTATCGGCACAAGAGATTAAAAAAGTGCTTTTTATTGGAAATAGTTATACTCATGTGAATGATTTGCCGAAATTGGTGAGTGATTTGTCTCGTTCAATGGGTGAGGAGATTTATTATGAGAGTATAACTCCGGGAGGTGCGAGATTTATGACGCATGCTCAGAATAGTAATGTGATTTCAAAACTTCAAGAAGGTGATTGGGACTTTGTGGTTTTGCAAGGACAGAGTCAAGAGGTTGCTTTCCCCGATGGTCAGTTTTATGATGAGGTTTATCCTTATGCAAGAGAGTTAGATTCTTTGGCAAAGGCGTTTAATCCCGATGTTAAGGTGTTATTTTATATGACTTGGGGATATAGATATGGTGATCAAGTGAATTGTCAATATTATCCTCCGTTTTGTACATACGAATCAATGTCTTGGCGTTTGAGAACAAACTATTATTTGATGGCAACAGACTTTTCTTCTTGGGTTTCTCCTGTTGGGGCAGCGTGGTCTTATAGTGTAGAGAATAATCCCGATATAGTTTTGCATTCTTCTGATAATTCTCATCCGTCTATTCAAGGGTCTTATTTGGCGGCTTGCTGTTTTTATATAATGATGACAGGAAATAATGTGCAAACTCAGTATTTGCCAAGTGGTGTTTCGGTAGAAGAGGGTGAGTTTTTGCAAAATGTGGCGAATAGGGTGGCGTTTGATAGTATTGATTATTGGAAAAATCAAACTGCGTCTTTGGAAGATATTGCATTTGTAAATGAAGATGTATTTACAATTAGTCCAAATCCTGCAAAAGATGATGTTAATATTATTTTTAATAAGGATTTAGAAAATGTAAGCATTGAGTTATTGGACGTAAACGCTAAAATAATTGATCAAAAGACTGTTTCGGTAACCGCTGGCAAAAAAATAACCCTTTCATCTTTTGGACAAAAGGGAAATTTTATTCTTATAGTTAATTATTCTGGTAAAAAAATAAGCAAAAAACTTGTGATTATCTAATTTCGTTGCCGAGTTTTAAAAGGTATTCTAATTGATAGAATATAGCGTCCATATCGCTTTCGGTTTTTGCAGGCAAATAAGTTCGTGGAAACTCGCTATAATAGTTTTCATCGTTGCCTAATTTGCCTTTTTCTACAATACAATTTACTCCATCAAGACAGTTTAACCATACTTTATAACCTGTGCGAGTGATGTCTTTGGAAATTGTTACTTGTGTAAGGTCTACTTGCATTGTTGTTTCGGAATCTTTGTGGTTTGTCCAAATATAAGAAAGGTAGGCTGAGCCGTCAATTGTAAATTCTTTGTATTGTTCATCTACAATGCTTGTTGCAATTATGTTGCAAGCCTCTTCTATTCTTTGGGCATTAGATTGTTTTGACAAACCTAAGGAGCAAAATAAAATTGCTATAACAAAAATTTTTTTCATCATAATTTATTTTTTAAATTCAAAAATTTTTAAATCCCCTGTGATGTATTGATTGGAGAATATGGTTATTTTTTCTAATTTTTTCTCTTTTTGGTCTTGGTAGTTAAAGACAATCTTATTTATCTTATACCACGCTTTTTGGGGTTTAAAGAAAACCATTGTTGAATTGGAATTTGTGTTGTAAATGACATTGAATTGAAATTCTTTAAAATGATTTAAAGTGACGATATAGGAGTGTTCGTTTATTTTTTTATTCTTTTTTAGTTTTAAACGAAAGTCTTTTTTTAATTCTTTTAATGGAATTTCTTGCTTTTTCTTTGTTGTATTGTAGTAAGTGAAAGGTTTTTTTTCATTAACCTTTTCGTCAATGAGATTTATGTACACTTCAATTTCATTGTTCAAGGGCTTTGAAATATATTTCATTAACAATTCGCTTCTTTCTTGTGAAAAAGAAAAACAGCCCAATAAAAATGTAAAAATAAATGATAGAATTGCTTTTTTCATATCGCAAAAATATAAAATATAATTGGATTTTCACTTTTTTTAGTCAATAAAAAAACAAAATAAATCAAAAAAAGTGTCTTTATATACGCTAAAAATTTGTGACAAAAGAAAAATGTTGTAAATTTGCGAGTTGAATTATTAGATTAGAATAGAAGTATAAATAGATAAAAATAAAAAATGTTATATATGAAAAAAGGTTTGTTGGCTGTAATTATCAGCTTATTCTTATCAACGTTTACTTTATTTGCACAAGGTCCTACATTACTTACGCATGCAGACTTTGAACAAGGTATTCCTGCTGGTTGGACGGTTTCTTCCTCTGCTAATGTCGCTACAACGACTGAAATAGCATCAACAGGAACTAAATCGTTGAGAATGACTCCTGCTTCTTCGGAAGTAATCATTACTTCTCCGGAATTTACTATTACTCCGGGTTGTGCAACTCGTTTGGAATTTAGTCATATTCCTATTTTGGAAAACCAAAAAGGTGGTAGAGTAGAAGTAAAGAAACCAAACGGAACTTGGCAAACTTTAAGTTTGAATGGGGTTCAAATGCCAAACTGTTATGACCCAAGTTATGGTAGCGGATATGCTCAATTCAATGGTAGTTTCTTTAAGACTATGTATTGGACAGGTAATGCGTCTGTTCCTATTGCAGATTTGGATCAGTCTTATTGGAGAAATGAGATCTTTTATTTGTATTCAACTCTTGGAGGGACTGCAACAAGTGTTCAAATTAGATTTATATTGCCTCAAACCACAGGTACAGCAGCGAATTTTACAGGTTGGTTTTTAGATGATGTTAGACTATTTGTCGCAAGCACACCGGGAGATGAAATAAGAGTGCCTCAATTGAAAGGAACTCTTCAATATCCTTCAATGGAAATGTTCCCTACATGTTCTGATGTGCCAATTCGTTTAGATGTTCGTGATGCTCAAGGTGCGATGTCAACAGATGCAGATGCTGTTGTTGTTGAATATTTCTTTGGAGATGAGACAACTCCTCAACAAGTAAATTTAACAAAAGATCCAACAAATCAAAATATATATGAAGGTTTAATTCCTTTTAATGGTTTTGGCTCTCTAACTAAATGGAGAGTAATAATGAGAGACTTAAAAGGTAACCAATTAACTTATCCTTATGTTTATGGTCATTATAATGAATATACAGCAATAAGACCATACGTTGGACATGAGCCATTACAAACAACAGGATTGTCTTCTCAAGAAATGGTGTTTAAAACCAATGCAAGAGCGGCTGTATATCAAATGAGATATTCTGTGGAGGAATTGTTGGCAGCAGGATATTCTTCAGGAGAAATAGGTGGACTTAGCATAAATTTAACGCAAGCAGCCGTTGGTTTTTCTATGCCAAACTTTAAATTGTATATAGCTAATATTGATCCAGATTATCAAATGTCTTCGGAATACCAATACAATGCTACTCAATTAACTAATGTTATTAACGAACCTGTTTACATAAATCCTGCAATAGGTTGGCATTATATGCAATTTTCTGAAGCATTTATGTGGGATGGAGTAAGTGATATATTGATAAAAGTTTGTTGGGGTGATGCTCCTAATACTGGTGGTGTAACAAAAGTTGAATGTGTTTCAGCAACTGGTGCAAATGTTACATATAAATATGAAAAAACATCTGATGCTCCAATTGAGGCGTGTTCAACACCTTTCCAAGGAGGCTCGATGAATTACAAACCTAATTTTAAATTTGACTTTGTGAATAATTGTCATTTGCCAATTGACCCAGGTTTATCGGGAGATGAGACTGCATTAGTGTCTCCTTCTAATTGTGCTTCTTCAAATTCTCCTTTGACAATATATTTAAGAAATGAAGGAACAAACACTCTTAATGAAATAGTCGTGAGTTATAGCGCAGATGACGGAACATCGGGCTCTGCAACTTGGACAGGTAACTTGCCTTCGGGAGATTCTGTTGCCTTTACTGTAACAAATAATTTGAATATAACTCCTGGTTATAGATATATGACAATCTCAACCTCTGTTAATGAACCAGATGTAGACTGGAATCAAGATAATGATACAGCAAGATATGAGTTTGTTGTTTCTGCTGGCCCAATGAGTGGTGTTTATTCAATAGGAAATCTTTCTGGTGTGCCAGCAAATAGACAATTTGCTAATTTTAATGAAGCGTTTAGAATGTTGGAATGTTCAGGTGTCAGTGGACCAACAACAATAAAAATAGCTTTGCCAGAAAGTGAATTGAAAGAAGAATTAGTCTTCCCTCAAAATATAACAGGTGCGTCAGCAACAAATACAGTTACATTTACAAGTGCAACAACAGCAAAGAAAGTTTTGCAACCTGCAAATGTAAATGTGGCAAATATTGATTTGTCTGGCTGTAAGTTTTTGGTGTTTGATAATATAGAATTTAGAGCTGCCGATTCATACGAAAACAATGCAAGAATCGTTACTGCATCTCTCACAACTTCAAATATTACATTTAATAATTGTAAATTCGCAAGTAGAGTTAATGCAGAAACAAATCAAGCTGATGATATAACTCACTTAGGTTCTTATCCTCAACGTTTGTCATCTGTTCTTAATTTAAGCGCAGCAAATCATATAACAATAGATTCTTGTATTTTCTCAGTACCTGCAAATAGGTATATAGATATTCAAGGTATGTCAGATGCTTCTATGTCAGATGGAATTGAGATTACAAACTCTACATTTGAGATAAGGAATATGCACACTCCTGCAACAAATGCAAATGTTGTTGGTAATGCAATTTATGCTACTTTGAATAAGAATCTTGTTGTAAGAGAGAATAAATTTACTACGGTATTCCCTGATAATATGAATGGAATATCTTCTAATTATTATGCAATAATGCTTTCTTCTTGTAAAACATTTAATGTGAACAAGAACGAATTTGATTTATCAGGTGTTAGTGCGATGATTTTGTCTGACATTCCAAATGGAACGACTTCAAAAGTTGTAAATAACAAGATAAGTATTAGAAATAATAATGTACTAAGTTATTCTCCTATTACTTTATATGGTGTAAACTTAGTTTCAGGAACAAATATCTTGTTGGCATATAATAATGTGTATGCTTTGGGTACAGACGCTAATGCAATAGGATATAATTTAGGTTATACAGGAACAAATACAAGTAATATTCAAGTTAAAAACAATATAATTGTTAGTGAATTGAGTGGATATGCAGTGAAAACAACTCCTTCAACTCCTCAATCTATTGCTTATTCTAATAACTTGTATTATAAGATTCCAGGAGACAACTCTACATATTTATTCTACTATGGAAACTCAACCGTAGATAGTCCAACAATTTGGGAAACTTATTCAAATGAAACAAATTCTCATTATACAGAAAATCCATTGTTTGCAGCATGGAATGATTTGAATACAACAAGTACATTCTTATGCGGAAAAGGTGTTGCAGTTTCAGGTGTAACAGACGACTTCTATGGAAGACCAAGACCAAATGTTCCTTGTATAGGTGCTTTAGAGTTTTTACCTCCTACAAATAATATATATGTAATGTCGGTTACTCCAAATAATGGTACATATAATTTAATGTATGATGGAGTTGATTCTTACTCTGATTGCGATTTCGGACAAGAAACAATAACTGTTCGTTTCAAAAACATAAGTGATAATACAATTCCTGCAAACTCTGTAACGATGAATTATAAAGTTGATAATTCAACAGTGAAAACAGGAACAGTATCGCATAGCATAGAACCAAATGTGGAATATGACTTTAACTTTACTCAAACTTTTGATTTCTCTGCTCCAACACAAGATATGGAAAGAGAATTGAAAGCTTGGAGTTCATTCTCTTTAGATACAATTAAGTCAAATGATACAACAATTGCAAGAGTGTTTTCAAGTCACCAAATACCTGCAAGAGCAGATATGTCTATAAGCGTTCCATACGGTACAGCAGCTACATTATCTGTTACTTCTAATGATTCTGTTTATTGGTTCTATGCATTAGATGATGCAGAGCCTTTCTTAAAATCACAAAGTTTACAAACAACCGTTTTATACGCTGACACAACTTTGTATTTCTCTGAAAAATCTGAAGTGCCAAATATTAAAATAACAGAAATTCAATTGTCTAAAACAGTAGCTTCTGCAGAAGGATTGACATCTCCTTTGCCTGATTGGGTAACTACTGCAAATGCTTTTGAAATAGCAAACCTTGGAAATGGAACTGCAAATATGGGCGGTTACAAATTTAAGTATATAAAAGCAAATTCAAATCAAGAATTAGGAACTACTATAACAAAAACATTTGAATTTCCAGCAGACTTTGTTTTACCAGCAGGTGCGATGGTTACCTTATTGCCAAAAGCACAAAGTTCAGTAGATACAGACCAAGCATTAGGAATTGGAACAGGTACAGTTTCTCAAACTAACAAATTAGGAGCATTTATTGAAAATCCACAAGGAGTTATCATTGATGCAGTAGCATTAAATGGAGCAACATTCCCTGCATCAATAGGAGTTCCTACATCAGTGTGGACTGGTGCTTCAGATAATTTAAGTTGTTCAGGAAAAGCAGGTATTAGTAGAGTATTAACTACAGGTAATAATCAAGATAGTTGGATGGTTTCTTCAGCAACAAATCCAATGACAATAGGAACTTTAAATCCAACATTGTTATTAGCAAATGATAATGGTTGCTACGGAGAAAAAACAGTATTTAATGTAAACGTAACAGGTGTTCCTGAAGTAAATCCTGGAATTTCGGCAGTTTCAGTGCTTGGAGTAGAAGGAGAATCTGCTTGTACTTTAACCGATGTTCAAGTTCAAGTGAAAATAGTGAATATGGGTGTTCAAGCAAGCACAGATCCAATACCTGTTACTTGCGAATTGTATGAAAATAATGCTTTAATAAGTACTATTACTGATTCTTATACAGAAAGTATTGCTCCTTATGATACAGTAGAATTTGTTTTAGAGCAAACATTCAACCTTTCTGCAAATACAGGTGCAAGAAACTTTACAATAAAATCATACACAACTCTTTCAACAGATGTATTACATTCAAACGACACATCATTTACAACAATAACTTCTTTGCTTACTCCTCTAACTCCAACAGCAAGTGATGTTTCTATTAACTATGCAACACAAACTCAATTAACCGCAACAGCACAAGATCCTCAAAATATTTTAATATGGTATGGTGATTTATACACAGAACAAGAATTAGCAAGAGGTTCTTATACAACACCAATACTTTATGAAAATGATACGTTCTATGTTGCTTCTATTATAGAGCAAACAAATAATATTACAGTTGGAGCAGGAACAATCATAAATAATCAAGCTGCTCACCCTGCTCCATTTGCATATACAACCAAGAAAGCAAAAGAACAATATCTGTATCCAGCCTCAGAACTTAACGCAGCAGGTTTAGGAGAAGGTAAAATAAGCAGTATTGCATTTAATATAGATGACGTAAATGCTAATGTAACGATGGGTGTTTATAGAGTTAGCATTGGAACAACTAATCAAAACGATATTTCTACATGGATAAATGGATTGACAGAAGTTTATTCAGGAACTATTTCTTTAACAACATCTGATTCTGGTTGGGAAACAATTCAATTCACAGAACCATTCCAATACGATGGACAATCTAATATTGTAGTTCAAATATGTTTTGAAACAACAACTACAACAGGAAAAGTAAAAGTTAGACAAACAGAAACAGAATATAATTCTGCTATTTCATATCGTCATGCTACAAATAATGCTTGTGAATACACAGGCAATCCTTCTACTGTGTCTCAAAGAAGACCAAATATCCAATTTGCCGTAAATAGTTTTGGTTGTACATCTCCACGAGAAGAAGTAATCGTAACAGTTGCTGCTCCTCCGGCTGTTGATGCAGGTTTGTTGTCAATTCAATCTCCTCTTGCAGGAACAAATATATTAGCAGGAGTTGCAACACCAATAGATGTAGAACTTAAAAACTATGGTTCGCAAGCATTAACCTCTGCAGAAATACATTGGAGTGTTAATGGAGTAGAACAAACTCTTTACAATTGGACAGGAAATCTTGCAGGTAATACAACTGCAATAGTAAATGTTGGTAACTATACATTCTCTTCTGGATCTATAGAACTAACAGCATGGGTAGTTGTACAAGAGGATAGTGAAAATACTAACGATACAGTCACAATTGCTTTATCTTCTTGTTTAGGAAATACAGATGGAGTTACAACTGTAACGATTGGCCCAGATGTAGCAGACGATTATGCAACAATAAATGAATGCTTAGATGTCTTAAAATCATCTGGAATATGCGGACCAATAGAAGTAGAAATCAAACAAGGAACATATAATGAGCAATTAGTAATATCAGACATAGCAGGTTTGTCAGCCGAAAATTATATAGTATTTAAAGGAGAAGATAGTGCAGAGCAAACAATAATTACATACACTCCAACTTCAAATGCTGACAATGATGCAAAATATGTTTTAATTCTTGATTCTGTTTCAAACATTACATTCCAAGACTTAACAATATCAATAACTGATACAACAACTTCATTTGTAATAGATGTTAATCATTCAGAAAATGTAACATTTAATCAAATGACATTTGCAACTCCACACTCTGTAACACCTGATTTATTCAAAGTAAGAAACACTAACAATATTACGTTTACAAATAACAACTTCTATGGTTCATCAAATCAAATCAAATCAGAAGATGCAATAACAACATTGAACATTAACAACAATAAATTCTATGACTTTGGAACTACAGCCTTAGAATTGTCAAATATTTCAGGATTACAAATCAATAATAACTCGTTTAGTACAGACTCTTCAAAGATAGTATTAACAGCAGTTAAACTTTCTCAAATATCAGGAGTACTACGAATAATGGCAAATAAAGTGTTCTTGTCAAAAGGAACAGAAGATAGAGTGGGAATAGAACTTACAAACTCTAATTTCACTCAAAACAATCCTGCTGTTATAGCAAACAATGCAGTTTCTGTAGTAGGTCCAAATGTAAGTACTAACTTTGAAACATTTGGTATTTCGCTTGACAATATAACTCACGTAGATGTTTTCTACAACACTGTTTATATGAAAGCATCTAATAATAGTGCAAAATCAAGAGCTTTGTCTATTGGAGAAAATGGATCAAGTGTAAGAGTTAGAAATAACAATTTAGACAATCAAGGTAAAGGTTATGCATATTATGTAGAAGATGGAGCAGTAGTTGTCTTATCTAATACAAATAACTATACTGTTAATGGAAGTAAATTTGCTAAATGGGGAGCAGATAAAGCAACATTAGCATTATTACAAACTGTAAACGGAATGGATAACTTGTCTTTATCAATAGAAAACTCATTCTTAAATGACTCAACCTTATCTTTAAGATGGCCAACAGACATTGTAAGAGCAGCAGAGCCATTAGATGATATAAATGTTGATATAGAAAATAACGTAAGACCAATATCACCAAAACCAACTATTGGAGCATACGAATATATGTTTACTTCAACCGACACAGGTATCCCAACAATTCTTCAACCAGTAGAAGGAGATGAATATATTGAAAGCGAACCAATGGTAATAGAAGTTGAATTGAAGAATTTTGGTAATTACACAATCAGTTCCGTTGATATCACAGCAGTATTGAAATATCACCAAGACTCAACAAACGTAATACAACAAATAACAGAAACTTGGACAGGAATGTTAGCTTCATTAGAAACAACAACCTATACATTCCAAGGTACATTCACACCTCCATTGAACTATGACTTTGAAGAAGAATTGTATATGTATGTTTACACAACACTAACCGATGATACAACACATACAAACGATACAGCCTACACCTCATTCTTGACAATTCCATCAACAGACCTTAAAATAGATGGAGTAATTGTTACAACAGAACGTTGTAACCTTACAAATTACGAAGTACAAACAAAGGTTAAGAACGTTGGAGAGTATCAAGTAAACTCAAACAGTACAATAGAGATGAAATATTACTTTAAAGAACGACCTGATCAAGTAGTTACAGAACTTTTAACATTCCCTTATACAGACCAAACAAATGGAGTAAACTTCAATAACCTACAACCAGGAGCTTCTTTAACTTATACCTTCAACACAACTTCAAATATTTACCCTACTGATATGAATGATGATACTCTTCATTT
>RHMF01001439.1_pt1 | contig 10860 bp, 9 predicted proteins | sample 5365151 | NCBI WGS metagenome assembly RHMF01 (sample SAMN10266501, study PRJNA497801) | feces metagenome | isolation source: feces | host: Bos taurus | place: China: Prairie of Fairy Mountain | collected 2017-08-14 | reverse complement strand
TATGCCCGTACACTCGACTTCACCTCTCTTAGGAAGGGCACGCGTCTAACATTCAATGTGGCATCGGGCAAGAAGGTCGAGAAACAGCATCTTGTCTACCGTGGAAAGAAAAAGACGAAGTCCGATGACGGGCATGAGTATGACTGTTTCAGGGTTTCCCTGATAACAGAGGAAGACGGTGATGAAGAGGAGATAGTGAACTTCCACGTAACCGATGACAGGAACCATCTTCCCATCCTGCTCGATCTTGTGCTGAACTTCGGTTCGGCAAAGGCGCGTCTCAGCCATATGAGTGGTGTTATGTATCCTGTTACGGCTGTAGTCGATTAGTAATTCTTTTATATGATTACCCGTTGCTATCTTGAGATAACGAACATCTGTAATCTTGACTGCATATTCTGCCCCAAGACTGTGCGTGCCAAGCGCAGCCTTACGCTTCAGGAGTTCGATTGCCTTACTGATCGTCTGCGCGGTGAGGTCAAGTTCCTCTATTTCCACCTGATGGGTGAACCTCTGTTGCATAGACATCTGCCGCAGTTCATTGTAACAGCACGTGAAAAAGGTTTCATACCGGTGCTCACCACTAACGGTACCCTGCTTGACAAGGCACAGAATGTAATCGAAGCGGTTCCGCATAAGGTGCAGATATCGCTCCATTCGCATGAGGGCAACGGAAAGGAGAACTACGCAGAGTATATCAATGGCGTCATGCGTTTTGCAAAGGAGGCTGCCTCGCGTGGAACGATAATTGTGCTGCGCCTGTGGAATCAAGGCGGTTATGATACAGCAAACGCTCAGCTTGTAGAACTGCTTGAACAGCATATGCCGCGTCCGTGGGTTGAGCGTCACGACGGTTGGCGCATGGCCGATAACATATATCTTGAGTATGACCGTATGTTCGAGTGGCCAGACAGCGAGGGTGAAGAGTGTGTCTGTGAAGAGGCTTTCTGTTATGCCTTGCGTAACCAGATAGGCGTGCTTGCCGATGGAACGGTGGTGCCATGCTGTCTAGACCACAACGGAGATATTCCTCTTGGCAATCTGTTTGAGCAGCCGTTGGATGAGATCCTCTCTTCACCGCGCGCAAGGGCAATGTACGATGGTTTCACACGCCACGAGGCTGTAGAGCCGCTCTGCCGCCGTTGCGGATATATGTCGGTGACAAAAAGGTTCAGACGATGATATCATAAAACAATAATAGCGGACCGTTGTCCGCTATTATTGTTTTTATAAGGCCTTTTCTCATTTATTTCGGCAATGTGATGCTGTTGAACTGAGAAATGTTGCTTGCTGTGTGTTCGCGCAAAAGAATCTCCTTCATCTTCTTAACAACATCTGGATATTTAGATGCAAGGTTATTGTCCTCGTGAAGGTCTGTCACAAGGTCATAGAGCTTGCATGTTCCACCCTGTACAACGAGCTTCCAGTTGCCCATTCGCAAAGCCATCATGTTGGTCTCGTGGAACTCCCAGTAGAGGAACTCGTGTGCCTCCTGCTCGCCCTCGCCAAGGAGTGTAGGAGCAAATGAGAGTCCGTCGAAATAGTCAACCGCAAGGCTCTTGTTGGTGTAGCGCTCAACGTAGTTGTCAATGCCTGCAATGTCGCAGAATGTAGGCATCAGGTCGTAGAATGCCAACTGGTGGTCGTTCACACTACCTGCCTCAACCTGTCCGGGCCACCATGCGATGAACGGAACGCGGATACCGCCCTCGTGGGTAGAACGCTTTGTTCCCTGCAACAGTCTTTCGGTGTTGAAGTAATCGGGGTCACCACCGGCCTCGGTGTGAGGACCGTTGTCGCTTGTGAAGATGACGAGAGTGTTCTTGTCAAAGCCCTTCTCTTTCAGCTTCTCAAGTACCTCACCCACGTATGCGTCAAGGCGTGTAACCATTGCTGCAAACTGCTGGTGTGCAATGTTGGTGGGGTTGTAGTATGAGCCGGCATCGCCGCCGTATGTCTTCTCCTGACAGAATGCGCCCTGATAGGCCTGCAGGATAGAGTCATTAGGCTGTGCAAGCTCTGCGTGCGGCAATGTGTATGTGAAGATACCGAAGAATGGCTGCTCGCCTGTCTGTTTGTCAATCCACTTCATTGCCTCCTGATGGATGAGGTCGGCCGAGTAGTCCTTGCGGTTCTTGTAGTCGTCGCCGAACATCGCATAGTTGATGTTGTTCTCCAACACCACGCGCTTTACCTCTGTGTCACCTGCAGCCCTGTCATATGAGTTCAGGAAGTTGGGGTAGTAGAGGTGGGCCTGGAACTGGCAGATGTAACCGTAGTAGCGGTCAATGCCACGCTTGTCTGGTGTCGATACGGAGCCCTCATAACCTCCGGCCCACTTACCGAACATACCGGTTGTGTAACCGTTGTCCTTCATGATCTCAGGAAGGATAATGTGGTTGGGATCGTATGGCTCCTGTCCTGCAACCTTATATTCTCTGTTGTTGCCGTAATATACCCAACCTGAATTGGGCCAATACTCCTTGTTTCCACGAACCTTTGTGTGGCCTGTGTGCTGTCCTGTCATGAAACAGGCGCGTGAAGGTGCACTCACGGGGCTGCCGGCGTATGCCTGTGTAAAACGCATACCCTCTGCCGCCATACGGTCAAGGTTCGGGGTGCTGATGTACTGCTGGCCATAGCAGCCTAAGTCGGCATAACCCATGTCATCACACATGATGTAAATGATGTTTGGCTTCTGTGCCTCTTGTGCCTGAACTGCTGCCGATGCGAGCAGTCCGCAACCGAAAAGTAACAATTTGCTGTTATCCATTTTCTATATGTTTTTCAATTTTACTTCTTGATGAAAATCTTCACGTTCTTATAGCCGTTTGCTGTTGTAGCGCGTACTATGTAGAGGCCCTCGGGGATGCCGGCGGTGCTCATTGTATTGCCCTTGGCATTGGCGATAAGTGCAGCATTTACGGTAAATACCTCAAGTCCGGTCACGTTGCCCGATGCTATAATGCTGTTGTCGGCAACTTCCACAGTCACCTCTTCTGCTACATTCTCCTGTATGCCTGTGGGGTATGTGCTCTCATCGGTGTTGGGGGCAAAGTATGCAACCAGTTTCACGTTGTGGTCAACGGTGAATGTGTACTCGGCGCTTGTAGAAACGACAACTCCTTCCTCCTTCCAGCATACGAATGCACCGTTGCCGTATGCGGTGGCCTTTGCTGTGAGTGTGGTACCGAACACATAATCTTCGGCTACTTGTGAGAGCTCAACGGCACCACGTTCCCATGAGTTCACGCCCACGGTTACAGTGCGTCTCTCCTGTGGCTCGACAACCTTTATGTGGAAGTCGTAGATGAAGCCTGTAACTTCGTCTTCGGCAAGGTCAAGACCGTTGCTGTTCACGCGCAGACGCATACGTGTCTGCTCCATTGTTGCCCACTCAGGTACGGTAACCGATGCTATTCCAACAGTTCCCTCTACTGTGACAGGCTCTTCGGTCTCGAAGATACCGTCGCCGTTCCAGTCAAAGTGTGCTGCTACCGCAAGGCTGCTTGCTGCATTTGCCGAGAGTGTGATGCTGATGTTGAATGTGCCGCCCTGGGCAACCTCGCCCTTATCGTTTGCGTATACGATGTGCCATTTGCTTGGTTTGCTGCTTGACTCGTAGATGATGTTGTCAAGGGCTGCCTCGCCGCGGAGCTCGAACTTCTTCACGTAGTTTGTACCTACAGCACCACATGGGTTGTTGTAAATCTGCAGCTTGCGTGCGTATGCACTGCGCAGGCGGCTGAACTTGAAGAGACTGTCGCCGTCAACCTTCAGTGTTGTGCCTTCGCTTGTGAAGTAGAAGTAACCGCTGTTCTCCTTGCTTGCGTTCACCTTCCACTTTGTGGTGAGGCCCTCGCCTGTAGTAATGTTGCCGTCTGTAATGCCGATAACGGTAGCTGGTTCTGCAGCCGATGCAATCTGCCAGCCTGTTGCATTGCCTGTGCCCACAAAGTACCACTCCTGGTTCTCGTCAAAGGCATCGGGTGCGGCAAGGGCAAGGTTTGTTTCGTTGATTGTGAGGTTCTTGCCGCTTATTGCCTCCATGTTGTAGCTTGCACCGATGCTGCCGATGGCACTGCTTGCCTCGAATGGGCGTATTTCATAAAGGTCCTCGGTCTCAACCAGTTTCCAGTATGAACCTACGCGGCTTGTTCCTGCCTGCCATGTGATGACATAGTCCGATGCTCCGTCCTTGTTCAATGCACGTGGGCCTGCGCTCTCGCTGCTGTAGCTTGCACAGTCGGTAGAACTGAAATAGTAGCAGTTTGCAATTTCACCGCTTGTTGCTGCTGTCTGCTTTACATAGTACTCGACAGGAGTTGTCGAAGTGTATATTTTTGATGCAGAAGAAGGTGTGAGGTTACAGCTTCCGATATAACGGCCTGTAGCTGTGTTCTTTATGTAGTAACAATTCTCGTTCTCTGTTGGGATGAACATCCAGAACTGTGGCTTTGTGACGTCGTTTGACTGGACTGTCATGCGGTGGTCGTTCTCCTCGGTGATGTAGTTTGTACCGGTGTTCTTCCACTGGATATAGTAAACCTTGTAGTCGCCGTCAGGGGTTGGCTCCGGTTCCGGTTCGGGCTCCGGTTCTGGTTCCGGTTCGGGCTCCTCGCCTGCTGTGCTGAATGTGATTCCGCTGAGGCCGAAGAAACATCCGCCGTTTGTTGTACCCTTGGTGATGGTGAGTTTTACGGTAACGCTACCGTCTGCATTCACCGTTATGCCTGTAATGTCCCAAACCTGATGGACATTGCCGCTTGTGCCAATGCCGGCAGCGATGTCAATGTCGTTGAGGGCACCGAACTCGGCATCGTTTACTGTTGTCGCGACATTCCACTGGCGTGTCACGCCGTCTGTGGGTTCCTGATAGTTGCTTCCTCCGTTCAGGGCGTGGATGTCAAGACCCAACTTGTCGAATGAGAAGCCGGCAGGAACGCCGTTGACAGTGAACGCAAGCTCAATGGTGGGGCTTGTATTCGCGTTTGCATTAGGACACACAATCTCGCTTGTGATGGCATTGCCGGTAGGCTTGAAATCGTGTGTCGATGTCATTGTTGCCGAAGCACCCTCGATGGCGGTACCGTTCTCGTCGACAACAGTGATGCTCACTGATGATGCATCGGTGCCTGTGCGATTGAATTTCAGACCGATGCCGGACACTGCAAAGATTGGCTGTATGGCCACAATGAGCAGTATCAGAATGGTTAGGTAAAGTTTTTTCATACTAATAAGGTTAGTTTTTGTAAAGATAGATTATTTTATTGAAAGAACTTGTAAAATAACGAAAAAGATGACAATGCCAATTTGCCAATTTTTTGTAAAAGTAATAATTAGTTCGTTATTCCCCCCCCCCAAAAAAAAATGATTAAAATATGTTGAATGGTAGAAATGCGCCGTTGTTTGAATGCCTATCTGTCTTTTATTTACGGAAATAGTCGTTGTATATCTTGATTGCAAAGATAATGCAACTACATGTGCATGTTACGGCATTGGTGATTACCATTGACCATATTATCCCGCCTTCATGCATAAGACCTTGCAGCACGAACGCGAATGCGCCTATTGCCATCATAAGGAACGTGGGCAATGCAATGCCGTCGGTGTTACGGGTGCGTATTGTGGCTATCGCCTGGGGAAGATAACCCAATATCATCCCGGCGCTTGCCACATAACCGAATATTGTGTACAATGTATCCTGTTCCATAACCTTTTTCTGGATAACAATTATCCGGGTGCAATTGGTTGCTGGAGATACAGAAAAAGGCAGTGTTTTTCAAGAACACTGCCTTTCTTTATAGCTTAATAGTATTACTCCTTTACAAACCTCATCATTGCCCAGCGGTCGTTCTCGGCATAATCGAGGTAACGTAAGCCGTGGCGTGAAGCCTCTTCCTTCAGAACCTCCATGTCCTCGGTGTAGAATCCGCTGATGAAAATCTGTGAACCGCTGTGCATGCAGCGTACATAGTTCACCATGTCCATAAGAAGGATGTTACGGTTTATGTTTGCAATGACAAAATCAAAGCAGTCACTATCCTTTATGGCCTCGGCACCGCCCATGCGAACCTCGATGTCTGGTGTACCGTTGAGCACGATGTTCTCTTTGGCGTTCTCGTATGCGAATTCGTCAATGTCGATGGCAACCACATCCGTTGCTCCATGCTTGCGTGCAAGGATAGCCAAAAGGGCTGTTCCGCAACCCATGTCAAGGACGCTCTTGCCCTCCATGTCACTCGCGAGGATAGCACGCAACATGTGGCAGGTTGTCTGGTGGTAACCTGTGCCGAATGCCATCTTCGGGTCAATGAGTATGTCGTAACGTGCTTTGGGAACATCGGTGTGGAATGTGCTGTGTATGACACAATCCTCGCCAAGCACTATGGGCTGGAAATAGTTCTTCTCCCACTGGGCGTTCCAGTCCTCTCCCTCAATGAATTCACTCTCGTATGTTATTGTGAAACCCTCGATGGGGAACTCTGCAACAACGGCAGCAATGCTCTCCTCGTTGTGCAGGGCCTGTGGAACGTATGCCGACATACCCCCTTCCTCGGGTACGAAACTCTCGAAACCGACCTCGGCAAGCAGTGCTGCAAGCACGTCAGTCGCAACCTCCTCATTGGGTGTTACCGTGAATTTTACTTTTGTGTAATCGTTCATTGTGTTCTTGTTTTTGCGCGAAAATAGTATAATTAAACGAGTCCGGCAATAGTGTACGGTGCTTTATCTGCTGACTCTTGACCTGAAACGCAGATAGAACATCACTCCGGCACTTGTGAGTCCGAAGGGGAATGACATCCACACTCCAGGCAGTCCCCAGTCGAATAGAAAACCGAAGATGTATCCTGCCGGCAATGATATGACAAAGTATGCAATGAAAGCGTACAGTATTACAGGTTTTACATCGGCAATGCCGCGCAATGCGTTCGAGAAGTTACACTGCAGGCCGTCACCGAACTGATATAGTATGAACGGAACGGTAAGCTGTGCCACAAGCAACGAAACCTCGCTGCTGTCGGTGAAAATACCGCCGATGCTGTGTCTCAAAAGGTAGATAAGCGCCGATGCCGCAACTGCCATTACAAGTATCAGGTGGAACCCGGCATCTGCCGAGCGGCGTATGTTGGGATAGTCGCCTGTGCCGTTGTAGTTGCTTACCTTGACAGCAACGGCTGCAGCCATGCCGTAGTACATCATGAAACCTAACTGACCCACAGTGCACATTATCTGGTGGGCGGCAAGTGCGTTGGTTCCCAACCATCCGACCATAATGGTAGCAAGGCTGAACGATGCGGTTTCCATACCCATCTGCAATGCAACAGGCATTCCGATGCCGAACAGCTCCTTCTGCTCACGCCCGGTGACTTTGCCGTGCATGAATCCCTGGGCATATGGCGCGTAACGCTTGCTGCGGAAGAAGATATATATGAATATGGCAAGCATTGCCATACGTGAGAACAGGGTTGATATTCCGGCACCCAAAAGACCCAGTTCGGGCATTCCGCATTTACCGAAAATCAATATGTAATTGCCCACAATGTTAAGCACGTTGCCCGTGAGCAGAATCCACATCGATGTCTTGGTGTCGGTAATGCCGTCGGCGAACTGCTTGAACGCATTGAACAGCGTTATGAACGGCATTGTGATGAGCAATACAATGTAGTATGGACGCATTAGACCAAGCAGTTCCTCGGGTTGTCCCAGATTGCCGATGTTCAGGTAAAGAGCCCCCATCACAGCAATGAGCAACAGGGCTATTGCACTGTTGGCAAGCAGGGCGTTCTTGAGTGTGCAGCCTATCTCGCGCCTCTTGTCGCTACCGAACAGTTTCCCTACTATGGGGGTGAGTCCGTATGAGAATCCTGTGGCAAATATTATGGCAAGGTTGAACATGTTGTTCACGAAACTTGCAGCCCCTAAGTCATCGGTCCCGTGTTGCCCCACCATAATGGTGTCGGCAAAGGATACGAAGATGATACCTATCTGTCCGATGATGATAGGCAGACCCAAACGGAACAGCTCCTTATAGTGGGTGGTGTATGGTTTCATCTTTAAACTTAAAACTGAAAGGGGAAAAGTGAAAACTTGTTTATGCAACGAAAAAAGTTCAGGCAAAGTTTCCCTTTTTGCCCTTTCCGTTTATCCTATTTTACATTATAGCAACAAGCTCCATTTCGAATATGAGGGTGGAGTATGCGGGAATGTTGCCGTTGGCACGTGTGCCGTAACCCACTTCCCAAGGAATGTAAACAATCCAATGGTCGCCTATGTGCATCTGTGTAAGGGCTATCTGCCAGCCTACGATGAGGTCGCTCAGGCGGAATGCTTCGGGATAGCCACGTTCGTAGCTGCTGTCGAACACCTTCCCGTTGATTAGGCTTCCCTTGTAGTTCACTGTCACTACATTGCCTGCACGTGGACAACGGTCACCGTCGCCGCTCTTGAGAATCTTTACCAGTACTCCCTGGGAAATCTCAAGCAGTTCCTCTTCTCCGTCACGCAGTGCCTGCATGAACGCTTCGTTCTTCTGTTTATATTCTGGGTTTTTGATTTTTGCCATGGTCTTTAAAAGGGATAAGGGTGGTTAAAGAATTTAAGGAGCATTAAGGGCTACTAAGGGACTAAAGAAATTAAAGAAAATAGCATTACCTTTAGTTTCCCTTAATTGCCATTCAAACTGCTTTATTCCTCCTGCATCAGCTGCTCAATAGCACAGCAAAGCTGGTCGGGGCACGATGTGGGCTTGCCGTTGCAGCTTATGCCCTTGAGGCGTGCAATCACATCCTCGTACTTCATGCCTTTTACAAGGCTGCTTATTCCCTGCAGGTTGCCGTTGCAGCCACCGTAGAATTTTACATCGACTACAACGCCGTTGTCGCCTGTGAGCTCAATGAAACGTGAGCATGTGCCCACGGTCTGGTAGGTTATTGTCTTCATAGTGTGTATTGTTTTATTATTGATTCTGTTCTTGTAATGGTTTATTTGGGCAGTACAATCATCTGTTCTGAGGCTCCGTATCCGAACCAGTATCCTATTCCACCGTTAATGTTTGAACCTAGATTCTGTGTCACGGGGAAGAATGGATTACGTGAAAGAAGTGACATCTCTTCAAAATTACGCCAAAAAATTGAACTTAGCGAATCGAGACGGCATAATTTGACCATCACAGAGTCGCCAGGATTGAAATCGGTAATGTAATCCTCCCAATTGTTTATTGTCCTGCCTTTGCATACAACGCGACTTATATTTCCTTTGTTTGTCTCATGACTCACGTATCCTGTGTGTGACGGCGAGTAACACCTGTACTTGTCGTTTGTTGAGTAAGTGAAGAACTGGAAATCGGCTTCAGGGGCGTTGTTGTTATTGAAAAAGGCAGTTATTCTTCTTGAGCCCTCATTGTTGCCATAACATTCAAATTTTAATGAGTCTATTTCAACAGCATCGGGTATGGTTGTTACTGAAGTTGCGTAATAGTCTTCATGTTCTACAGTGAGTCTGTATATGCGTCCTGCTTCTCCGCGCATCTCTCCTGTGCTGTACCTGTAAGGCGGGTATTTGCTCTTGTCGATTCTCCCGGTAAGCACTACGCTGCGTTCTCCGTCATCAATTGTTACCTTGGCCCATTTGATAAGGTGCCTGTCAATATTGGACAGGGACTGGTAGTCCTTGCTTATGGGAATAGTAGTTGTAAGTATTACTTCAGGGAACTTGCCGTTTTCAATCCATCCCTCAACGACAAGTTGGGGGGTATTGCCTGTAATCTCATCATCAGTCGTGCAGGAAAACAGGCATGACAAAACTAATATTGTGGTAATGGCTTTCATCAGAATCTATAGAAATAACTTATTGAAGGCATGACTCTCAGAAGGAAATTCACAGGCATATATGCAAAATTATTCTCGTAGATTTTCATTCTGTAAAATATGTTGTTTTTTCTTGCTGTGACGTTGTATACCGAAAGGTTGAACCCGCTCTCCCTCTTTCCATCATTTATGATATAATAGTTAGCAGAGAGGTCAAATCTTATATATGGCGACAAACGGTTCCCGTTGTGTTCTCCGTATTCTGTGACTATTGAACCAGCCACAAGATAAAAGGTCTTTGGTGCAGTAAAAGGCGTTCCTGATGCTGCAATCAAAGTCCCTCCAATGTCCCATTTGTCATTAATGTGATATGTGATGAGCATGTTGGCTTCGTGAATCCGTTCGTGTGATGCAGGGAATGTCCCGTTGGCGATGTGGCTGTCGAATGTGCGCAATGCACGTCCCAGTGAGTAGCTTGCCCATCCTGTAAGCCTGCCAGTCTGCTTGCTGAGCATTATATTCATGCCGTAGTTCCTTCCTTTTCCTTTGAGTAACTGGCTCTCGAGAGTGTACTCCTTGTTAAGGAAATCCAGTACGTTACCTTTATATTCTATCTGATTATACAGTCTCTTGTAATAGAACTCTACTGTCAAGTTGTACCGGTTGTTGAAAAGACCGGTCTCGTACATTGCAACAACTCCTTGTGTGTATTGTGGCTTGCGCCCGTAATTGCTGTGAATCCAGAACTCTGTAGGCAAACCGATGTCGGAAAATCCAACCCTGTGAAGGTATTGATGTCTCCAACCATAATTTATTGCAATGCGGCTATTGCCCGAGATGTTGTATTCGATTCCCACGGTCGGGTCAAATGCTGCATAGTTTGGGGTGTCGTCACTCATGTATAATGAACCTCTTGCCCCGATTGACAGAACCCAATTGGAAACAGAACGGGAGTAGTCCAGATAGAATGTATGCTCTTGTGCTCTGAAAGTGACATCAGTAGCGGTATTGTCCGTTGATGTGTTAGGTGTCTGGGGCTCTATGAAATGTA
>RHMF01001438.1_pt1 | contig 10860 bp, 6 predicted proteins | sample 5365151 | NCBI WGS metagenome assembly RHMF01 (sample SAMN10266501, study PRJNA497801) | feces metagenome | isolation source: feces | host: Bos taurus | place: China: Prairie of Fairy Mountain | collected 2017-08-14 | reverse complement strand
ACGATTATTGAAATCACTATCCAATGCTGAATTGCAAATATATTAGAAAATTTTGAAATTACAATGCCTGCGATTATAGTAAATAAAAATCCTCCGATAAAGCCTTCCCAACTTTTCTTAGGAGAATGTCTTTCAAAAAGACGATGCTTGCCAAATTTTACACCTGTTAAATAGGCGAAACTATCGTTACACCACGCTAATATAAAGACACTTAGTAGTAACAGTGGTTGAAATTCCGAATTATATTGAATTATGAGATTTGTTGTAGAGATTGGCAAAATTATATAAATCAATCCACAAATTGTATAAGCGATAGATGTGAATGGATTTTCGTTTTTTTGATATAAAGCAGCAATAAAAATTACCACAAACAAAGCTACGCTTATCAAAAGCGGTATTTTGCAATCTATATTAAAGGAGTATAATGCTACTGTGGTGTAAAGTGATATTGCTGCAAAGTAAGCAGGAATTGTGCTTAGTTTTTGGTAGTGCTTATTCGTGATATTGTAAAATTCACTCAAAGCAATAAGACCTATAATTCCAAAATAAATGGAAGATATTATGGGATTAAAACAAATTGCAGCTAAAACACTTGCTACATACACCGCTCCTGTGAGAGTTCTTTTTAATAAATCGTTCATATTCTTTATTATTTAAGAAACAGGAGATGCTTTCTTTGCAAGCTCTCCTATTTCTTTCTAAAACGTATTTTGCTTTTATGCTTGTTGCTTCTCTGTTTTTTCTTCGTCCCAAGGACGCTTTCCGTAAATATTCTCTACGTCTTCTCTGAATATTACTTCTCTTTCTACAAGTATTGTTGCCAAAGCATCTAATTTTTCTCTATTTTCTGTCAAGATTGTTTTTGCTTTGTTATATGCTTCTTCAACCATAGTGCGTATTTGTGCATCTATTTTTTCTGCTGTCTTATCACTGAATGGTTTTTGGAAGCCATATTCGCTTTGTCCTGAGGAATCGTAAAAACTTATATTGCCTATTTCTTTGTCCAAGCCATAATAAACTACCATTGCATAGGCTTGCTTTGTTACTCTTTCCAAATCGTTCAACGCTCCTGTGGATACTTCTCCAAAAACAATCTCTTCGGCCGCTCTTCCTCCAAGCAAAGAAATCATTTGGTCTAAAAGTTGAGCCTTTGTGGTGATTTGTCTTTCTTCTGGTAAGTACCATGCTGCTCCAAGTGCTTGTCCTCTTGGCACAATGGTAACTTTCACAAGCGGATTGGCGTGTTCTAATAACCAACTAACAGAAGCGTGTCCTGCTTCGTGATATGCAATTGTGCGTTTTTCTTTTGGTGTTATGATTTTGTTCTTTTTCTCTAATCCTCCAATGATTCTATCTACCGCATCTAAGAAATCTTGTTTATCTATCATCTTTTTGTCTTTTCTTGCAGCAATTAACGCTGCTTCATTGCAGACATTAGCTATATCTGCACCAGAAAATCCAGGTGTTTGTTTCGAGAGAAATTCTAAATCTACATTTTGCTCATCAAACTTCAACTTTGAGGTATGAACTTTAAAGATTGCTCTACGCTCTGGCAAGTCTGGCAAATCTACATGTATCTGTCTGTCAAATCTTCCTGCCCTTAGTAAAGCTTTATCTAAAATATCTACTCGGTTTGTCGCCGCAAGAATTATCACTCCTGCATTTGTACCAAATCCGTCCATTTCTGTAAGAAGTTGATTAAGGGTATTTTCTCTTTCATCATTAGAACCTGAGGATAAACTCTTACCTCTTGCTCGTCCTATCGCATCTATTTCATCTATAAACACAATACATGGAGCTTTTTTCTTTGCAGTCTCAAATAAGTCGCGAACTCGTGAAGCTCCAACGCCAACAAACATCTCTACAAAGTCAGATCCTGAAAGAGAAAAGAAAGGAACTTTTGCTTCTCCTGCGACTGCTTTTGCAAGAAGCGTTTTCCCTGTTCCCGGAGGGCCAACTAACAATGCTCCTTTCGGAATTTTGCCTCCTAAGTTAGTATATTTTGTCGGCGATTTCAAGAAATCTACTATTTCTTTTACCTCTACCTTCGCTTCCTCTAAGCCTGCTACATCTGCAAAAGTAATTGAAATATCTTTATCTTTATCATAAAGACGAGCTTTACTCTTTCCAACATTGAAAATACCACCGCCCATTCCGCCACCATTAGAGTTACTACCACCTCTCATCATTCTAAAGAATAAAACCCAAACAAGAATCATTACCAGCATAGAGATAATAAAGAATCCATTATCTCCAAAGAAGCTTTTTCTTTCTTCGGATTCAACATTAATACGTTTATCCGCAATAATTTTTTGTTTTTCCAATTGAGTTGCTACACCTACTGTATCTTTTGCTATCCATTGATCTTCTACTGTCTTTAAAATAGCACGAAAATCTTCGTAATCAACAAACTTAAATATATAAAATCCATTGTATTTCTTGTTTGCAGAACCAATTGTACCTTTTGGTTTTAAGTCATTATAGGTTGTGTCGTTTTGAATTTGTGATTGCTTGATATAAATCTCTGCAAACTCTTTATTAACTACGTTTATCTTTTCGTAATCCTTTTTAACCAAAACGCTTCTAAGTTTTTGCTCATTGATTTCCTTTGAAGTAGTGGAATCTCCTCCATTAAACATCATAAATGCCAATATCGCAAGCAAACCTAAGTATATCCAATAAATCTTAAATTTTATTTTAGGAACTTTTTTATTTTGTTTGTTTTGTTGAGCCATAGTTTCTCTTTTAATCTATATCTTCTAAATGAGTTTGTTTAACATCCTTCCACATTGCTTCTATGTTGTAAAATTCTCTTGTTTCTTCTAAGAAAACGTGAACTACGACATCAAAATAATCTAGCAAAACCCATTGACAATTTTGCAAGCCTTCAACTTTTCTTGGATTAAGTCCTGTTGCTTGTTTTATTTCTCTATCAATTGAATCTGTAATTGCATCAACGTGAGTAGGAGAATTAGCTGTACAAATCACGTAATATTCAAATAAAGAACCATCTATACCATCAAAATCTATTATGGTAATATTTTTTCCTTTTTTTTCTTGTATTCCTTTCACTGCTATTTGCGAAAGTATCTCTGCTTCTTTTCTCTGTTTTCCCATAATCTCTCTTAAATTATTATGCAAATATACGAATATTTATAATAACGATAATATTTACGAAAAGTTGTGTATATTTTTCTTTGTTTTATTTTAGCCAATAATTCACCAACACACTTTTTTCAACATTATAACGTTAAAAAAAAAGACAAACAATTACTTCTATATGATTTTTTTGTAGTAATTTAGTACCTTAAAATTATATTAATATGAAAAACAATATTAAAAAGCTATTTATTGTAACAAATTTATTTCTAATCCCTTTTGTTCTCTTTGCTCAAAAAACAGATATAAAGAAAACAGAGGATTTAAAACAAGCATTTGAGAATTATCATAACAAAAACTACTCTCTAAGTTTTGAACAGTTCACAAATTACATAGAGAAAAATAAAACAAATGAGACTTTATCGTTGGAAGAGGCTTATTTTTTCCAAGCATCTTGTGCTTATGAACTAATGAACAATGACACAGATAAACTTCTCTTTGATTTCATAAATTCTTTCAAAGAAAGCCACAGAGTAAATGACGCTAAATTTCTTTTAGCGAATCATTATATGAGGAATCAACAATTTGAAAAAGCAGAAAGTATCTATTCACAAATCAATATCAAGACATTACCTCAAAGTACTAAATATGAATATTACTATAAAAGAGGACACTGTCAATTTATGCAAAAAGATTACAGTAGCGCGAAGACATCTTTCAAAAATGTAAAAGATGCGAGGAGTAAATACGCTGTTGCTGCAACTTATTTCTACGGACACATTCTTTATGAAGAAGAAGAATACAATAAAGCCTTAAAAGAATTTCTTTCATTAAAAAATGAGAAAAACTTTGGCAAGATTGTACCTTATTATATAGCACAAATCTACTATAAAGAAAGTAAATATGAAGAATTAATAGCGATTGCCTCAGAACTTTCCAACAATTCAAAATCTAAAAACAGTTCTGAGCTTAATAAAATGTTAGGAGACGCTTACTATAAGCTTGGTCGTTACAGCGAAGCAATACCTTATCTTGAAAAATCAGTACAAGAGCCAAACATTGCGACATCACAAGATTATTATCTTTTAGGATTTACCCTTTTAGAAGAGAAACAATACGAAAGAGCAAAAACATATTTAGAAAAAGCCACAAGCAACGAAGATTCCCTATCGCAAAACGCATTATATCACTTAGGAGTTTGTCATTTATATTTAAACGACAAAATCGCAGCAAAGTCAATGTTTAAAGAATCCTACAAATACGATTTTGATAAAGCAATTAAAGAAAAAGCATTACTGAACTATGCTAAATTATCCTACGAAACTAATGCAGCATACAACGAATCTATCAAAGCATTTCAAACATACATTGAACTCTTTCCTAAATCTAAAAATACAAATCAAGCAAAAGAATACCTTGCACAACTATATGGCAACACTCAAAATTACAGAGATGCGATTGAAATGATAGAACAAATGACACAAAGAAACAAAGTCATCAATCAAGTCTATCAAAAAATATGTTTAAACAGAGCAATTGAATGTTTTAATGAAAACAAACTAAACGAAGCCTTAATCTACCTTGACAAATCTCTTTCACAATCACATTCCGATGAATATGTTGCTACTGCATATTATTTAAAAGGAGAAATTTATTACCAAAACGACGAATACAACCTATCAATAAACAATATAAACAAATTCTTTAACACAACTAATTCTCAAACTAACAAATACTATGTTCACGCAAATTACACAATGGGTTACAATTTATTTAAACAAAAGAAATACAACTTAGCGAAAGACTATTTCAAAAAATGCGAAAGTAAAGACAACGAATCAATGAGTATAGACGCAAAATGTAGATATGCAGATTGCTTATATATGAACAAAGACTTTCAAAATGCAATTAAAGAATACGATTACGTTATTACAAAAAACAAATTAGATGCCGACTATGCAAGTTTCCAAAAAGGCATGGCATACGGAGCATTAGGCAATTATGACAGAAAAATATCTATTTTAGAATCAGCCTTATCACAATTTCCAAAAAGCAACTATGTAGCGAGCATGAAATATGAATTAGCAAATTCTTATTTAACGCTTGATTTATATCCAAAATCACTTGAACTATACACCGATATAACAACTAATTTTTCACAATCAATACATGCAAAAGACTCATACGCAAAAATGGGTATGATATATTACAATATGGGAAAAGAACAAGATGCCTTAACCTATTTAAAAAGAGTTGTAGAAACATATCCAGGCACAGAAGAAGCAAAATCTGCACTAAATAACATCAAAACAATATACGTAGAATCAAATCGTGTAGATGATTTTGTTGCTTACACTAAAAGAATTCCAGAAATGGAAATTTCAAAAAGCGAACAAGACTCTATTAGCTATCAAGCAATAGAAAATCAATATATGAACGGAGATTGCCAAGGAGCAATCAAAGGCTTTAAAAAATATATTGAAGACTATCCTGAAGGAGCCTTCTATGTTTCTGCAAATTACTACTTAGCAGATTGTTTAATCAAACAATCTGACAAAGAAGCAGCCTTAAAAGCGTATGAAAACATTATAAAAAAACCAAAAAATGCCTTTACAGAAAAGTCAATACTAAAAGCAGCTAATCTAAACTTTGAAGCAAAAAACTACACCTTAGCATTAGAAGAATATTACCTACTTGAACAAACAGCAGAAATAAGCAATCACAAATTACAAGCCCTATCAGGAGAAATGGAATGTTACTTCCTTTTAAACAAATTTGATTCCACAATAATTACTGCAAACAAAATCCTATCATTTGAAAAGATTGACGAAAACACATCTGAAAAAGCATTATATTTATTAGCAAAATCACTTCTACAAAACTCTAATTCAGGGCAAGCAATAGAAGAATTTAAGAAACTAACCAATGCAAAAAACACAGAATATGCCTCAGAAGCACAATATACACTTGCAGAAATTCAATACAACAATAAAAACTTAGAAGAATCTGAAAAAATAATATTAGAAATCACAAGTAATCCAAGTAGTGAATATTGGTTAGCAAAAGCATTTATACTTTGGGCAGACATTTTCAAACAAAGAGGAAATAAAATCCAAGCAAAACAAACCCTACAAAGTATAATAGAAAACTATGAAGGAGATGAATCAATAATCAAACTTGCACAAGACAAATTAGATGAAATAAATAACAAACAAACACAAGAACAAAAATTGCAAGAACAAAAATTGCAAGAACAAAAAGAAGCAGTTGACGAAATAACAATAGAAAATAAATAACAAATACAAATATGAGAAAACATATAACAACACTATTTTTAATATTAGGCATAAGTTTCCCAGCTTTTTCACAAGAAGAAAAAGAAAGTATTTACAACGAAGACGTTATAGTAAGAACAATTTTTGATCCCGTTGTAAACGAAGCCTATAAGATAAACGAAAAGCCACAAACTTTCGACACAAAATTCGAGATACCTCCTTTTCAATATGAAAAGACCACAAAACAATTTCCTACAACAATGGTTTTTGAACAAATAAAACCAGCAAAAGTAAAAGGAGAGCCGTTAACAAAACTATATAACTCACACATAAAAGCAGGAGTAGGTACTTACTTTACTTCTCTCTTAGACTTATCCTACACTCAAACACGTTCAAAGAATTTTATCTACTCTACACATTACAGACACAACTCTTCATTAGGACAAATCAAAGATTACGGCAACTCAACCTTTGCAAACAATGACTTAGATTTATATGCAAAAAAAATATGGGATAAATTCTTCATTGATGCTGGCATAAACTATAATCATCAACAACAATATTTCTACGGATTCATTGATAGCACAAATATAGACAAAGCAACTTACGTTGCACCTTATCATAATGTAGGTGGATTCCTTAGATACAAAAGCATTTATAGAAAAAACACTTCTATTCACAATTCAGCTAAATTTGCAATTAATCATACCTTTAATAAATGGGGAAGACAAGAAACTCATCTTGAAGCAAATGCTGACTTACACAAAAATTTCAAATTCTTAGGTAGCGATAAACAAAACATAGGCTTAAACTTCAATTACAAACAAACCATAGGCAAATACTCAGCAAAAGACTTATCCTTATTCCATAATGAAATAAATCCGTTAGACTTTAACAACAACATCGGAAGCTTAGCAATGACGCCTTACACTAACTTAAAAATAAAAAGTCTTAACCTAAACATAGCACTTGATTTTGTTTCCACCTTTGGAGACAGAAAAGAATTTATGATATTACCAACAGCTTTTTTAGAAACACCAACACTTGCAAACTTCATTAAAATCAAAGCAGGAATAACAAGCAACTTTGATTTTCCAACCCTTAATCAATTAAGAATAGAAAATCCATATCTTTCTCCACTTGCAAAAATAGAAAGCAACAATCAAATGGATATTTTCGCAAAAGTTAATTTCCTTACAAAAAGCAACATACTACTTTCTTTAAAAGGTGGATATAAAACAATAAATAATGACTATTTCTTTACACTTGATAAAAATGCAGGTCTAAACAATATGTTTACATTAGTGTATGATGACACAAAAACAATATACGCACAAATAGACGCAGCATATCAAATAAACAAAAAATTCGATTTAAGTCTTAACCTATTATATCAAAAAATAACAACAACAGACCTTGAATACGCTTGGTACAAACCAACTTTCAAAGCAAATTTATTACTTCATTACAATGCAAACGACAAATTCAACATAAGCCTTGTACCAACATTCCAAAGTAAAGTCAAATGTTTAAATCCAAAAGGAGAGGTTGAAGAGCTAAAAAACAAGATAGACGTAAACCTTTGGGCTAATTACAACTTCAATCAAAAACTTTCATTCTTTATTGAATTGAATAATATTGCCTATCAACGCTATTTTGACTACTACAACTATCCTTCACAACGCATAGTCGTTATGGGAGGAGCAAAATACGCTTTCTAAAAAAATGATTGAGAAGCAATACTTAATCGACACTTTAAATAAGCCAATAGGATTAAATGTATTAAACAATTTAATCAAAGAAATAGAAACCGAAAGCGACATTGAACTTATATATTCATTAAGTAAAAGCGAGAACAAGAAAGTAAAATTTCATTCTGCTTGGTTATTAGAAAAATTATGCACGAAAGACCTATGGTTTTCCGTGCCTTTTTTATTTGACCTATTAAATAATTTCGACAAAATAGACAATCACTCTACACTACGTTCGTTTAGCAAAATCATTGCAACGCTTCTTAACAACAAATCAAAACTACCAAAAGAAATTTCTACGATAATAGATAATTGCAATAAAGAAAAAATAATAGAAACTTGCTTTCTTCTTCTCCTTGACAAAAAAATACAAGTTTCTCTCTTAGGTTGGTTAATAGAAATCCTGCTTTATTATTCGCAAGAAGAAGATTGGATAAAAGAAGAGTTGATATCCTTTGTCCAAGACCTACAAATCAATGCCTCCCCTGCTAAATTACAAATCATAAAGCGAATAAAGAAAAGATTATCGTAATAACAAATAACGATTATAGTCCTTTTAAATCCAAAGAAAATTTAACATCAGGTATTATCTCTTTATACAAAAACATCATAAAATAAATAGGGTAATACACAACCTTGCCAACAACAGATACATTATCATTACAAAAAACTATAGCCTCAATAATATTATACTCATCACAAGTAAGCACATTATTTAAAGCACGATGCCTTTGATAATTCTTACCAGACTTTACCTCTATCGGCAAAACTCTTCCATTTATCTCTACGACAAAATCAAGTTCGCCCATTTTCTTACTATTATAATAGTACAAGTCCTCAAAACCATGAGCATACAATTCCTGAGCAACTACATTTTCATAAATAGAACCAAAATTGATATTATCATCTCCTGTTAATATTCTTAGTTGAATCCCATCAGAATATTGGCAAGCTAATAAACCAACATCATTAGAAAACAATTTAAACAAGTTTCTTGAACTTGCCAACATCAAAGGCAGTTTAGGCTCCTCTATATTAAAAATAGGAATTGCTACACCAGCATCTTTCAACCAAACAAACTCGTCTTTATATCTTTCTGCCCTCGCATTCTTGTCAATATTCTTAACAATAAACCTCTTGCACTTAGAATTAAGTTCAGAAGGAATTAAATCAAACACCTCCTTAATACTCAATTTTCTTTCATCATCATACTGAGAAATATCCTTTCTATAAAGCTTTATAATCTCCCTTTGAGTAAGCATAACATCTTGAAGATTATTATTTTTCAGATACGACATCACAGAAGCAGGCATTCCTCCCACAATAAGATAAAGCCTAAACACCTCCATCATTTTTTTATGTACAAAATCATCAATAGGAATCTTTTTCTCAAAAGCAAACTTCAAACCATCTATCACTTCACTTTTAACACCAACAGCCCACATAAACTCCTCTAAATCCAAAGGAAACATATCCAAAATATCCATATAACCAACAGGAAACGACCTAATATCATTCAATTCCACACCAAGCAAAGAGCCACTCATTATATAACGATACCTGCCATCATCAACCAAAAACTTAATCGCAGTAACAATTTCAGGACATCTTTGAACCTCATCAAAAAACACAAGAGTATCTCCCTCTATAAGAGGTTTGTTAGTATAAGCTGACAATCTTAATAAAATATCATCACAATTCTTAGCGTTAGAAAAAATACCTACCGCATCAGGTGATTCAATAAAATTAATTTCTACAAAACTCTTGAAATTACTCTTTGCAAACGTTCTTACAGAATACGTCTTGCCTATCTGACGAGCACCTGTAACCAACAAAGCTCCTTTACTTGTTTTATAAAAATGCTCTATCTGTTTAAATATCTTACGTTTCAGCATAAAAATATCATTTTCCAAACACAAAACCACATGATTTTTGTCATTTTTCCAATGCAAAAATAAGCAATTTTGTCATTTTTCCAACATATTTTAATCATAAAAATGTCATTTTTCCAAAGAAAAACTAATAGAGACCTGCTTTATTCATCTGCTTAATGAAAAAACACAAGTTTCACTCTTAATGTGGTTGGTAGAAATCTTGCTTTACTACTCACAAGAAGAAGAGTGGATAAAGCAAGAGTTGATTTTCTTCGCACAAGACCTGCAAATCAATTCCTCTCCTGCTAAATTACAAATCTTAAAACGAATAAAAAAGAGATTAAATTCGTAAGTTGGTTATTTTTTTTGATTACTTTAATTATTTTATCTTTGTCGTACTACTATTTTAACGGCTTCGTACTAATAGTACAACAAAGATAAAATAGTAGTACAACGCTGTTAAAACTATCTTAATCTATCAATTAAATATCTCTTACGAGCAAAGAAAACAAACACTACAACACCTAAAAGATTTACTACGGCGGAAACCCAAAACGATGCGTTGTATCCAAAATATTCTACTACGACTCCGCCGATTAAAATGCCTAATCCTACTCCTACGTCCCAAGAAATAAGTAAGGAAGAATTAGCTGTACCTCTTTGTGTATGAGGTGCAAGATTTATATACATTGTTTGAAAAGCCGGAAACATGTGTCCGTTGCCTAATCCTATGATAAGAGCAGCAGAATAATAGCCAAAGGAATTATTTACTGCTGCAAAAATAAAATATCCTACAAGAGAAATCAATATTCCTATTGAAGCATTTTCTACAATCTTGCCTTTGCTTAATGATTTATTGCC
>RHMF01001436.1_pt1 | contig 10867 bp, 7 predicted proteins | sample 5365151 | NCBI WGS metagenome assembly RHMF01 (sample SAMN10266501, study PRJNA497801) | feces metagenome | isolation source: feces | host: Bos taurus | place: China: Prairie of Fairy Mountain | collected 2017-08-14 | reverse complement strand
TACACCGTATTGCCCACCCATGTCATATTGCGCAGATAGTATTTCTTGCCTTCGTCTATTTTCAGGTAGATATTCACGTGGTTTTCATCGACGTTCCAAACGCTGTCTTCCAGTATCACTGCGTCGCGGAAGCCATGCTCGTTGTACTTCTCAATGAGTTTCTTCTTGTCTTCCTTGTAGCGTTCCGGTGTGAACTTCTTAGGCTTGAAGATGTTTGTCAGCTTGCCAGCCTCGTGTATCTTGGCAAAGGCGCCCTTGCTGATGAGACCGCCTTTGATTTGCCTGTCGGTGAGATTCTCGTTGCCCTCCAATATAATCTGGCGCACCTTCATCTTTTGTTTCTTGTCAATCACGACGTCGAGGATTACCTGGTCCTTGTGTGCCACATCCTCACGTTGCAGGATTTCGATATCCGCATTCTTGAAACCTTTCTCGTCGAAGTATTTCTTTGCCAGCAGTTTGGCACGGTCTATCATGTTGGGTGTTATCTGAGCGCCCTTCAACAGTCCGAGTTTGGCTTCCATGTCCTCGCGCTCCGACTTCTTCAGTCCGACGTAGTTGATGGTGCTGACACGCGGACGGCGGGTGAGCCAGATGTGCAGCCATATCTTCTTGCCTACGATGGAGTCGGCCGATATCTTCACGTTGGAAAACAGACCGTGGCGCCAATAGCGCTTCAAGGCATCGGTGATGAGGTTGCCGGGCACTTCAATCTCCTGCCCTACCACCAGTCCTGAGATGCTGGTCAGCATGTAGTCTTCATAACCATCCATGCCCGACACGTTGAGACCGCCGAGGATGCATGTGCGCGGTGAACCGGCATAAGAGATGTCGGGGTTCACTATCTTCTGCTCCTGTGCCCCCATCTGGAGCGGCAACAGCAGCATGAGCAAGGGCAGCAGCAGTCTTGTGTATGTCAGAGTATGGATATTCGTCCTGCTATATATTGTCGTCATATTCACGTTGCTTTTCTCTCTGTTTAGTCATTCTCAGTCACCTGAGATTCGTTTTCCACTTGTTCTTCCGTCTTGCCGTAACGACGTTGGCGCTGACTGAAACTCTCTATGGCCTTATGGAGTTCCTCCTCGTCGAAGTCGGGCCAGTAGGTCTCCGTGAAATAGAGTTCACTGTAGGCTATCTGCCACAACAGATAGTTGGAGATGCGCAACTCGCCGCCAGTACGGATGAGCAGGTCGGGGTCGGGCATGAAATTGGTCTGCATGTGCCTGTCGACCACCTCCTCTGTGATATCCTGCGGCCATAGTCCGCCCGTCTTCATGCGGTTCCACACTGCGGAAGGCGCGGGATTCACATGACTGTCTATCACTTCTTCCACGATATTGCGCACAGCCTGGGTTATCTCCCACCGGCTGGAGTAGCTGAGAGCCACCACCATGGTCATGGCCGAGTTGGACTCGGTGTGCTCCATGGTTTCTTTGAGTTTCTGCTGAACGTCGTCGGGAAGGCGCTCCATGTCGCCGATAACACGGAACCGCACATTGTTCTTCATGAAAATCTCATCTTCCAGCGAAGACAGGACAAGCCCCATCAGGGCACTTACCTCGTCGGCAGGACGGTTCCAGTTTTCTGTTGAGAATGTATAAAGGGTGAGATACTTCACTCCCAAGCGCACACATTCGGCCGTGATGCGTCGCACGGTGTCCACGCCGGCCTGGTGTCCGACGCTCCGTGGCATTCCCTGTTGGGCTGCCCAGCGGCCGTTGCCGTCCATGATGATGGCGATGTGCTGTGGTATGTTGCTTATTTCCATGTTATTCATCTTGATTGTGGCACACCCGACACTTTGCCCAGAAACTGTAGGTCAGCGTGAGTTGCAATGCCGAATAGCAGTCGGTGTTCTTGAACAAGCCCGAACTCTTGACATAATAGGGGTCTTTCACTCCGTCCAACTTGTCGCTCATGGAGAAATGGATGGCCCATTCCAACCCGAGATTGAGGCGTTGACCAATCTTATACTTCACGCCCAGACCAAGGGGAACGTTGCCTGTGAAGACGTTCTGTCCTCCTCCATGGACATAGGTGAGGCCGATGCCCGCAAACACAAAGGGCGTCAGTCGTTTGGCACCGCGATAGTCCTTGCCGGTGCCGTAGGGCCAGAAATTATACTCATAGGTGGCCGACAGGTCAATCAGCGTATTGCTGAATTCGTAGGGTTCGTCCACGTAATCGGGATAATAGGTCTTCACATTCTTCGTCGAACCTTTCATCTTGCCGTACATGGCATTCACCTTCACACCCATATAGGGATTAATGACCCGGCGGGCCACAAGCGACGCGCTCGGCTGGAAGTTCTTCACGAGCGACCCGTTGAAATCACCAATATAGTTGGCGATACCAATCCCTGCACCGAGTTCCATGCGGTATTCCGGCTCTGACTGACCCTTGCTTTGGAGGGCCAGCAGCAATAGGATGACGGGTAATATGCTCTTGATGGACTTCATGTTGTCAGTCGATGGTGTATAGTCGTCTTTTTGCTGAATTGTCGGATTGTCTCGTGGCTATTCTGTGAATATGGTCTGCCTGTCGTGCCATCCCAGTCGGTTGAGACGTCCACGCCACACCTGGCCTGTCTCCTCGCAGATGACCCAGAGGTAGTTTTCTTCATCGACCACCAGTAGCACCTTGCCACTGCCTGGCTGAAAACCTTCGGGGAATTCATAGGTGGTTGACGGGAACCACGTGATGCCGCCGTCCTTGCTCTCATAGAAAGTTTCATAGGCTTCCACGCTGCTCTTTCCCAGCCCCGTGCCACCGATGGCCAGCAACATGTCGTCGTAACAAACCACCTGAAGGTCTTTCATGCGGGGCAGAAGATGCTTGTTCTTCTCGTCCTGCACGTAATAGACCCAAGGATGACTGACGGCATCGGCATCCGACTCAACAATTCTTCCCCACACCTGTGCCGTGGCATCATCGGGATAGTCGGCCGCAGAGCGGTTGCCGACGAGCAGCAGTTGCACCGCGTCTTCGTTGGTCTTGAGAGGCCATTCCAAAAGGTTGAGATCTTCCGTGGGCAACCATTCGTCATCAGCGTCGCGCTCTTCCTTGAGCCACTGCGCCTCTGTCACGTTGGCCGTGCGCTCGTCAATGAGTTGGCTCACATGGGTGGGAACGTCCGAACAGGCGGTCCACGCAAAGTCGTCGGCTTGCTGCTTATGGATGAGCAGGGTCACCTTATAGGTCCGACGGGCCGTGTTGGCCTGGTTGGCCACTTGCAATTCGATGGGATTGGTGAGGTCTAACGAGTCGGTTGACAGCAGGGGCGTAATGCTGTCGGCCGTGTTAGCGTGGTTACGCAGTTTCACATAGACAACGCCGGAGTTCTTGGCTTGCGCAGAAATCAGCACTTTGGTGGGGTCGGTGCCGTAGAGCAGAGAGTCCACATTGAAGATCTCACCGGTCATCTGGTTAATCTCAAAAGCGTATTTACCTGCGTCATACGTGGTTGTATAGACACTGTCTTCGCCTGTGGAAGACGTGGTGTGCATTGTTCTCTTTACTTCTCCGATGTTGAACAAAGAGATACCCGTGTCGTGACTGTATGCTACTGAATTGTTGTCATTGTCACTCAGGCAAGAACTGAGGCTTATAGCGAGCAACAGGAGTATGGCGCCTGTTGTTGATAATTTCTTCATCTAACTTTCGTACGTATTTTGTTTGAGTCTGCAAATTTAAAGAGAATTCTTTAAAAAGGCATGCTTTTTATTGTTTAATTAGTTAAATTGTAGATCGTAAGCCTGTTTTTTAAGTTCTGTTTAGATTTTTGTCTTGTTGTTTTTACTTTTTTTATTATTACCCACAGTTTCTTCCCATAAGGGAAGCAGGCCTGCATAAAAAAAGGAAACAGGACCAATCACTGGCTCTGTTTCCTCTTTAGCAAAGTGCTAATAACAAAATCTTTACCTTAAAAATCTATCAAACTACTAACCTAATGAAAACTTGTGTTCTCTCGAACACGGTGCAAAGGTAACCCGAAAAGTGTTTTTCGCCCAAACCTTCTCATCTCTTTTTCACCGAAATGCCCGCATAGTTGATTTATGTCAACATGCCCCTGTGTCGCCAGCGTGGAGGGGATACAAAAAGCGGCACCCTCTTGCGAGAGTGCCGCCCCTTATTGATTGCGGAAGCAGATTAGAGCTGCGGACCGGCTGCCACAAGGGCCTTACCGGCTTCGTTGCTTTCGTACTTCTTGAAGTTCTTGATGAACCGTGAGGCCAGATCCTTGGCTTTCTCTTCCCACTGTGATGCATCAGCATAAGTGTCGCGCGGGTCGAGGATGGCGGGATCAACACCTTCCAACTGTGTGGGAACGGTGAAGTTGAAGAAAGGAATCTTCTTGGTGGGAGCCTCATCAATGCTGTGGTTCAGAATAGCGTCAATGATGCCGCGGGTGTCGCGGATGGAGATGCGCTTGCCTGTACCGTTCCAACCGGTGTTCACCAGGTAGGCCTTGGCACCACTCTTCTGCATTCTCTTCACGAGTTCTTCGGCATACTTGGTGGGATGGAGTTCCAAGAAAGCCTGACCGAAACATGCCGAGAAGGTGGGAGTGGGCTCAGTGATGCCGCGCTCGGTACCTGCCAACTTGGCGGTGAAGCCGCTCAGGAAGTAGTACTTGGTCTGTTCGGGATCGAGAATGCTCACGGGAGGAAGCACTCCGAATGCATCGGCAGAGAGGAAGATCACCTGCTTGGCAGCGGGACCATGGCTCTCAGGACGCTGGATGTTCTTGATGTGATAGATGGGGTAGCTCACGCGGGTGTTCTCGGTAACGCTCTTGTCGGCGAAGTCAATCTTACCCTCAGCGTCAACGGTCACATTCTCCAGCAGTGCATCGCGGCGGATGGCGTTGTAGATGTCGGGCTCGCTCTCTTTGTCGAGGTTGATGACCTTGGCATAGCAGCCACCTTCGAAGTTGAACACACCCTCGTCGTCCCAGCCGTGCTCATCGTCGCCGATGAGTTTACGCTTCGGGTCGGTGGAAAGTGTGGTCTTACCTGTACCAGACAGACCGAAGAAGATAGCGGTATTCTCGCCGTTCATGTCGGTGTTGGCTGAGCAGTGCATGGCAGCAATGCCCTTCAAGGGAAGGAAGTAGTTCATCATGGAGAACAAACCTTTCTTCATCTCACCGCCATACCAGGTGTTGATGATTACCTGCTCCTTGCTCGACACGTTGAACACTACAGCAGTTTCCGAGTTCAGACCCAGTTCCTTGTAGTTCTCAACTTTGGCCTTGGAGGCGTTGTAGACAACGAAGTCGGGCTCCTGCTCGAAGTCTTCCTCGTTCTGAGGACGGATGAACATGTTGGTCACAAAGTGAGCCTGCCAAGCCACCTCCATGATGAAGCGCACCTTCATGCGGGTGTCTTTGTGTGTGCCGCAGAAGCCGTCGACCACATAGAGCTTCTTGTTGCAGAGTTCCTTGAGGGCGATTTCCTTCACGGCTGCCCATGTCTCGGGAGATGCGGGATGGTTGTCGTTCTTATACTCCTCGCTGGTCCACCACACAGTGTCCTTTGAGTTCTCGTCAACCACGATGAATTTGTCTTTAGGCGAACGGCCGGTATAGACACCGGTCATCACGTTGATAGCACCAAGCTCAGTCTCCTGACCCTTGTCGAAGCCTGTGAGGCCTTCCTTGGTCTCCTCGTTGAACATCACCTCATAGGTGGGATTGTAGAGCACTTCAGTAGTACCGGTAATACCGTACTTCTCTAATACTGACTTATCAAACTTTGCCATAGTAATTAAAAAGTGTTTTATAAAGTGATTATTGTGTTTTGCAGTTAACAGATTGCACATCGTGCCAATCGCGTGCAAAGGTACAAAAAATGTATCGGTGCGGCAAAGTTTACCTTTGAAATTTAACTTATTATTATTTATTTTTACGCGAATGCGATGATTTTGCCTGCCATATGAACTGCTTTTGCTATACCGACTTTGCAAAAACAGCACAAAAATCTCACTTCCAAAGCAGTGCAGATAGGAATCCGCGGCAAGTCGACTGCCTTCTCTGTTTATTCCTGAATGCCCGGCAGATGTGGCCTTTCAGAAACTGCAAAAAGCCGCTTCATGGCAGCACATTGCCGCTGTTTGGAAATTGCAGATACTGCAAAAGTGGGTGACTGTGATGATTTGTATGTGGAAATGGCGGAGTGTTACCGATTTTTTCATTACCTTTGCCACGAAAACCTTAAATCAGCCGACATTATGGAAGTTATCAATTTGAGCGAAAGAAACTCGGTGCTAAACCAATATCTGGCCGAGATTCGCGACAAGGACTACCAGCAGAACCGCCTGCTGTTCCGCAACAACATTAAGCGCATAGGCGAATACATGGCCTATGAGATTTCCAAGAATTTGGAATACCACCCTCGCCACGTGGAAACTCCGCTGGGAGAACTCGATGTGCCCGTGCCTGAGAAGAATCTGGTGGTTTCCACCATCCTGCGTGCCGGACTGCCTTTCCATGAGGGTTTCCTGCATGTCTTCGACCATGCCGCCAATGCTTTCGTGAGCGCTTACCGCATGTACAAGAACCGTGAGCACACCGAGGTGGGTGTACACACCGAATATATGGCTGCGCCCAGTGTGGAAGGACAGACGCTCATCATTGCCGACCCCATGCTGGCCACGGGCGGCAGCATGGCTGCCAGTTACGAGGCACTGCTCAAGACGGGCACTCCCAAGCATGTGCACATTGCCTGTGTCATCGGCACGGAAGAGGGCATAGAGATTGTGCGGCAGGCTGTCGACGAGGAACGGACCACCCTTTGGTGCGCCTGCATCGACCCGGGCATGAACGAACACAAGTATATCGTTCCCGGATTCGGCGACTGTGGCGACCTCTGCTATGGTGAGAAACTCTAAGGAACAGGCGTTTTCCCATTCCCATAAACAAGCGTGGAGACATTTGCTTTCGGCAAGTGCCCCCACGCTTTTCCTTTTGTCAGACAGGCAACAGCCTGGCGTCGTTTACTCGGCTTTCACCTCCCAGGTGTCTTGTGTCTGCAGCAGTTCCATGAAGTTGTGGTAAGGTTTCTGCCCTCTCACCTCTTCTATCTGTGCATTCACGGCATCGTCGTAGGTGGGTGCGGCCACGTCGCGGATGACTCCGAGTGCTACCGGGAATCCCTCCTCATTGCTCATCATGGCCAGTTTCAGTTGCAGCGTATCGTCTTCGCAGTGGGCATCGTGCACCAGGATGTCGTCCATGGTGACGCCGTTCTCGCCGACTTTCACAACTTTCAGCCCGAAGCCGTCCTGCATCAGTCCGTATTCGTTGTTTTCACCGAAGAGCAGTTTCTCTCCATGACGCACGTAGATGGCGTTATGGAGGCGGCCTTCTTTGTTGTAGACGCTATCGTGGCAACCGTTGTTGAAGATGACGCAGTTCTGCAATATCTCACATACTGCCGCACCATGGTGGGCATGTGCCGCTTTCAGTATCTCGACGGTAGCCGGTCCGTCGGTGGCCACGGCTCGTGCAAAGAAACGGCCTCGCGCCCCGAAGCATAATTCGGCAGGACGGAAGGGGTCTTCCACCGTACCATAGGGACTCGACTTCGACACAAATCCACGGGGTGACGTAGGACTGTACTGGCCCTTCGTGAGACCGTAGATGCGGTTATTGAGCAGTATCATATTGAGGTTCACGTTGCGGCGCATGGCATGGATGAAGTGGTTGCCGCCGATGGCCAGGCCGTCGCCGTCACCGCTTATCTGCCATATGGTCAGTTCGGGATTCACCACCTTGGCACCCGTCGCGATGGCAGCGGCACGTCCGTGGATGGTCTGCATGGCATAGGTGTTCACGTAGTAGGGCAGTCGCGAGGAGCAACCGATGCCCGATATGACGGCCGTGTTATGGGGAGCGACGCCTATCTCGGCCATGGCCTTGTAGAGAGAGGCCAGGAAGAAGTGGTCGCCACAACCAGGGCACCAGCGCGGTTGCCCTTTCTTGAAGTTTTGAACGGTATATTGACTCATGGTTGGAGATTTTTTAGGATTTTGTTTTCGGATAACTCACGAATGTTGTGGAAACTTTGTTTTCAAACAGGGAGACACGTCAGCCCATGGCTTCATCAACGCTCTTTTCTTTGATGATGTCTTCGAAGGCACTCACGAGTTCGCTCACCACGAAGGGCTGTCCCTTCACCTGATTGTATTTGTAGGGTCGCAATCCGCCCACACGGATGCAGAGGTAAGCGCGGAACTGACCGAGATTCTGCTCAGCCACCACCACTTTCTTGTAGCGGCGCAACAGCTCCTTGGTGTTCTTGGGCAAGGGATTGATGTACTGGAACTGTGCCAAGGCAACCTTATGTCCTTTCTTGCGCAGTTCCTCCATGGCGGAATAGAGGTGTCCGTAGGTTGAGCCGAAGCCCACGATGAGCAATTCCGCATCGTCGGCATCGCCCTCCACCTCGAGGTCGGGCACTGGAATGGCCTGCACTTTGGCATAGCGCAGCCGGTCCATGCGGTCGTGGTTCTCGGGTTCGGTGCTGATAGCACCGGTCTCACCGTCTTTCTCCAGTCCGCCGAGTATGTGCTCATAGCCCTCCATACCGGGTATGGCCCAGTAGCGCACGTGGTTTTCGTCGCGTTTGTAGGGGGTGTATTTATACTTCTGCTCTTCGAGGGCATAGTGGGGCTGAATCTCAGGCAGGTCAGCCATGTCGGGCAGTCGCCATGCGGCTGAGCCGTTGGCAATGAACGCATCGGTCAAGAGCATCACGGGAGTGAGGTGTTCCAAGGCTATCTTTGAGGCCATGTAGGCTGCCTCAAAGCAGTTGGTAGGACTGGTGGCGGCAATGACGGGCATGGGACTCTCGCCGTTTCGTCCGTAGAGCGCTTGCAGCAGGTCGGTCTGCTCGCTCTTGGTGGGCAGTCCGGTGGAAGGACCTCCACGCTGCACGTCAATGACCACGAGCGGCAACTCGTCGATGACTGCCAGGTTGATGGCCTCGCTCTTCAGGCAGATGCCCGGCCCCGACGTCGACGTTGCGGCGAGGGCACCGGCAAAGGCGGCACCCACGGCACTGGCACAACCGCTGATTTCGTCCTCACACTGTACGGTGATGACGCCCATCGACTTGTGCTTGGCCAGTTCGTGCAGTATGTCGGTGGCGGGAGTGATGGGATAGGAACCCAGGAAGAGTTTCAGTCCAGTTTTCTCGGCGGCAGCCATCAGTCCGTAAGCCGTGGCTTTGTTACCAGTGATGTCCATGTAGCGACCGGGCTCTTTCTGCTTGGATTCTATACGATAGGTGGCCGGCACAGAGGCATGCACGTTGTGACCATAGTCGTAACCGGCTTCCACCACTTTGATATTGCTTTCCGCTATGGCGGGTTTCTTTTTGAACTTATCCCTCAGGAATGCCGCCACGAGTTCCAGGTCGCGGTTGAACAACCAGCAGACCAACCCCAACGCAAACATGTTGCGGCACTTCAGGATGCTCTTGTTGTCCATGCCCGAGTCGGAGAGACAGTCCTTCACCATGGTCGTGATGGGACAGGCCACCACGCGGTCGGGGTCGATGTGCATCTCCAGCAGATAGTCGTCGCTCTCAAACTGTGCCTTCTTCAGGTCGTTGGGACCGAAGGCATCGGTGTCGATGATGATGGTTGCCTGCGGCTTGGCATAACGATACTGCGTCTTCAATGCCGCGGCATTCATGGCCACGAGCACGTCACAGAGGTCACCGGGGGTGTAGACGCGGCCGGCACCGATATGTACCTGAAATCCGCTGACACCCGTCAGCGAGCCTTGCGGTGCGCGGATGTCGGCCGGGTAGTCGGGAAACGTGCTGATGCCGTTGCCCACAGTGGCCGAGACAGTTGAAAAGATATTACCTGCAAGTTGCATGCCGTCGCCGGAATCGCCGGAGAATCTCACCACAACCTGCTCCAACTCCTTTACTTCAAGTTGTTGACTCATGATGGTTTCGGTTTGTTTAGGTCTATGTTGTATATGTTTTCGATACCGTCTCCGCAACGCATTGCAGAGAGACGGGTAGTCTCTTCATGATGGAAGCCGGCTGATGCCCCGTGGGCTCAATAGTCGAACGAACTGCCACCGAGGAACTCCCTGAGCAGTGATATTGCCGGCAATGAGTCATGCTCGATGGGGGCGAAGTACTTCAGGAACTTCAAGAGCCGATAGGCTTCGGCATATTCGTCACAATTCTCCGGCACTTGTTCCAGCACGGGGATGGCCTGTTCCTTGATGACTGCCAGTTCATAGATCATGGCAGTGTTGAACATCACGTCGGCATTCTCCTGATAGGGGAATATCCACTTGTTCTCACCTGCCCTGACACTCGGCCATCTGTGAATGGTGTCGGCGGCGCTGGCACCGCGGTATTTCACATCGCGGATGATGCGACGCAACAGTCGGTTGTCGGTGGTGGGTATGTAGTTGTGGGTGTCGAGCAGCAGCGTGGTGAGTGCAGACGCATAGACGCGGAACTTCTGTTTGTCGGGGATATGGGCTGTAAGCTCGGGGTTGAGGGCGTGAATGCCTTCCATCACAAGCACCTCATTGTCGCCCAGACGCAGGCGTTTACCGCTTTTCTCTCTCATGCCGGTCTGGAAGTTGTAGCGCGGCAGCTCTACCTCGTCACCGCGGAAGAGTGCTTTCAACTGCTCATTGAGCAGCGGTATGTCGAGTGCATAGATGCTCTCATAGTCATATTCGCCCTTCTCGTCGCGCGGGGTGTGTTCGCGGTCGACGAAATAGTCATCGAGTGACACCTGCACCGGCCTGATGCCATTGGCCAGCAACTGCACCGACAGACGCTTGCAGGTTGTTGTCTTACCGCTGCTCGATGGTCCTGCGATG
>RHMF01002778.1_pt1 | contig 10868 bp, 9 predicted proteins | sample 5365151 | NCBI WGS metagenome assembly RHMF01 (sample SAMN10266501, study PRJNA497801) | feces metagenome | isolation source: feces | host: Bos taurus | place: China: Prairie of Fairy Mountain | collected 2017-08-14 | reverse complement strand
AGCATGAAGGTGATGAGGATGTTGCGGGCAGTCTTGATGCCCGACCACATCATGTTCACCAGATCTTTGAAACTGTGTCCCTTCAGCTTGCCGTAGGCCAGGAAGATGACCAGACCCATCAGAAGGGCGTAGACGATGGAGATGTTCAAAAACAGGCACAGGGTTAGCACCACGCAGAACGATAAAAGAGTTATGGTTTCCATAACAGCGGATCAGACTCCTTTTTCCAAAATTCGGAGATAAAGGCAGTATACCAGATAGGAATACCGTTGTAAAACTGTTTTGCGCAATATAACGTGTAAAATATAAGGGTCTGCCGCGGGATACCGGGCAGACCCTGTATTTTCAGATTGATTATCCCACCACAAGACACCACACAGGCAGAGTGAACATGGAAATCAGGGTGGTCAGCACCACGCAGCGGGTGGCGAAGGGGGCGTCGCTGTCGTAGCGGGCGGCGAAGATAGCGGCGGTGGCGCCGGCAGGCATGCCGGTCATCAGGACCGCAATGCCGGTGGCCACGGTGTCCAGGCCGAACAGAAGGCTGACGCCAAAGGCGATGGCGGGCAGGATGCCCAGACGGAACACGCTGAAGGCCAGGGTGGTGGGATTGACGATGGTGGTCACCTTCACATCGGCCAGAATGGTGCCGATGATGAACATGGTCAAAGCGGAGTTGCAGCCGCCCACGCTTCGGATGGCGGAAACCAGCATTTCAGGCAGCTGGAACTGGGTGATCATCAGGATAAGGCCTACGTACACAGCCACCAGACAGGGGTGGGTGAGGACGTTTTTAATGACCTTTTTCTTGTCGGTGCTGCCGGCCACGAAATAGGAGGTACCTGCCGACCACATGACCACACGCATGGGGATCAGGAACATGGAGGTGTACAGCAGACCCAGGTCGCCGAACACGCCCTCGGCCACGGGATTGCCCAAAAAGCCGCCCATGGACACGATGGTGCAGTACTGCAGCACCTTGCGCTGCTGGTCGGGGTAGCGGTTAAAAAGGAACTTGTTGAACACCACGCACAACAGCTGCAGCAGGAAGCCTACCACCAGCAGGCCGGCGCAGGAACGGATGACCTCCGGCTGGAAGCCGACCAGAAAGGATTTGATGATGTTGCAGGGGATGACGATGTCCACACACAGGTCGGTGAGGGTCTTTTTGCCGCTGGCGTCCAGCACACCGATCTTTTTCAGCACAACACCGGCAAGGATCATGATGAACAGAGTGCCCTGCAGGTTGAATAATTGCCATACGTTCATGAAATACCTCCTGAACGGGAAAATTTTCTTTCTGCAGAAAGTATATCAGTTTATTCTGACAAAGTAAAAGGGTTTCTTCCCGTTTAAAATACAAATATAATATTGTATCTGTTTGGCGGCTTGACTTGCGGGCGATTGTGGGTATGATGGAAGAAAAGAAAGGGAAGGCAGGGAAGCGGAATGAACTGGAATGAAATACTGGCCTCTCACATGGCACGCTATCCTGCCATGGAGCCAAACGACCTGGGCAAGCTGCTCTATCAGAGCTGCTTTGGTCCGGAGCATATGCTCTCCGGCGGGGAACAGGTGAAAGAGAGAATACGGAGGGAATGGCGAGAGATGGACATCTGCTCCCCGGAAGGGGTAGAGCCCATCGGCGGCGGTCTGTGCCGTTTTCCGCTGTCCCTGCTCCGGGATGAGGGGGACTGCGCCCTGCTGGCCCTGCTGTTTGCGGCCACCGCCCGGAACTATGAAAAACGCAGCGGCTCTTTTGCGCCCCGGCTGTCCCTGCTGAAGGGGTTAAACATCCCCGGCATGGAGCAGTGGCTGGAGGGGTATGTGCAGGCCGGCTGTCCCCCTGTGCGTCACAGCGAGGGATACCGTCAGGCTTACCACCCCCATTACCGCCTGCTGAAGGAGGAATATGGGCGGTATTTCCCCATTTTCCGGGAAGTTGTGGATTTGCAGCAGGGGAGCGGAAGAGCCATTCTGGCGATCGACGGCCGCTGCGGCAGCGGAAAAAGCAGCCTTGGCCGGGCGCTGGAGGAGGTGTTCTCCTGTACGCTGGTGCACATGGACGACTATTATATGCCCCTTGGCCAGCGGGAGAAGAACTGGATGGACATCCCGGGCGGCAACATGGATCTGGAGCGGTTCCGAGCGGAAGTGCTGGAACCGGCCCGCAGGGGGGAGGATATCGCTTACCGGCCCTTTGACTGTCAGAAAGGGGCGCTGGGGGAGGGGCGGATGCTGCCCCCGTCACCGCTGCTGGTGGTGGAGGGGAGCTACTCCCACCATCCCGTTCTGAAAGACTGCTATGACAGGACAATATTTCTCACCTGTGAAAAGCAGGAGCAGATCCGGCGGCTGAAGGTGCGGGAGGGGGACTATTATCCCCGCTTCGAGCAGCTTTGGATGCCGCTGGAGGAGCGGTATTTCAAAGCCTTTTCTGTCATGGAAGGGGCAGACCTTGTGGCAGACACCGGAAAGGAGGGGGCGGTATGCATTCAAAAGGGAAGCAGACCCTGAAAAATGTGACCCTGTCGGCCATGCTGTTGGCGGCGGGATATGTGCTGCCCCTTGCCACCGGGCAGATTCCCCAGATCGGCAGTATGCTGCTGCCCATGCACCTGCCGGTGCTGCTGTGCGGCCTGGTGTGCGGATGGAAATACGGTCTGGCGGTGGGCTTTGTACTTCCTCTGACCCGGTCGGTGCTTTTTGGCGGAATGCGTCCCATGTTTTCCACGGCGGCAGCCATGGCCTTTGAACTGGCGGCCTACGGAGGTCTTGCGGGATTTTTCTATGGCCGCTCCCGGTGGAAATGTGTGGTAGCCCTGTACCGGGCGCTGCTGTGCGCCATGGTGGGCGGACGGCTTGTGTGGGGCGGCGCGATGATGGTGCTGATGGGGGTGAGCGGCAGCGGCTTCACCTGGGCCATGTTCCTCAGCGGTGCGCTTTTTAACGCCCTGCCCGGTATCGTTCTGCAGCTGATCTTCATTCCGGCTATGATGATGGCCCTGGGCAAGACGGGGATGGTGCCCTTCCACCGTGGAAAAAACCACAAAATAGCGGACAGATGTTAAAAAACCGGACGGCTATGCCGTCCGGTTTTTCGGTTAAATCAATTCTGCGCCGTCTTTAAAGGCATTGCCAACCTGTTCGCCCACCACCAGATAGGCGTTGTTCACAGGATCGAAGACGATGGGACGCAGTTTGGCGGGGTCGATCTTGCCGTTTTCACCCAGAATGCGTTCCTCAGCGTTCACGTTGACGATCTCACCCACCAGTCGGCAGGTCTCCTCGTCGTAGGAGATCAGTTTGCATTCCAGCGCCATGGGCAGTTCATCAATTATGGGGGCGTCCACAAAGTCGGCTTTGGTGGTGTGGAAGCCGGCCTTTTCCACCTTGTCGGGAACCGTATTGCCGGACACGATGCCCACATAGTCGCAGGCGGTCACGTAGTCGGCGGTGGCCATGCTGACGGTGAAGGCGCCTCGGGCCAGGATATTGCCAACCGTCTTATGCTCGGGACTGAGGCACATGGAGATCTCGGTGGACTCGCTGATGCCGCCCCAGGCGGCATTCATGGCGTCGGGGGTGCCGTCCTCGCCGTAGGTGGCGATGATAAAGACGGGCTGGGGATAGGTATAGGGTTTTGCGCCAAAGCTGACACGCATGGTGGTATCCTCCTTGTTTGTGGTTAAGATGTTCTTATTTTAGCATTAACATAATATTTTGAGAAGATAAAATGGAAGACAATGGCAAAAGTACTGGGTTTTCGGTTAAGAATATGTAAAGAATTAAAGTGACCAAAATGGGAAAAGGGTTCAAAAAGGACCTGAATCTCATAAAATGGAGAAGTTTTGTGGTTGAATTGCCGGAGATGACAGCGACAGGTCAATTTTGGCCAAGTTTTTTTACCCTTTTCGACATTGACTTTCAAAATGGAAAGGACTACGATATGCCAACAACAAAAGTTGTTCTGTAAAATAAGTTTTTCAAAGAAACGCAGGAGGTTTTTTGCGTGAAAAAGGTATTTGCATTCCTGACAACGCTTATGCTGATGTGCGTGCCTGTGATGGCGTCCGGATCCGAGGCCGCCCACGGCCACGGTCTGGCTGAGGTTCCTCTCTGGCTGTGCCTGCCCTTTGCCGGCATTCTGCTGAGCATTGCCGTGTTCCCCCTGGTCAAACCCCACTGGTGGGAAGAGCACCAGCCTTTGGTGGTTGCTCTGTGGTCTGTGCTGTTCCTGATCCCCTTTGCCGCGCTGGGCGGCGTGGGCGGAGCGGTGGAGATCGTTCTGGAGTGTATCGTCAATGACTATCTGACCTTTATTGTGCTGCTGTTCGGCCTGTTCTGTGTGGCCGGCAACATCACGCTGGAGGGCGACCTGGCCGGTTCTCCCCGTGTCAACGTGGCCCTGCTGCTGTTTGGAACCCTGCTGTCCAGCTGGATCGGCACCACCGGCGCCAGTATGCTGATGGTCCGTCCCATGATCAAGATGAACGCCTGGCGCAGACGTAAGCGCCACATCATGGTGTTCTTCATCTTCCTGATCTCCAACATCGGCGGCTGTCTGACCCCCATCGGAGATCCCCCTCTGCTGATGGGCTTCTCCCGCGGTGTTCCCTTCTTCTGGAGCCTGCGTCTGTTCCCCATCATGCTGGTCAACATGTTCCTGCTGCTGGCCGCTTTCTACGTTGTGGATATGCGCGCCTACCGCAAGGACATTGCCGAGGGCCGCAAACCTGACATCAGCAAGCCCGGCACCGACATCCACATCAACGGCCTGCACAATCTGGTGTTCCTGGTGATGATCGTGGCTGCCGTTATCCTCAGCGGCGTGCTGCCCACCCTGCCTGCCTTCCAGACTGCCGAGGGCGCTGTCCGCGGCATCCACATCTTCGGCGAGGTGAGCCTGTCCTTCCCCGCTATCATCGAGATCGTCATTATTCTGGTCGCTGCCCTGCTGTCCTTCAAGACCACCGATGTGTCTGTCCGTAAGGCCAACCACTTCACCTGGGGCGCCATCAAGGAGGTCGCGGTGCTGTTCGTGGGTATCTTTATCACCATGCAGCCCGCTTTGATGATCCTGAAGCAGTACGGCGCAAGCCTGGGTCTGGAGACCCCCTTCCAGATGTTCTGGGTCACCGGCGCCCTGTCCAGCTTCCTGGATAACACCCCCACCTATCTGGTGTTCCTCACTACCGCCTGTGCCATGGGCTTTGAGAGCGGCCTGGTCACCACTCTGGGCACTGTGCCTTCTCAGATGCTGCTGGCCATCTCCTGCGGTGCGGTGTTCATGGGTGCCAACACCTACATCGGCAACGCCCCCAACTTCATGGTCAAAGCCATCGCTGACGAGAACGGTATCCGTATGCCTTCCTTCTTTGGGTATATGCTGTGGTCCCTGGGCTTCCTGGTCCCGGTGTTCCTGCTGGATTCCCTGATCTTTTTCCTGTAAGGAGGTAGACCCAGGATGAGTATGAATAACAGTTACGAAGCACGTCTGGCCCTTGCCGGACGCATGTATGATCTGGATGCTGAGGTCTATCAGCTGCTGGGTTCCGGTCTGGGCCGTGTGTACAACGGCAAGCGGGAGAGAACCGTCCGCGAGCTGGCTGATGTCATGGGCGATGTGACCAAGGCCCACTACCTGCGCAGTGAGATGGCCTTGATCGGCAACATGGCCCGCACCATCCCCGACCGTACCGACCGTGCCCGCATCATGTCCGTTTACAATGACATCCTCAAGCAGATCGAGGAGCTGCCCACCAGCTTTGCCCATGTGGATATCAAGGACGAGAAGATGGCAAGCCTGAACCTGCTGAATCTGGAAAACCGCTTCAGCAAGGACAATCACCTGATCATCTGCATCAGCCGTACCTATGGCTCCGGCGGCACCCATGTCGGTTTTGATCTGGCTGACAAGCTGAAGATCAACTACTACGATACCGAGATCTTTACCGAGGTTCTGGAGCGTCTGGAGGCGGAAAAGGAGTCTGTCCGCGACCACGCCAGCTTTGCCCACAAGCAGAACATGAACCAGAACCTGGGCATTGAGAAGCGCAGCCTGAAGGAGCACATCAAGGAGTTCAACCGCTACCACGGTCTGTCCAAGGCCGATGCTGTCTTCTTCAATCAGAGCGATCTGCTCAATGAGATGGCCCACAGAGAGGACTTTATCATCATGGGCCGCTGCGCCGATGTGATCCTCACCAACCTCAACATTCCTCACGTCAGCATCTATATCACCGCCCCCTTTGAGCAGCGCGTTCGCTACGTCATGGGCTCTGACGAGCTGGATTACAAGGGTGCTGTGAAGCTGCTGAAGAAGATGGACCGCAAGCACGGTAACTACTACAAGTTCTACACCGGCCGCAAGTGGGGCAACCCCGTCAACTACGATCTGTGCATCAACACCTCCAGCTACGGCGTGGAGGGTGCTGTGCAGCTGATCGAGGGTCTGGTCAACCGCACCCGCAAGAAGTGATCCTTGCATATGAATAACAAAAAAGAGAGTGAACGAAAGTTCACTCTCTTTTTTTGATATGATATGTATTTCGGCTCAATTCGCCCCGGAGATTTTCTGTCATTTTGAGTTTGATCTCATCCGTGTCCAGTCCCAGACTGAACAGATAATAGAGCTTGGTGAGCGCAGCTTCGGTGGTCATGTCGCCGCCGTTGACGGCGCCGATGTCGTGAAGGGACTTGCTGGTGGCGTAGGCACCAAGGCTGACCGCGCCCTGCACGCACTGGGAGCAGACGGTGATGATGGTGCCGCTGCGGTAGGCCTTTTCGATGATGGGCAGCAGGGCATTCTGGGAGGCGCTGGGAATGTTGCCCGCGCCGAAGGACTCCAGAATGACGCCCTTGAGCTTGTCGGTCATGATGGACTCGAAAATGTCAAACTGGATGCCGGGGAAAATCTTGATGACCCCCACAGGGATGTCCAGCAGGGGCTGGAAATGGAAGGGAGCGGTGATTTTGGAAGGCAGCAAGGCAGTTTCGTGGTAGCGGATATCGATGCCGGCATGGGCCAAAGTGGGATAGTTGGGGGACTCGAAAGCGCCGAACTGATCGGAGGAACGCTTGGTGCTGCGGTTGCCCCGGAGGAGCTTGCCGTTGAAATAGATGCACACCTCCCGCACCTGCCCGGAGGCAGCGATGACCATGGAGTTGATGATGTTTTCCCGGCCATCGGTGCGCAGCTCACAAAGGGGGATCTGCGCTCCGGTGAAGATCACCGGCTTGTCCAGATTTTCCAGCATGTAGGACAGGGCGGAGGCGGAATAGGCCATGGTGTCGGTGCCGTGGAGGATCACAAAGCCGTCAAACTGGTGGTAGCGGTCGGCAATGGCCTGGCCGATTTTGTTCCACTCATTGACCGCAATGTTGGAGGAGTCCAGCAGGGGGGAGAACTCCACCACTTCCCACTGAGGCATGTTGGAATTGCGCATGCTGGACAGGGCGTTTAAGGTCTCTTCGAAGGAGTGGCTGGCGGGAACGTAGCCGTGGTCGCTGTGGACCATGCCGATGGTGCCGCCGGTATAGATCATGCAGATGCGCTTGCTCATAGTAAAAACCAACCTTTATCGTTGTTGTGGAAGGATAACAAAAAGCCCCGGCACCCAGTAGGATGCCGGGGCAATGCCTATTGTATCACATTTTACCCGGTATGGAGCAACTGTTTACTTTTTTCCGGGCATGTACCAGACACTGTGGTTGGTGTGGAGCAGCTCCTCGGACTTGTGGCCCAGAGGTTCGCCCAAAAATTCCTGATACAGGGTCTGGACTGCGGGGTTCTCATGGGAGAAGCGGACGGGATTTGCCTTGTCCAGCTGGTAGAGGCGATCGCCGCGCTGGCCGTACAGCTCCTCGTCCTCCGCGGAGATGGGCTGACCGCCGCCGCCCACGCAGCCGCCGGGACAGGCCATCACTTCCACAAAGTCATAGTGAGCCTTGCCGGCCTTGATCTGCTCAATCAGCTTGCGGGCGTTGCCCAGACCGCTGACCACGGCGCAGCGCACGGGGATGCCGGCCACTTCATAAGTGGCTTCCCGCAGGCCGGGGCCGGTACGAACGGCGGCAAAGGCATCGGGATCGGGGTTTTCTCCGGTGAGAACGAAAGCTGCGGTGCGCAGAGCGGCCTCCATCACGCCGCCCGAAGATGACGCCGGCACCGGTGTGGATGCCCATGGGATCGTCGGGCTGCTCCTCGGGGATGAGGGCGGGAATGAGATGGTCGGCCCGGATCATCCGCACCAGCTCACGGGTGGTGAGGACCAGATCCACATCGGGACCGGCCTGGGTGCGCATGGTGGGCAGTTCGCTTTCTGCCTTCTTGGCCACGCAGGGCATAATGGACACGCAGAAGATCTTTTCGGGCGCCACACCCAGCTTCTGGGCAAACCAGCTCTTGGTGACGCTGCCGAACATCTGCTGGGGAGACTTGGCGGTGGACAGTTGGTTGACCAGCTCGGGGTACTGGCTCTTCAGGAAGCGGACCCAACCGGGGCAGCAGCTGGTGAACATGGGCCAGCGCTGCAGGTGACCGGCTTTCAGACGGCGCAGGAACTCGGTACCCTCCTCCATAATGGTCAGGTCGGCGGTGAAGTTGGTGTCAAAGACGTAGGTGAAGCCCAGACGGCGCAGGGTGGCGATCAGGCGCTCCATGGTGGCCTCTTCCCGGGTGAGGCCCAGAGCCTCGCCCCAGGCGGCACGGACAGCGGGAGCCACCTGCACCACGGTGATCTTGTCGGGATCGGACAGGGCGGCGAAGGCCTTCTGGGTGTCGTCACGCTCACGCAGACCGCCCACGGGACAGTGGGTGATGCACTGGCCGCACAGGGAGCAGTCGGAGTCTTTAATGACCCGGTTGTGGGACACATCGATGGTGGTGCGGCTGCCGGTTCCGGACAGATCCCAGATGTTCAGGGACTGCACCTTGTCGCAAATCTGGATACAGCGCATACACTTGATGCACTTCTTATAGTCGTGGTACAGGGGGAACGTCTTGGTCCAGGCCACCCGCAGACCCCGGGGGATCTGCTGCTCGTAGGGCAGCTCGAGGATGCCCAGGTCGTTGGCCACGGCCTGCAGCTGGCAGTTGCCGCTGCGCACGCAGGTGGCGCACAGACAGTCGTGCTGAGACAGAATCAGCTCCACATTGATGCGCCGGGTACGGCGGGCGCGGGGGGAGTTGGTATGGACCACCATGCCATCCTTGACGGGGGTGTTGCAGGCGGTGACCATGGCACGCTCGCCCTCTACCTCCACGCAGCACACGCGGCAGGCGGCGATCTCGTTGATGTCCTTTAAGTAGCACAGGTGGGGGATATGGATGTCCGCCAGCTTGGCGGCCTCCATGATGGTGGTGCCCTCAGGCACCTGCAGGGTTTTGCCGTCAATTGTGAAGGTTACCATTCTGTGTTTCTCCCTCCCTTAAATACGCCGTAGCCGAAGTGGTCGCACCGCAGACAGCGGCTGGATTCCTGCTGAGCCTCTTCCAGACTCATGCCGTCCATGACCAGCGAGAAGTCGCCCACGCAGTTGGGGTTGGCACGGGTCTTCAGATTGACGCGGCCGCAGGGCGGGGTGTTGGTCATGTGGGCAGAGGGAATCTCCACATCACAGCTGATCTTATGGTTAAATCCAAGGAAATTATCAATGTTGGCGGCAGCCACCTTGCCGGCAGCCACAGCGCGGATGACGGTAGCGGGGCCGGAGACGGCGTCGCCGCCGGCAAAAACGTTGCCCATACCGGGGACGGAGCCGGTGTGGTCGGCCTGGATGGCGCCGCGGTTGGTGGTCACGCCCACCTCTTCAAAGGGCTGGGAGACGATGGCCTGACCGATGGCCACGATGACATAGTCACAGGGGATACGGAACTGCTCCACCTTGGCGTTGACCGGCTTGGGACGGCCGTCGGAGCCGTAGGGGCCGATGACCTGAGGCTTGGTCCACAGGGCGGCAACCTTGCCCTCGGCGTCCTTTTCGATATAAGCGGGGGCCTGCAGGGGCAGGATCTGGCAGCCCTCTGCCTGGGCCTCCTCGATCTCTTCGGCCAGAGCAGTCATATCGTCCACACGGCGGCGGTAGACACAGGTGACATGCTCCGCGCCCAGCCGCTTGGCGGTACGGGTGGCATCCATAGACACGTTGCCGCCGCCGATGATGCACACCCGCTTGCCGGTGAAGTCGGGCAGGCGGCCCTCACCCACGTCACGCAGCAGGGCCACGGCGCTGATCACGTTCTCCGCATCCTCGCCCTCCAGGCCCAGCTTCTTGTCGGCGTGGGCGCCGATGGAGATGTAAACGGCGTCAAAGTTGCGCTGGATGTCCTCCACCTGGATGTCCTTGCCGACGGAGGTGTTGGTATAGACCTGGATGCCGGTGGAGAGGATCTGGTTGATGTCACGGTCCAGCACGTCCTGGGGCAGGCGGTAGTCGGGGATGCCGTAGCGCAGCATGCCGCCCAGCTTGGGCAGCTGCTCGTACACGGTGACCTTATGGCCCATCTGGGACAGGTAATAGGCTGCGGTCAGACCGCCGGGTCCGCCGCCGATAATGGCCACGGACTTACCGGTGGAGTCGGCCAGATCAACAGGGTGCTGGTATGCGGCGTGATCCACCGCGAAGCGCTTCAGGCCGCAGATATTGATGGCGTCGTCCACCATCCGGCGGCGGCACTGGGACTCACAGGGATGCTCACACACATAGGCACAGACGCTGGGGAAGGGGTTGTCCTTGCGGATGAGACGTACCGCGTCGTCATAATTGCCCTGACGGATGAGGGCCACATAGCCGGGGATATCCACGTGGGCAGGGCAGGTGGCCACGCAGGGGACAGGCTGGCTCAGACCGCAGATGCAGCGGCC
>RHMF01001435.1_pt1 | contig 10868 bp, 9 predicted proteins | sample 5365151 | NCBI WGS metagenome assembly RHMF01 (sample SAMN10266501, study PRJNA497801) | feces metagenome | isolation source: feces | host: Bos taurus | place: China: Prairie of Fairy Mountain | collected 2017-08-14 | reverse complement strand
ATGTGTGGGGCGATGAGGAGCATGCCGCCGCCATCACTGCACCCAGCCTCTGGCAGCAGTACCGGGAGCTGCTCTCTTCCTGCGAGGTGCAGTTCTACTACTGCGGCACCGCCCAGCCTGAACGTGCTGAGCCCGCGCTGAAAAAGGCCCTGGCAGGTCTGCCCCGCCAGGAGCAGCTGGAGGAGACCGACTGCGAGATCCGCCTGACTGTGGCTTCCGAGCCCCGGATCATTGAGGAGGCAATGGAAGTCAGCCAGGGCAAGCTGGCAATGGGCTTCCGCACCGGCGGCATGACCGTGTGGGAGGGGGATTATCCTGCCCTGGTGATGCTCAACGCTGTCTTTGGCGGCACCACTCTGTCCAAACTCTTTATGAATGTGCGGGAAAAGCTGTCCCTGTGTTACTACGCCAGCTCCGTTCTGGAGAAGATGAAGGGCATCCTCTGGGTGTCCTCCGGCATTGAGTTTGAGAAGTATGAGCAGGCCCGGGATGAGATCCTTGCCCAGCTGGAGGCCATCCGCCGGGGCGAGATCGAGCCCTGGGAGCTGGAAGGCGCTCGCCGGACCATTATGACCGCCCACATGACCACCCTGGACTCCCAGGCACGTCAGGAGGACTACTGGCTGGGACAGGCCGTGGCCGGACTGGAGGAGGGCCCCGAGGGGGTTGCCCAGCGCATCGAGGGTGTGACCCTGGAGCAGGTGGTGGAGGCTGCCAAAAAGCTGGAGCTTGATACCATTTACTTCTTGAAAGGAAAGGAGGGCTAACGGATGCAGCAGCAGAATTTTCCCCGTATTGGGGAGCGGATGTATCATCAGGTGCTGGAGAATGGCCTTCGTGTCTTTGTGATCCCCAAGCCTGATTTCCAGAAGAGTTACGCATTCTTTGCCACCAATTACGGCGGCATGGATATGCGCTTCAAGCTGGAAGGGGAGTGGCACGACACCCCTGCCGGCGTGGCTCATTATCTGGAGCATAAGATGTTCGACACCCAGGAAGGCAACGCCCTTCAGGATCTGGCCGCCAACGGCGCTTCCCCCAACGCATTTACCAGCAGCGCCATTACGGGCTATTATTTTGAGAGTACCGAAAAGTTTGAAGAAAACCTGCGTATCCTGCTTTCTTTTGTTTCCGTGCCCTGGTTCACAGAGGAGAGTGTGGAAAAGGAGCGCGGGATTATCGGCCAGGAGATCGGCATGATCGAAGACAACCCCGACTGGAAGGTGTTTATGAACCTGATGGCCGGTCTGTATGCCAATCATCCCATCAAGACCTCTGTGGCCGGCTCTGTGGAGTCCATTTCCCACATTACCGCAGATACTCTGTACGCCTGCCACAAGGCCTTTTATGCGCCCTGCAACATGACCCTGTGTGTGGCGGGCAATGTGGACCCCGAGCACATCTGCCAAGTGGCCCGTGAGGTTCTGCCTCAGCAGCCCGGCTCTATCGCAGAGCGCGACCACGGCCAGACTGAGCCTGAAGTGGTCTGCAAGCCCCTGATCGAGCAGCGCATGGAGGTATCCACCCCCATTTTCCAGTTGGGGTTCAAAGGAACTGCAGCGGAGCAGGGAATGGCTACTCTGCGCCAGCAGATCCTGGGCGAGCTGGCCTGTGAGGCACTGATGGGCAACTCCAGTCCCCTCTACGCCCGGCTGTACCGGGAGGGTCTCATCAACGGCAACTTTGGCTATGGATATGAGGAATACCCCGGCTGCGCCTTCCTGGTGGGCGGCGGAGAGAGCCGCGACCCCAAGGCGGTGCGGGATGCCGTTTTGGAGGAAGGCAAGCGGATCGCCTGCGAGGGGATCGACGAAAAGCTGTGGGAGCGCCTGAAGAAGGGTGTTTACGGCGCCAAGGTGCGCGGTCTGAACTCTTTTGAGAACCTCTGCGTGGGCCAAGCCCAGGCATTCTTTGCCGGATATGACTTTTTTGCCTTCCCTGAGGTCTTTGCCGGCGTTGAGCGCTCCGATGCCCAGAAGCTGATTGAGAGCTGGGTGCGGGAGGAGCGGACCTGTCTGTCTGTGGTCCTGCCCAGAGAGGAGCCTGGAGCATGACGAACCTGGTTTCCTTTCCCGGCCTTGGCCTGGAATTTGAGTTGAGCCGGGTGGCGGTCAACCTGCTGGGACGGCCTGTTTACTGGTACGGAATTATCATTGCCTGCGGTTTTCTGCTGGCTGTGACCCTCTGTTCCAGATGGGCCCCCAGATTTGGGCTGACCAGCGATGATTTGATGGATATGCTCCTCTATGCGGTTCCTGCGGCCATCGTAGGCATCCGGGCCTATTATGTGATCTTTTATTTGGACCTCTACCGTCTGGAGGACGGTTCGCTGGATTGGGGCGCTATTTTCCGCTTCAGCGACGGCGGACTGGCCATCTATGGCGGCATCATCGCCGCCGTGCTGACGCTGCTGGTCTACTGCCGGTGGAAGAAGCTCAGTTTTCTGGCCTTTGCAGACCTGGGCGTCCATGGTCTGCTGATCGGCCAGTGTATCGGCCGCTGGGGCAACTTCATGAATGTGGAGGCCTACGGTTCGGTGACTGATTTGCCCTGGCGCATGTGCTCAGAGTCCATTGCCGGTGAGTTGTGGCGAAAGGGGCTGCTGGAATCGGAGCAGGCCTATTACGCCATCGTGGACGGCACGCTGGGGGTACATCCCACCTTCTTATACGAATCGCTCTGGAATTTTGTGGGGATCTTCCTCATCTATTTCCTGGGAAAATATGCGAGAAAATTTGACGGTCAGCTGTTTTTCACCTATGTGCTCTGGTATGGTCTGGGCAGATCCTGGATCGAGGGTATGCGCACCGACAGCCTGTACTTCTTTGGACTGGAGCTGTTTGGTGTGCCTCTGCGCACCTCTCAGGTGGTAGCGCTGGGCTCTGCCGCTGCGGCCGCTGGGGTGCTGATCTGGCAGCTGATGAAAAAGCACGACCCCGAAATGATGTTTGTCAACCGTCTCTCTGCCCAGCAGAAGACGGGGGAGGGGAAGGAGCTTCCCAAGGAGGAATCATAATGGCAGCAATTGTGATGGACGGCAAAGCACTGGCCGCCAAGATCAAAGAAGAAGTGCGCGGCAAAGTTGAAAAGCTTGCTCATAAACCGGGCCTTGCCGTGATCCTGGTGGGGGATAATTCCGCCAGCCGTGTTTACGTCAACGGCAAGAAGAAGGACTGCGGCGAGTGTGGCATTTACAGCGAGGAGCATGCGCTGCCCCAGGACACCACCCGGGAGGAGCTGCTGGCCCTGATCGCGCAGCTCAATGAGCGAGAGGAGATCGACGGCATCCTGGTTCAGCTGCCCCTGCCCAAGCACCTGGATGAGAAAGAGGTGCTGCTGGCCATCCGCCCCGACAAGGACGTGGACTGCTTCCACCCCTTTAATGTGGGACAGATGGTCATTGGCGAGGAGGGCTTTAAGCCCTGCACCCCTGCCGGTGTGATGCGCATGCTGGAGGAATATGGCATCGACCCCGCAGGCAAGCGGTGCGTCATCGTGGGCCGATCCAATATCGTGGGCAAGCCTCAGGCCATGCTGATGGTTCAGAAGAACGCCACCGTCACCATCTGCCACACCAAGACGGCAGACCTGAAGGCCGAGTGCCTGGCAGCCGATATCCTGGTGGCGGCAGCAGGCCGTGCCGGCCTCATCACCGGGGATATGGTGAAAGAGGGAGCCGTGGTGGTGGACGTGGCCATGAACCGCAATGAGCAGGGTAAGCTGTGCGGCGATGTCGATTATGACGAGTGCGCTGTAAAGGCTTCTTGCATTACTCCTGTGCCCGGCGGCGTTGGCCCCCTGACCCGCGCCATGCTGATGGAGAACACCCTTCTGGCTGCCCGGATGCACAACAAATAAGCTTCTTATTTCAAAAAGTGCGGACTGCTTTTGCGGTCCGCACTTTTTTATGTGGTCATATTTTGGGACAGGCCGCCATAAGATGTGATATCAAAAGGGGGGGCTAGGAATGGAGAAGAGGTGTGCTGCGTTCCGTCAGGCGGCGCAGGTGCTGCCACCCGGACTGCGCGGGCAGGTACTGGAGTTGACTTGGGAGATGCACAGCCGAGCGGAAGAGATTCGACTGCGGGTGGGACACCCGGTTTCTGTGGTACTCCCGGAGGGAGAACAGCGTCTGGGAGATACAGAAGTGGCGCAGCAGGACCTGGAGCTGCTGATGGAACGGGCCAGTGGAGCATCCGTCCACGCCGTTCTGGAGCAGCTGCGGGAGGGGTTTGTTACCGTTTCGGGTGGACACCGAATTGGTTTTTGCGGTACCACGGTGGTAGAAAAAGGGCAGATCACCTTCATTAAGGATCTGTCTTCGTCCTGCATCCGGGTGGCGCGGCAGTTCCCCGGCCTTGCCCGGGATGTTGTCTTCCGACTGTTGGAAGATGACCGCCTGCAAAGCACTCTGATTATGGCCCCGCCGGGCGGGGGGAAAACCTCCCTGCTCCGGGATCTGATCCGCATGCTGTCGGATGGGGAGGGGATACCGGCCCATCGGGTTGGCGTGGTAGATCCCCGGGGAGAGTTGGGGGCAGCCTTCCGCGGACGGGCGCAATTAGACCTGGGCTGCCATACCGATCTGCTGGACGCATGCCCAAAGGCACAGGGACTTCTTCTTTTGCTGCGAACCATGAACCCACAGGTGTTGGCGGTGGACGAGGTGACGGCACCGGAAGATGTCCAGTCCCTTCTGGACGCGGCAGGGTGCGGGGTAACGCTGTTGGCCACCCTCCATGGCAGCTGCCGGGAGGATCTGAATCGGCGTGCCCTGTATCGCCAGTTGTTGGAGAGCGGGGTGTTTCACCGGCTGGTCACCATCACAGGCAGGGGGGCACAGCGCAGTTATTCGGTGGAGGTGCTGGAATGATTCGTGTGTTAGGCGCAGCGCTGATCGGAGGCTGCGGTGTATGGTTTGGGGAGCATCAGGCGCGGAAGCTTCGGCAGCGGGTGCAAGTGCTGGAGGGACTGAAAACCTCCCTGGAGCAGACCGGGAGGGAATTGGAGATGCGCCGTACTCCGCTGCCCCAGTTGTTCCGAGGACTCTCTGACAGCGCCCCCCGGCCGGTAAAAGAATTGTTTTCCGGCTGTGCGGAGGCATTGGAACAGGAGCGGGCCGGGGGAATGCCTGGGATTTGGGCAAGTTTGGTGGAGGAGCTTCCCTGTCTGGAGCAGGAGGAGCGGCAGTTGCTTGTGGGCTTGGGACATGTGCTGGGGCGCTATCCCGGGGAAGAACAGGGGCAGGCCCTTTTCGGAGTATGCAGGGAACTGGAGCGGTGTATACAGATAGCCCGGGAGGAGAACAGCCGCATGGGAAAGGTCTATCGGGCAGTAGGGGCTGCCGGAGGAGGCTTTCTCATTATTTTGCTTCTTTGATGAAAAAGGCTTCCGTCCTCAATGGACGGAAGCCTTTGGTGCGTTCAGGATCAAATTTTTCGGAATTTATTCCCGGATCACGGCGCACATCAGCGCGTAGTGGAGTGCAAGGTAGTGGTCATCGGTGGGGGTGCAGTCCAGCATGAGGAAGTCATCTTCCGACAGCTCCAGCTCCTGCTGGCAGGCCAGAGGGTCGATACCCAGAATGGCGCGGTCTTCGCTCAGCTTCAGCGTGGCGTTGCACAGGCTGTTGGTGACCTCCAGTGCCTCGTCGTCAAAGATTTCAGCCTTGAACTGGAAGGTCAGGGTGCCGGTCTGGCTGAGGCAGACTTCTTCACCGTCGATAAGATAGAGGTTCAGGCGCTTTCCGATGTATTTGTCTTGAATCATTTGTAAGGTCATGGGGGTTCCTCCTGGGAATCGGGCCAGGCACGGGACATGCCCTTGGCCGAATGTATTCTGTGTTGAAAGCATTATACCACGCCGTTGGGTCGTTGACCAGTCACTTCTCAGTTCGTCCCTTTACAATTCGTGTTGATGGAAGATTCTCTGTGGGTTTGCCGGCTGTTGAAAGGCCGGCGGGTATTTGCTAAACTATATCTGACCAACAAAATGGAGGTGACCGTATGTATATTGAGCATATCGCAATGTATGTAAATGACCTGGAAAAAACACGGACTTTCTTTGTGAAATACTTTGGTGCTGTCTCAAATGAGGGATATCAAAATCCTAAAACGAATTTTTGTTCCTACTTTTTGAGTTTTGATCATGGTGCAAGACTGGAAATTATGCATAAACCTCAAATGTCTGATATAGAAAAAGAACTCAACCGCACAGGCTATATCCATATTGCCTTCAGCCTTGGCAGCAAGGCGGCAGTTGATGAACTGACCGAAAAATTAAAAAACGACGGCTATGAAGTGATCAGCGGCCCAAGAACAACAGGTGACGGCTATTATGAAAGCTGTATTGTAGGAATTGAGGGGAATCAAGTAGAAATAACGGTATAAATTCCAATTTGTAGGACGGTTAACGCCAGAAACCTGATGCCCTCTATCGACAAAATATCCGGGCAGTATTGTTTTTTTGAGGGGGGTACAATATAATACAAAATTAGGAAATTATAAGTTGAACGGTGATTGAGGATGTTGCTGAGCGAGCCAGGATCCCCGGACACCGGACGAGCGTGAGGTGAAGCTGCGTTGGAGAAGCGGGCAACTTTACAATCGAAAATTCAAACACCTTCTGCGGCGCTGAACAACAGCAGCAAGCTGATGTGCGCCTATGGCGGAGTGATCTCCATCGTGAACCCCTCTCAGACCCAAACTATGGCTCCGTAACGGGGGTTGTTTGCAGAGTATCCCTGAGAACAGAAATGGACTCAGGGATTTTGCAATTCAATACAGCGTGTGCATCACCTTAGGGGAGGGGCCATTATGAAGCCTGTTTTATATCTCGTAGTTCCCTGCTACAATGAGGAACTTGTTTTATCCATCAGCAGCGGTCTGTTGCTGACGCAGCTGACCGATATGGTTGAAAAAGAACTGATCCATCCTGACAGCCGGATCCTCTTTGTGGATGACGGTTCAAAAGATGGTACATGGAGCATTATCAAAGATCTGGCGCGGGAGAACAGCACCTTTTTGGGTATTCGGCAAAGTCGCAACCGCGGCCACCAGAACGCGCTGCTGGCGGGCCTGATGGAGGTAAAAGATCGCTGTGATATCACCATATCCATCGACTGCGACGGGCAGGATGATGTGCAGGCCATGACAGCCATGATACAGGAATATCTCAATGGTTGCCAGGTGGTGTACGGCGTGAGAAGCAAGCGGGATACCGACTCCGGTCTGAAACGGATCACTGCCACGGGGTATTACCGTCTGCTGCGCTGGATGGGCGTGGACGTGGTGTTTAATCATTCGGATTACCGATTGATTTCCCGGGAAGCACTGGAGGCTCTTTCTGAATTTGAAGAAGTAAATCTCTATCTGCGCGGCATGGTGCCATTGGTTGGCTTCAAGTGCTGCTGTGTGCCCTATGAGCGCAGAAAGCGCCTTGCAGGAAAAAGCAAATACACCCTGAAGCACATGGTGGCCCTTGCGGCAGAGGGGATCACCAGTTTGTCTGTCAGACCGATCCGCATGATTGCAGGACTGGGGTTTCTGACTACGCTGATGGGATTGGCAGGCATGGTGATCAGTGCGTGGCAGGGGGACAGTCTGCTTGGCTGGCTCATCTGCTTTATGGGCGGTGTTCAGCTGGTCAGCACCGGTGTGATCGGGGAGTATGTAGGAAAAATATATCAGGAAGTAAAACGCAGACCTCGTTATATCATCAGCGAACGTACACAGGATAAAACATAAGAAAACAGGGTGACAAAGAAATGGTATCGATATATTTTGCCATTGGAATCTATTATGTCATCGGCATAGTGACCTATGGTGCGTACCGCTGGGGTGGCACGGGGGAGATGAGCCGGTTTCATGCAGGGATCTTGTATGCGGCAAGCCGCCTCACGCCGATTCTGATGCTGCCCCAGCGCAGCGCGTGGGTATGGATCAATCTGGTGCTGGATCTGATTGTCTTTTTGATGGTAAACCGACTGACCAGAGTGAAAGAAGAAGGTGCCTGCGGCCGGGGCTGCGTCCTTTATCTGCTTAACCCTGTTGTGCTTTTGGCGATCCTTTCCGGTCGCATCTGGATGATAGGGATCGTGTGGGTCGTTGTTCTGGCGGTTTTGCTGGTGGTTCGATGGGCAGAGGGAAGGATTCCTCATTTTTCCGCCATGGAATTCTATTTGGAATATGCCTTCTTTCATCTGTTTGCCCTGCTTGGCTGGGGCGCAGTGGAGCACTATGGCCAGAGCCTGGAATGGACCACGCGGCAGGGCGCAAAGGCACCGCTTATGCTTCTGCTGATGATGCTGGGATGCAGCATTGCGGCAGCGTCTGTACTGTTCAAGTTTATAGGGTGGGGGAAGCGCCCCCTCCTTTTTCCAATAGAAAAGTGGTGCAGGAGCGTGGACACGCTTGTGCCTGAGAACAAACTGACGCGCTGGGATGCTGTGATCATGGTGGCGCTGACAGTGGGATGTGCGCTTCTGACATATGGGAACTTAGGCAGCTTGTCTGTGCCGGCGAACAGTTATCATATGCAGCGGGGAGAGAATCACGAGATCGTTTTGGATCTGGGTGCGGAAGCTCGTGTGGAACGGATCGACATATATCTTGGCCACAAGAATAAACGTACATTTTCCTTCTCTTGTATTGAACCGGGGGAGGCTCAGTGGAGCCTTTTAGAAAGTAAGCGGATGCTGAACAATCCTTATGTGTGGCACCAGATCAAAATTGAGGAGACCACGAGGTATCTGGGTATTGTGTCGAAAGATGTCTCGTCAGAAATACTGGAGATGGTGATTCTGGGGAGGGATGGCAAACAAATCCTTCCGAAAAATGCCGAGAAATACCAAGAACTGTTTGATGAACAGGAGCATTACCCCAAATATCAGACTTACTTTGACCGCATGATATTTGATGAACTGCATCACGCCCGGACGGCCTACGATTATCTGTATGGCCCTCCTTTTTCTGAGGTGACTCATCCGCCGCTGGGGAAAGTGCTGATCAGTGCAGGAATCAAGCTTTTTGGCATGAATCCCTTTGGATGGCGGTTTACATGTGCGCTGTTTGGTGTATTGATGGTGCCGCTGATGTATCTGTTTGCCTGGCGCATCTCCAGAAAAACAGAAGTTGCAGCCACCGCTGCGGTCCTTCTGTGTACGGAGTTTATGCACTTTGCGCTCTCACGTATTTCTACACTGGATATGATTATCGCTTTTTTCATTTTGCTGATGTTTTATCTGATGTACTGTTTTGCAGATGGATTGATGCGTGGCTATCCGCTAAAATCCCTTTGCAGAACGTTGGTGCTGTGCGGTTGTGCCACCGGCTGCGCGTTGGCTGTAAAATGGACCGGCGGATACGCTGCGGCGGGAATCGCCATCGCCTTTTTCTCGTTTCTCATCCCGTACTGTGCCAAGCACCATTGGAATGAGAAGATCCGCAGGGAACTGCCGATCCTGTTTGTGGTTTGCGTTGTCTCCTTTGTTGTGATCCCGTGTGGGATCTATGTCCTGTCTTATGTCCCGTTTGCAAGATGGTACCCGGAAAAGTCGCTGCTTCAGTCGGTGGTGGACAACTCGGTCTTTATGCTGACGTATCATGTAGACGCAGTGTTTGATCACCCATACGCCTCTGAATGGTATACCTGGCTGATCGATAAACGGCCTTTGTTGGATGCCTTCGGCAAGGTGGAAGGGGGACTGGTCAGCAGTATATCCACCTTTGGAAGCCCGTTGGTGGTGTGGGGAGGTCTTCTTTCACTGGTGCATCATGTTTACCTCTGGATGTGCAAAGGAAATCAAACGGCGAAGTTTTTGACCATTGCATATCTGTCCCTGCTGATGCCCTGGTGGTTCATACATCGAACTGTGTTCATCTACCAGTACTTTGGATGCATCCTGATCCTTGTTTTGATGCTGGCTCACTCTGCCATGCAGAGTCAGACCCACCAGCGGAGCAGTCTGGCCGTTCTGGCCGGAGCATCCTGTGTTCTGTTTCTGATGTTCTATCCGGTCATTTCCGGGCAGGAAGTATCGGTTTCTTATGTAAGAACTGTACTGCAGTGGTTCGACAGCTGGACGTTTGCATGATCCGAGGCCCAATTAAAATATGAGAAATTGCAGAATAACTGCCGCCCTGGACTAATCGGGGCGGCAGTTATTTTCGGTAGATGAGAAATATTTGGCTTTTTGCTGGTTCGGACCAGTTATTTTCCTGTAGCAAATCGAAGTTCACTTGATGGGAATGAACAGAACTTTGATCGTACCGCCACAGATCATATCCAACCCATTTGTACCTCTGTTATTTAAAACATATTCCGCTGTCGAGACGGAATGGGAGTCTCTTGCGTGGCGGATGGCCAGATATTCCGGCTCTCCGCCGCCGATACTGCCAAGAGTTTGATCTTTCGTGACAAACATCATGCTGCCCACACCTCTGGGGGCAGAACCGTGTTTGTCGATAATTATGCACAGCGTGCCCGGTGCGGTGTTTTCCAGCAGGGCGCGATCGGCGGATGCTGTGTGATGTTTGTTTTTCTCCTGAATGACTTGAGACAGGATGCTCAATGCGATTTCAGCGGGAGTTACTGCGTTAATGGGGAGACCGATGGGGGCAAAAATCGTATTGATTTGATCCTCTGAAAAACCGATTGTCCGGAGATTCTCAAAGGTTGCTGCAACTTTTCGTTTACTGCCGATCATGCCCAAATAGCGATATTGAGTAGGAAGAATAGTGCGGACACATTGCAGATCTGCTTTGTGATCGGGTGTTACGACTACGTAGTAGGCGTCTGGTTCCAGGTAGTTTTTCAGATTGTCATAGGAATCGCAGATGACGGTATCAGCAGTGGGGAACCGGTTCCGG
>RHMF01001434.1_pt1 | contig 10873 bp, 3 predicted proteins | sample 5365151 | NCBI WGS metagenome assembly RHMF01 (sample SAMN10266501, study PRJNA497801) | feces metagenome | isolation source: feces | host: Bos taurus | place: China: Prairie of Fairy Mountain | collected 2017-08-14 | reverse complement strand
CCGGCTCCGTCACCGTAGAGCTGTATGCCGACGGCCTGGCCACCGGCAAGCAGCTGGTACTGAATGCTTCCAACAACTGGAAGGGCACCTTCACCGAGATTGATAAGTATTCCAATGGCACAGCCGTGGTCTACACCGTCAAGGAAGTGAGCGTACCCGCCGGCTATACCGTAGCCATCACCGGCTCTGCCGAAACCGGCTTTACCATCACCAATACCCACGCAGTGGAGAAGACCTCCATCACTGTGCAGAAGGTATGGAACGATGCCAATAACCAGGATGGCAAGCGTCCTGCCACCATCACTGTCAACCTGTATGCCAACGGCACCAAGATCGCCAGCCAGGTTCTGACAGCGGAAATGAACTGGACCTACACCTGGACCGACCTGGATATGAACGAAAACGGCAGCGCTATCGTCTACACTGTGGGCGAGGAAGCCGTTCCCGGCTATACCTCCAGCGTCGATGGCCTGGTGATCACCAACACCCACGAGGTGGAGAAGACCGAAATCTCCGTCAGCAAGGTTTGGAATGACCAGAACAACCAGGACGGCAAGCGTCCCGTAAGCATCATCGTGCATCTGCTGGCCGACGGCGAGCACACCGGTCTGAAGGTGGTCCTGTCCGCCGAAAACGGCTGGAGCTACACCTGGACCGACCTCGACAAGTATGCCGATGGCGACGAGATCAACTACACTGTCTACGAAGAGGAAGTGGAAGGCTACATCGCCACCTCCGCCCGTGACAGCGCAGATGACAACCACATCATCATCACCAATACCTATAATCCCGAAAAGACTGCCATTACTGTGCAGAAGGTGTGGGAAGACGCCCATAACCAGGACGGTCTGCGCCAGGCTGTGGAAGTGGAGCTGTACGCCAATGGCGTAGCTACCGGTCTGAAGGCAACTCTATCCGAGAGCAACCATTGGACCTACACCTTTGCTGGTCTGGATAAGATGGCTGACGGCGAGATCATTGTGTATACTGTTGTGGAGCTCACGCAGCTGCCCGGCTACACCACCACCTATCGTATGGATGCTATGACCGGCATCATTGAAATCGTCAACACCCATGAAGTCGCCAAGACCGAGATCTCTGTGGAGAAGGTTTGGAATGACAACAATAACCAGGACGGCATCCGTCCTCAGCAGATTATGGTAAATCTGTTGGCCAACGGTGAGCACACCGGTCTGCAGATAATCCTGAATGAGGAGAATGGCTGGTCTGCTGTGTTCAGCGATCTGCCTGTCTACGCACACGGCACTGCCATTGTCTACACCGTAGAAGAGGACACTATCCCTGCAGGCTATACTGTGTCCATCAGCGGCGATGCAGTTCAGGGCTTTGTGATCACCAACACCCATGCGACCGAAGTTACTGACATTCCTGTGGAAAAGGTATGGGAAGACAACAACAACCAGGACGGCATCCGTCCCAATTCCGTGACCATCGCACTGCTGGCTAACGGTGTTGACACCGGCCTGCGCGTGGTGCTGAATGCCCAGAACGGCTGGAATGGTGTGTTTGAAAATGTAAGTGTTTACGCTAACGGTGCTGCTATCACCTATACCTTCCAGGAAGTGGATGTGCCCCAGGGCTACACTGTCCGCTACGAAGGCAGCAAGGTTATCAACACCCATATCACCGAGACTGTGGACATCACCGTCAACAAGATCTGGGTCGATAACAATGACCAGGATGGCATCCGTCCCGGCAACATCACCGTCTACCTGTATGCAAACGGCACCAAGATCGCTACTCAGGTTCTGAATGCAGCTACCAACTGGGCTTACACCTTCAATGATCTGCCCAAGTTTGCAAATGGTGAGGAGATTGTCTATACCGTGAAGGAAGAGGCGGTTCCCGGTTACACCACCCGTATTGACGGCTTCACCATCACCAACACCCACGAGGTAGAAAAGACTCAGGTGAATGTGGAGAAGGTATGGAACGATGCCAACGACCAGGACGGCAAGCGTCCCGTAAGCATCATCGTGCATCTGTTGGCTGACGGCCAGCACACCGGTCTGAAGGCAGTCCTGTCTGCCGAAAACGGCTGGGCCTACACCTGGACAGAGCTGGATGCCTACGCAGAAGGCGAAGAGATCAATTACACCGTCTTTGAAGAGGCAGTGGAAGGCTACACCGCCACCTACACCCGTGACAGCGCAGATGACAACCATGTCATCATTACGAACACCTATGATCCCGAAAAGACTGCCATCACTGTACAGAAGGTTTGGAACGATGCCCATAACCAGGACGGCATCCGTCCCGGCTACATTACTGTGGAACTGTATGCAAACGGCGTTGCCACCGGCAAAAAGCTGACCATCACCAGTGCAGAACACTGGAAGGGCAGCTTCACCGACCTCGACAAGTATGCAGACGGCGAGATCATTACCTACACCGTGGTAGAAACCGCAGTGGCCGGCTACACCACCACCTACCGTGTGGATGCGCAAACCGGTATCATCGAGGTGGTCAATACCCATATCACCGAGACTGTGGACATCACTGTCAACAAGATCTGGGTCGATAACAATGACCAGGATGGCATCCGTCCCGGTAACATCACTGTCTACCTGTACGCAAACGGTGAAAAGATCGCCACCCAGGTTCTGAATGAGTCCACCAACTGGGCTTACACCTGGAATGATCTGCCCAAGTTTGCAAATGGTGAGGAAATTGCCTATACCGTGAAGGAAGAGGCAGTCCCCGGTTACACCACCCGCATTGACGGCTTCACCATCACCAACACCCACGCTGTGGAGAAGACCTCCATCACTGTCAGCAAGGTTTGGAATGACCAGGATGATCAGGACGGCAAGCGTCCCGTAAGCATCATCGTGCATCTGCTGGCTGATGGCGAGCACACCGGTCTGAAGGCAGTCCTGTCTGCCGAAAACGGCTGGGCCTACACCTGGACCGACCTCAACAAGTATGCCGATGGCGACCAGATCAACTACACCGTCTTTGAAGAGGCAGTGGAAGGCTACACCGCAACCTACACCCGTGACGGCGCTAATGACAACCACATTATCATCACCAACAGCTATAATCCGGAAAAGACTGCGATTGCTGTGCAGAAGGTGTGGAATGACGGCCACAACAGAGATGGTCTGCGCCAGGCTGTGGAAGTGGAGCTGTACGCCAATGGCGTAGCCACCGGTCTGAAGGCAACCCTGTCCGAGAGCAATCACTGGACCTACACCTTCGCTGATCTGGATAAGATGGCTGACGGCGAGATCATTGTGTATACTGTCGTGGAGCTGACCCAGCTGCCCGGTTACACCACCACCTATCGTATGGATGCTATGACCGGCATCATTGAAATCGTCAACACCCATACTCCCGAAGTGGTGGGCGTCCAGGTCAACAAGGTCTGGAACGATGCAAACGATCAGGACGGCATCCGTCCCGATAGCATCGTGGTGGAGCTGCTGGCCAACGGCCAGTCCACCGGCAAGACTGTGACCCTGTCTGCCGAAAACGGCTGGAGCTATGTGTGGGAGAATCTGCATAAGTACGAAAACGGCGTTCAGATCGTCTACACCGTTGCCGAGATCAATGTGGCTGACGGCTACACCGTAAGCTACAGCCAGGAAGGCAATGTGACCACCATCACCAATACCCATACTCCTGAAACGGTTACCGTATCCGCTTCCAAGTATTGGGATGACGAGAATGACCGTGACGGCATCCGTCCCGACAAGGTAGTGTTTGTGCTGGTTGTCAACGGTGTCGCAACCGATAAGGCCATCGAGCTGAACGACCAGAACAACTGGTACGGCCAGTGGACCGATCTGCCCAAGTATGAAAACGGCACGGAGATCGTCTACACAGTGGTGGAGATCGACATCACCGACGGCTATGTGAGCATCGTGGATCCCAACGGGGAAAACCACTATGACTTCATCATCACCAACCGCTATGCACCCAAGAAGGCCAGCCTGACAGCCACCAAGCTGTGGGCCGACAACGACAACGAACAGAACCTGCGTCCCCAGAGCATTACCGTGGCACTGCTTGCCAACGGCAATGTGGTGGAAGAGGTGGTTCTGGACGAGAGCAACGGCTGGACTTACACCTGGACTGAGCTGTATATGTATGAAAACGGTGAAGTGATCACCTACACCGTACAGGAGATCGGTACCGACGAAAACTACATCGTCAGCTACGAAAGTGCTGTGGGTGCCAACGGCGAAACCGTCTGGCAGATCACCAATACCTTGGTGGAGAAGAATCCCGAAACCGGCGACGACATCACCCGTATGTTCCTGCTGATGACCATCAGCCTGGTAGGTGTTCTGATCCTGCTGCCTGTGGCCAAGAAGAAGGAACAGGAAAAGGAAATCTGATTCCCAAACTGCATAACGCAAATCCTATGGGGCCGAGCAATCGGCCCTATGATTTGTTTGCGCAAAAGCCTTTTCAACTTGGAAAAAATATGCTATCATAAAGAAAAATGACTTAGGAGGCGGCATTATGGAATTTTTGACACAGGCACATCTTTCTTCTGAACCTACCCAGCTGGAGCTAAATAATCAGCGCATCGCCTATGAGGCGGCCTGCGAAGGATTGGTCCTGCTGAAAAACGATGGTACGCTGCCCCTGAAGACCAAACGGGTGGCGCTCTACGGTGGTGGCGCGAAGCGCACCATCAAGGGCGGCACAGGCTCCGGTGAGGTCAACGAGCGCCACAGTGTATCCATCCTGGAAGGGATGGAGGACCGGGGGTTTGAGATCCTCACCAAACAATGGATCGATGCATACGAGCTTTTCTATGAAAAGGCCCACGCGGCCTACCGGGAAGAGAAGAAAAAACGGCTGAATTTCTTGAAGATCAGCTCCATTATGGATATGCTGTGGGATAACTTCCGCTTGCCAGCCGGTCCGGAGATTACCGAGGTGGCGGATACGGACAGCTGTGTCTATGTTCTCAGCCGCCAGGCTGGCGAGGGCGGCGACCGCAAGGCACAGGCCGGTGATTTTTTCCTGTCGGAAGAGGAAAAAAAGGCCATTTCCTTCTGCGCCAGCCATTATGCCCATTTTGTACTGGTGATCAACTGCGGATCGTCTATGGATATGGGCTTCCTGGCAGAAATCGAGGGCATCAATGCGGTGCTGTACATCTGCCAGCCCGGTACCCAGGGCGGCAATGCGGTGGCAGACACGCTCAGCGGCGCGGTGACACCCTCCGGCAAGCTGACGGACACCTGGGCAAAGACTTACGCGGATGTTCCATTCGGCGATGAATTCAGCCACCTGGACGGCGATCCTAAGGAGGCTTATTACAAAGAGGGTATTTATGTAGGCTACCGCTATTTTGATAGCTTTGGCGTAGAACCTGCATTCCCCTTTGGTTTTGGCCTGAGCTATACGGATTTTGATATTTCCTGCCTGGAGACCAGGGTGGAGGGCAGGGAAGTAGTAGTCACGGCCCGCGTTACCAACACAGGCAGCACCTACAGCGGCAAAGAGGTGGTGCAGCTGTACCTGTCTGCCCCGGAAGGACAGCTCCATAAGGAGTTCCAATCCCTGGCAGCCTTTGCGAAGACCGATCTGCTGGCACCCGGCCAGAGCCAGGAGCTAACACTGCGTTTCGATCTTGGTGAGTTGGCCAGCTTCCGGGAAAACGATCACTGTTTCGTGCTAGAGCAGGGCGAATATGTGCTGCGACTGGGCAATTCCTCCCGTAATACGGCGGTTTGCGCTGTGGTGGATTTTGCGAGGGAAGTGGTGGTATCCCGCCATACGGCCATTTGTCCTATGAAGGACCAGTTCCAGGAACTGTCCGCCCCTGCTAGAAAAGCGGAGGACCTGACCGGAATTTGCCGTTTCGATATGGACCCTGCCGCCTTCCTGACGGAAACCTATGAGTACAAAGATCCCGATGTGTGCCGGGATATCCGGGTGCGCAAGTGGCTCAAGCAGCTGACGATTCCGGAGATGGTGGACATCGTGGTGGGTGTGGGCCAGCTGCCTGTGAAGCACGGCTTTACGCTGCCCGGTGCGGTGGGCGTTACCACCAGCAAGTTCTGGAAGCGAGGCCTTGCCAATGTGGCGCTGTGCGACGGCCCTGCCGGCCTGCGAATCCAAAGCCGCTCCACGGTAGACGCAAAGGGAAACCTGAAACCGGTGGAAATGGCAATGTCTGTGTTTGAGTATATTCCTGCGCCGGTGAAAAACCTGCTGACCGGCGACCTGGAAAAAGAGGTGGGCCTGTATCAGTACACCACCGCTTTCCCTGTGGAAAATTGCCTGGCCCAGAGCTGGAATACAACCCTTTTGGAGCGCATCGGTGATGCCATCTACCGGGAAATGAAGGAGTTCGGCTGCACCTACTGGCTGGCCCCGGCTATGAATATCCACCGCAACCCCCTCTGTGGTCGTAATTTTGAGTATTTTTCCGAAGACCCGATGCTCACCGGTCAGATGGCTGCTGCCCTTACCCGGGGTGTGCAGCAGGAGCAGGGCTATTATGTGACCATCAAGCATTTTGCCTGCAATAATCAGGAGGACGAGCGCACTCATATGTCCAGCAATGTTTCCCAGCGAGCGCTGCGGGAAATTTATCTGCGTGGCTTCAAGCTGGCGGTGAAGGCCGGCGCGAAAAGTGTGATGACCTCCTATAATAAGGTGAACGGCGTCTATACCCCCAACAGCCACGACCTTTGTACCAAGGTGCTGCGCAACGAATGGGGTTTTGACGGCGTGGTGATGACCGATTGGTATTCCACCAATCCGGGGCAGGGCGATAATGCGCTGTGTATGTCGGCTGGCAACGACCTGATTATGCCGGGTATGTTCCTGAATAAGCAGCAGATCTTGCTTGGTCTGCAGACCGGGAAAATTACGAAAAAGGATCTGCGCCGCTGCTGCGGCAATGTGCTGCGCCAAATTTTGGACAGCGAGATCCAAAGAAAATATCGATAAGAAAGAGAGGGCCACGGCCCTCTCTTTTGTTGGTTTGCTAGGGATCAGCCGCTCCGCAAGGGGCGGCTGAATGGTTGAAAGTTGACAAAATAAACCAATTGGCATATAATTATTTTGATTTTGGATTTTTGCGAGGGGAGGGAAACGGTTATGCAAAAAGAAAAATCCAAGGATATGAAGCTTTATCGCCTGCTGGCGACACTGGCGGCTCCCTTTTTGCGGCTGATTTTCCGCTTCCGCTATGAAAAGCAGCGCCTGAATGGTCCCACCCTGGTCATTTGCAACCATGTGACCAACTACGACCCCCTGCTGGTGGCAATCTGTTTTGCCAAAAATCATATGCATTTTGTGGCCAGCGAACATCTGTTCCGACTGGGTTGGGTGTCCGCTGTCATCAAATATATTTGTGATCCCATTCCCCGGCGCAAGGGCACTTCCGGTGCCGATACGGCGATGGCCTGCCTGCGCAAGCTGCGTGCCGGCCGGTCCGTATGCCTGTTTGCCGAGGGTGAATGCACCTGGGATGGCGTGACCGCACCGATTGTGCCATCCACCGGCCGTCTAGCGAAAATGGCCGGTGCCACATTGCTGACCTGTCGCCTGGAGGGTGGATATCTAACCGCACCCCGCTGGGGCAAAGGCCTGCGGCCCGGCAAGATGGCGCTGCGGGTGGTGGGCACCTATTCTCCGGAGGAACTGAAAACAATGGACGGCGATCAGATCGAAGCGCTGATCCAGCGGGATATCCATTTTGACACTTGGCAGAGTCAAAAAACAGCGCCCGTTGCCTATCGCAGCCGCCGCCGTGCGGAAAATCTGCAGACGGTGCTGTATCTGTGCCCCCATTGCCGTGAAAGCGGTAAGATGGTGAGCAAAGGAAAGACCCTTTCTTGCGGCTGCGGCGCAGCCTGGGAATTTACGCCTTTTGGCAGCTTTGCTCCTGCCCAACCCTTTGAAAATATCGCCCAATGGGATGCCTGGCAAAAACAGGAGCTGGCCCGCCAGCAGGCAGATAACAAGATCGTGCTGCGGGAGGAACAGGTCAAACTGCTGCGGCTGGAGGCCGACCATCAGCAGGTGCTGTTGGATACTGCGGATTTGATCCTGGAAAACGGCATTTTGCGTTGCGGTCAGCTGCAGTGGGCGCTTTCTGAAATCGATGATTTGGCGCTGGTTATGAGCCGCAATCTGCTGATGAGTGTAGGCAGCGATTATTACCAACTCAAAGGAAAGAAAGGCTGCAGTATGCGCAAATATCGGGCTGCCTGGGAAGCTGCCCGGGCAAACCAGGATGCCTGCCTAACAAAATAACGAGATACTTTGTGCGCACCTGCATAAGCTGTAGGTGGAGAGCAAGGAGGAAATACTATGGTTTTGGATACATTTGGCAGCAATGTTTTTCATAAAGAGGAAATGCGCAGCAGGCTGACAAGCGCGCAGTTTGACGAACTGACGAGTGGTGGCCGCTTGTCTATGGAAACGGCGGATGCAGTGGCGGAGGCTATGAAGACCTGGGCCCTGGAGCGGGGTGCTACCCACTATTGCCACTGGTTTCAGCCGCTGACCGGTGCCACAGCAGAAAAGCACGACAGCTTTTTGGCAGGTCAGGAAAACGGCAAGGCGCTGCTGCGTCTGACCGGCAAACAGCTCATTATGGGCGAAAGCGATGCATCCAGCTTCCCCACCGGTGGATTGCGCGGCACGGCCTATGCCCGGGGTTATACTGCCTGGGATATGACCTCCCCGGCATTTATCAAAGAAGAAACCGCAGGCAAGATCCTGTGCATCCCCACGGTGTTTTTGTCCTATGACGGCACCGCGCTGGACTTGAAGACGCCGCTGCTGCGGGCTATGGAGGCCCTGGATCGACAGGGACAGCGCATCACCGGTCTCTTCGGCAAACCGGAACGGGTATTCCCCCTGGTGGGTCCGGAGCAGGAATATTTCCTGGTTGACCGGCAGATGTATGCAAAACGCCGAGATCTGCGCTACTGTGGGCGGACCCTCTTTGGCGCTGCTGCCCCTAAGGGCCAGGAACTGGACGATCAGTATTTCGGTGCGATCCCTAAGCGGGCCGGTGCCTTTATGCAGGACTTAAACGAGCAGCTGTGGAAGCTGGGCGTGATGGCTGCGGCCCAGCATAACGAGGTGGCACCGGGTCAGCACGAGCTGGCGGTGCGCCATTGCATCGCCAATGTGGCGGTGGACCAGAACCAGCTGATTATGGAAACAATGAAGCGCTTGGCTGGCGAGCACGGCTTGGTATGCCTGCTTCACGAAAAGCCGTATGCCGGTGTCAATGGCTCCGGTAAACACAACAACTGGTCGCTTTGCACCGAAAGTGGCGACAATCTGCTGAAGGCAGAGGACAATGCCCGCTTCCTGCTGGTGCTGGGCTGTATCCTGCAGGCGGTGGACCGTCACGCGGATCTGCTGCGGCTGTCTGCTGCCAATGTGGGCAACGATGCCCGCCTGGGCGGCCAGGAAGCGCCGGTGGCAGTGGTGTCCGTGTACTTAGGTGAACCGCTGCAGACACTGCTGGAGGGTGCCGGCAGCGAGAAAAAGCGGACGATGGATGCGGGCCTTTCTGCTGTGCCCTCCTTCCGGCACGATCGTGCGGACCGCAACCGTACGGCAGCGATGGCCTTTACCGGAAATAAATTTGAGTTCCGTATGGTGGGATCTTCGGATTCCGTGGCGATGGCCAATACGGTGATCTATACAGCCGTGGCCCAAAGCTTCTGCGAGGCGGCCGATGCGCTGGAAGGCTGCGAAAATATGGATGAGGCTTGCCGTGCCTATGCCAATCAGCTGTGGGAGCAGCATAAGCGCATCGTCTTTAACGGCGACTGCTACAGCGCGGAGTGGGCTGCGGAGGCAAATCGCCGGGGCCTTGTGAATCTACCCAGTATGGTGGATGCGGTGTCGGCCCTGCTGACGGAGAATACGGTGGCTATGTTTGAGAATTTCCGTGTTCTCAACCGGCGGGAGCTGGAAAGCCGGGCAGAAGTGATGTATGAAAATTATGCAAAGCATATCCGCATCGAGGCCCGGGTTATGCTGCATATGGTGGCCAAGGACTATATGCCGGCAGTGATCCGCTATATGGGCATCCTGGACCGCAGCGAGCCGGTGCAGAGCAACCTCTATGGGCGCATTGCCGCGCTGCTGGCCCAGGTGGATGAACTGCGCCGTCGCCTGGAACAACTGGCTGCCGATGCTGACAGCAGAGCCGATGCCGCTTCTGTGGCGGGCACCTTCCGGGAGCGGGTCGTGCCGGTGATGGAGCGGCTGCGCGGTGCGGTGGATGCGCTGGAGATGCTGGTGGGCCGGGCCTACTGGCCGGTGCCGACCTACGGAGACCTGATGTTTGAAGTTTAAAAAACCAACCGATCCGGTGTTGGGACCTGAGCGGCGGGGTCATGACCCCGCCCTACGGGATCCGTGGAAAACACCGGTGAATATCGGCAAAATATACAGCCAAACCGGCAAAAAAAGTATACAATGTACGTTTTCGACAGTTGACGAAAACCCTTGTATCGTGCTATAATAACCATGTATTTTGGCGTTCTCTGTGACTGACGGAAACAGTGGTGAACCACGTGGAGCAGAGGATCGCAGTTTTTTCGAGCCGACCGTCTGGGCACACTTTTCTCAGATGGGGAAAGTGTGCCTATTTTTGTTGAATGGAGGAACATTTTTTTATGAAGAAAGTCGCCATCATCATGGGCTCCGACAGCGATCTGCCGGTGGTCCGCAAGGCTGCAGACACCCTGCAGAGCTTCGGCGTGCCCTACGAAATGCACGTCTATTCCGCCCACCGCACCCCTGTGCAGGCCCGGGACTTTGCCCTGAACGCACGCAATAACGGCTTCGGCGTCATCATCGCCGCAGCGGGTATGGCTGCACACCTGGCAGGCGCTCTGGCTGC